>Ga0082335_1003728_pt1 | contig 24490 bp, 21 predicted proteins | sample Subgrocontami58m_FD_72375 | JGI IMG/M metagenome (GOLD analysis project Ga0082335, IMG submission 72375) | Subsurface groundwater microbial communities from S. Glens Falls, New York, USA - GMW37 contaminated, 5.8 m (SPADES assembly) (version 2) ...
CCTCATCCCGCCCCCGAATCTCTCGCGCACCGGGTCCCACCGCTGACATCGGCTTCCAGTCGTCGGGTTCGCGTCCGACCTGCACCATGAACAACTCGTGCCCCGCACGATTACGCGCAGCTTTTGGAAACGCAGAGAGATCGTCTTTCGCACTGCCGACGAAACGAATTCGTTTCATGAGATCGCATTATACGAGTATTCGTATATATGTCAAGGTTGTCCACGAATAGGCACAGGAGCACGGATCTGCAGCAAATCACCGTTTACTCGGCCGGCATTACCGCGAATGCCAAGGAGGCGGAGGCGGCGAAAGCGTTCATCCGCTACATCTCCGCACCAGCCGCGGCGCCGATCTACGCAGCCAAGGGGCTTGGACAGCGCTGATTTGCCGCGGACCGTGGTTCGTGGACTTGAGCCGGTGGCGGGCGCTAGTCGGCGTCCTCGTCTTCAAGCATGATTGAAGCCGACGGCGGCAGCTTCGCGATGATCGCCTCGACCATTTGAATGTGCTCGACTTCTTCGTCTCGCAGCTCTTCGAACAGTGCTTGGACGTCCGGTTGTTTCACACTGGGGAGAGCCTGGTCGTAAAACGCGTAGGCTTTCTTTTCAGCGGCCAACGCCACCTCGAATGCCTGGCGCGGAGACATGTTCCAGCGAGACGATCCGACGTCAGGGGCCTCGACATCGAAGAGGTCGTCGAACTTTACTTTGGCGGGTGTATCACCAAACAGTGTCTGCCGGCGCCTGGCGAGCTTGTCACCGTGCTTCTTCTCATTGGCGGCCATCGATCGGAACACCGACGCGGCGTCGCCGGGATCGCGGCGTCCGAGCTGCGCGGCGAACAAGTTGTAGCGCTGAAACGCCTCGACCTCGATCAGACTGGCGAGATCCAGAGCGTCCATCAGCGTGAGTTTGGAGAAATCGACTCTGGCGAACATGGGGCCTCCGGTTTACGATATTCAATGATCCTCTTTGCCTAGCCGGACGTTACCTAACAGAACGATCGATAGCAACCTGTCAAGTGGAATGTACTTCCGTGAAAATTCACGCGATTGACGATTCGCCCGTCGCGGCATAGATTGAGGGTGCATGGAAAAGGAACTCGTAGGGAAGTATACGATGCCCGGTATCGGCTTCGGGACGCTGGGCAACGTTGGCGATGCCGGCAGCGCGCTCGTCGAAGCGGCGCTCGCCGAGGGCTACCGGTACATCGACACATCCAGGTACTACGGCAACGAGGAGGCGGTCGGGAGGGCATTGGCGCGTTCTTCGGTGCCGCGCGGTGACATCTGGGTGACGACAAAGCTCCTGCACCCCAAGACGCCGCCGCAGCCGGACATCGCTTTCGAGCTGAACAAGAGCCTGCGCCACCTGCAAACGGACTATGTCGACCTCCTCCTGATCCACTGGCCCAACCCGGAAGTGTCGTTGGAGTGGGCCCTGGGTGAGTTTGCAGCGCTGCGCGAGCAAGGCAAGGCGCGTACGATCGGCGTGTCCAACTTCCCGACGGCCCTGTTGCGGCAGGCCCTGGAGATCGTCGGCGACCTGGCGGCCAACCAGGTCGAGTACCACCCCTACCTGAACCAGCGCCCGCTCCTGGACCTGATGCGCGAGCGGGGGCTCGTGCTGATCGCTCATTCGCCGCTCGCCCGCGGGGCGGTCCTGAACGATTCGGTCCTGCAGGAGATCGCCAGGCGGCGGCAGCTGAGCGTTGCGCAAGTCGCGCTGCGGTGGCTCGTGCAGCAGGAACGCGTCGTCGCCATCCCCGGCGTTCTGAATGTCGAACAGTTGCGCGAAAATCTGAAGGTCCTCGATGTCACGCTCACGAGCGACGAGATGGCCGCTATCTCGGCGTTGGCCCGCGGAACACGAATTGTCGACCCGCCGCACAGCCCGGCCTGGGACTCCGCAGGTTGACGGTCTGGGGCCGGGGGTGCATTCTATGGGGGACAATGAATAAAACGCGGCGGCTGCCGGCACGAGGACGCGGCCGCGACGGAGGTAGAAAAGGCGCCGCTGCAGCCCAATGTGGCATCGGAACATTGCCGTAATCAATCGAAATCACCCAAAGGAGATGCCATGAATAACTTGTCTGCTGTTAGCGCGGCGCTGCTGATTATTGCGTTGACTGTTTTCGGATGCGCGAGTCCCGGCGGCGCGGGATGGGAAACCCTTATCGACGGCGAAAATGGCCTCCAGAATTTCAATCAGATCGGCAACGCCGACTGGCGCGCCGAGGGCGGCGCAATCGTGGCCACCAAGGGAAAGGGCGGATACCTCGTATCGAAGAAGTCGTACAAGAATTTCGACGCCTACGTCGAATTCTGGGCGAACGAAGATACTCAGAGCGGCGTCTTCTTGCGCGCTTCTAATCCCAGGAATGTCGGCGCGGCCAGCGCCTACGAAGTGAACATTTTCGACAAGCGCCCCGGCCAGGAATATCGCACCGGTGCCATCGTCGATGTTGCCCAGGTGCCCGTGCCGACCGTCTACAAGACCAGCGGTGGTTGGAACACCTTTCATATCACCGCGAACGGTTCCGAGTTGACGGTCAAGTTCAACGGCACCGTGACCGTCCATACCAGCAACGGCAAGTTCAAGGAGGGGCCGATCGCGCTTCAGTTCGGCAACCGCGGCAAGGAACCCGGCGGCACGATCAAGTGGCGCAAGCTGCAGATCAAGGAGCTCTGAGCGGGACGCATCAGGTAGCGGAATCACTTCACCCGATCAGGTCCCGGCCAATGCGGCTGATTTCCGTTACTGCTTCGGATTTGCCCACGCCTCCGCGCTCGTGACGCCGGGCGGGGGCGTGAAGAGGATCTGATCCGCGCCGCGCAATTTGTCCGGCCCGCCCCAGAATTCCGCCATCTTGCGCTGGTCGGTTTTCGCGCGGGCATCGGCTTCTTCCGGGTCGCAGATCGCGCGCAGCTTTATTTCGAGCAACCTCGCGCGGCCTCGATCGCGGCCTTCGTCCACCAAGTCGTGTGCTTCCTCCGGGTCGGCGGCGAGGTCGAACAGTTGCGGCGGCATGCCGACGTGGTAAACGAGTTTCAGATCGCCGTCGCGCAGCATGAATTGGCCCGCTTTCGATGCCTGCGCGTGATACTCGGCGAACGCCGGCCGCTGCGCTTCATTACCATTCACGGCGGGAAACAGGGAGATGCCCGGCAGGTCATGGTCCGGCGCGGCGAGCGCTGCTCCCACGCATTCGACCATCGTCGGAAAGAGATCGACGTGCGATACAAGCTGCTGCACCACGCGGTTCGCGGGCACGCCCGGGCCGGCGATTAATAACGGAACGCCGACCGCGCCTTCGTAGAGACTCTTCTTGCCGAACAAGCCCTGCCAGCCGAAAAGCTCGCCATGATCGCTGGTGTAGACGATGCGCGTGTTCGCCAGCAGCCCGAGTTCCTCGACGACTTTCATCACCGCGCCGACCTGCTCGTCGAGATGCGTGATCAGCCCGAAGTATGCGGCTGCGACGCGCCTGAGCATGCGTTCATCGGTCATCTCGTGGTAGCCGTCGATTTCGCGCAGATGGCGCGTGGCCGGGTGCTCGGGGCGGTCGCCGGGCCGGTAGCGCACCGGCAGCGGCATCTTGTCCTCGGGGTACAGGTCGTAGAGCCGTTGCGGCACCGTGAACGGCGGGTGCGGGCTGACGTAGCCGAGCTTGAGCGCCCACGGCTTATCCTGGCGTGTCGAGTTCGCGCGCAGCCACTCGATCGCCTTGGCCGTGATCTGGCGGTCGTAGTCATGGTAGTGCGTATTGCCGATACCCGAGCGCTGCGTATACAGTTTCCACTTGCTGTCGTCCGTCAGACGCGGCTCCGCATCGTAGCCGCGCAGCAGGTTCTTGATCGCGCCTTTGCCCTCGTGCAGGTGCATCGGCATGATCTCTTCGCTGAAGCCGTTGTCGGCCTCGGAGCTTCGGTAGTGGAGCTTTCCGATTGCGACAACGGTGTGCCCCTGTTCGCGCACGCGGTGCATCCAGCTCCGAATGCGGGCGTCGTAGGCGATCGCGTTGTCCCAGTAGCCGGTTTGATGCGGGTAGCGGCCGGTCGCCATCGCGGCGCGCGCCGGGCAGCACAGCGGGCTCACGCAATAGCTGTTGGCGAAGCGCACGCCGCGGCCCGCGAGCTTGTCGAGCGTCGGTGTCCTGACGATCGCGTGGCCATAGCAACCGGTGACCTGCCGGTTGTGGTTGTCCGACTGGATGAAGATCAGATTGGCGGGCGTCGTCATGGTTGCTCCTCAAGGGGTAAGATCGATCCGTCTTCCGCCTATAATAATCGAACATTCGATGCCGCTCGAATGCACGGCATGCGAACCCGCAGAGTAATCTTTTTCGCAGGAGCAGATATGGATTTTGAGTTCAACGGCCAGACGGCGCTCGTCACCGGCGCGAGCCAGGGAATAGGACGAGCGATTGCGCGCGGCCTGGCGATGCAGGGCGTCAAAGTGGCGGCGGCGGCACGGCGCACGGACATTCTGCGGGATCTCGCCGCCGAAATCGCTGAGCGTGGCGGCGCGCGTCCGGTCATCATCGAAGCCGATCTTTATGCCGAAAACGCCGCGGAAGCATTGGCGGCGCGGGCCACAGCCGAATTGGGACGGGTGGATATCCTGATCAACGCCGCGGGCGGCAGCCGGCCGATTCCGTTCGAAGCGACCAAAGACGATTGGATGGAGGCGATGGTGCTCAACTTTTTCAGATTGAGGGAGCTCACGCACGCCGTGATTCCGGGGATGCGGGAGCGAAACTGGGGGCGCATCGTCAACCTCACCGGGACCTCGGAACCACGGATGATCAATGCCGCGTTCTCCGCGAAGGCGGCGGTGCACGCGTGGGCGAAGGGGGTTTCACGCGAGATCGCAAAACACAACATCACGATTAATTCGATCCAGCCCGGCCGTATCCGCAGCGAACAAATCGGGAAGCGCTATCCGACGCTCGAGAGCGAACAGGAATTTGCGCGGGCCGAAATACCGATGGGCCGGTTCGGCGCGCCGGAAGAACTGGCCAATCTCGCGATTTTTCTCGCCTCACCGCTTGCAAGCTATGTCACCGGCACGGTGATTCCCGTCGATGGCGGCATGTATCGCTTCGCTTTTTAGAGTCCCCTGGCAATCGGGGTGCCGGGCGCTACGCCGCGGCCGCCCGGCTGCGGCCGGAGCGCGTGACTTCGTCCTGGAGTTCGTGGACGGTTTCGCCGACCAAGTGCGCAAGTTCGTCCACTTCGGACGCGGTAATGCATAACGGAGGCGCGAGCCGGAATACGCTGTCCTTGGCCGCCGCGATGTATCCTCTGTTCAACGCCCGGGTGTTGAGACTGGTGACGAGCTTATTGTCCAGCGGTTGGCCGCGTTGATCCGGATCGGCGAAGTCGAGGGCCAGCATCAGCCCGCGCGAGCGGACTTCGCCGACGATGGGGTAGTCGCGCACGCGGACTTCGATCGCCGCATGCAGCCGGGCGCCCATCGTCTCTGCATTTTTCACCAGGTTCTCGCGCTCGATGATGGCGAGGTTGGCGAGCGCCGCGGCACACGCCACGGGATGGCCGCAGTAGGTGTTCGGATGGACGTTCTCCTCGAGGCTATTCTCGGGAAATGCGTCCGCGAGCTTCGCCCGCGCGATCGAAGCGGACAGCGGAATGTAGCCCGAGGTGATTCCTTTCGCGACTGACATCAAGTCGGGCACGACGTGCTCGTGCTCGACGCCGAACCACTTGCCGGTGCGGCCGAAACCGGTGATGACTTCGTCGGCGATCATGAGCACGTCGAGTTCGTCGCAGATATCGCGCACGCGCTCCAGCCACCCGAGAGGGGGAATGATGCAGCCCCCCGCGCTGAGACAGGGCTCGAGGATGACGGCTGCCACCGTTTCCGGGTCTTCCTCGTGGATGACATCGGCCAGACCGTTCGCGCAACGCCGCACCAGATCCTCGTCGGTGCCGGCGCCGCGCTCCCATAACGAATACGGGACCGCGACCTTCCGGAAGCCCGGCCAGGCAAACGGCCCATAAGCTCGCACCATATCGGGCTGGCCGCAGATGCCGAGCGTGCCGATCGTCGCGCCGTGGTAGCCGTGGGTGAGCGAGATCACCTTGTACTTGCGCGGGCGGCCCGACTTGAGCCAGTACATGCGGGCGATCTGCATGGAGCGCTCGTTGGCTTCGGAGCCGCTCACTGCGAACAGCGTGTACTTGGGGTCGCCGGGCGTGAGCTCGGCAAGACGCGCCGCGAGCTGCGCCGCGGGCGGATTCGAGAATTGGCGGGTCGTCGGGTAATAGGCGAGCTTGACGATCTGTTCGCGCACGGCATCGGCGATCTCGGTGCGGCCGTGGCCGACGTTCACCACGGCGAGTCCGGCATAGGCGTCGAACAGCCGGCGGCCCTTGCGGTTCCAGATGTAGACGCCCTCACCGCGTTCGATCATCAGGTCTTCATCGGACCAGGACGAATGATCCTGCGTCTTGTGGGTCCACAGGTGCTTGATCAGGTCGGCGTCGGTCATGGGGCCTCCTCTCGGGATGTCGCGGCAATCTAACGCAATTCCAGCCGATAGAATTTCAAACACCGTTTTTCACTGAAAGGCAGTCTATCGCCCGCGCGGCAGATGTTCAACCGCGCGAAATTTCCCCATGCAAGCCGAGCCATCCTGCCGGCACTGGCGAGAACCAGTAATCACCAAATACTCGTGCGATTGACTACCCGCTGGTCCGGGCATAGAGTTCCTGGCAGCCAAAAAACGAGGTTTGAATTTCCAATATTCGCGCATTTCCCCGCCTGCTGGCGGGGCGCTTGCCGTTTTTCTACGGCTGGGTGATCCTCGCCTGCCTGTGCTGCGTCGGGTTTGCGCGCCAGGGGCCGGCGGTCGCGACGTTGTCGATCTTTGTCGAGCCGTTGACCCGCGAGTTCGGCTGGTCGCGCACGGCCTTGTCCGGTGCGGTTTCGCTTGGTGGCGTACTGGCCGCGATCTCGTCGCCATTGATCGGGCCATTGCTCGATCGCCACGGCTCGCGCTTCATCCTGTGCCTGGTGGTGTCGATCAACGGCATCGTGCTGTTATTGCTGTCTCTGACTGACTCGCTGCTGGTTTTCTACCTGCTGTTCTGCATCGCGCGGATGAATTGGGCCGGACCGTTCGATCTCGGCATCTACGGTGCGGTCAGCAATTGGTTCGTGACACGCCGCGCCTTTGCCACCTCGGTGGCCACCCTGGCGCAGATGGCGGGACTGGTGGCAATGCCACTGATTGCCCAGTTTGCGATTGTGCATGACGGTTGGCGTAGCGGCTGGCTGGCGCTCGGGATGCTGACCTTGCTGGTTGGCTTTGTTCCTTGCTGGCTTCTGATGGTGCGTCGGCCCGAGGATCTGGGCCTCGTGCCCGACCGGGCCGCGCCCGCCGCCATCGGCGATGGGGCGGTGCCGACCCCCGCCCGCGAGCCAAGCTATTCGCGCCGCGAGGCGCTCGGCACTCCCGCATTCTGGCTCTTGTTGCTCTATACCATACTGGTCTACCCGGTGCAGGCCGGGGTCAGCCTGCACCAGGCGCCGCATCTGATCGAGCGCGGCATCGATCCGACCATCGCCGCGACGATCGTCAGCACGTTTTCATTGATGTCCGCGGCGGCCAGCATCGTCTGCGGATTGATGCCGCGACGCCTGCCGATCCGCTACCCGCTCGCCGTGATTGGCACGATCCTGGCTGCGGCAACCTTGTTGATGCTGGCGATCGCCACGCCATTGCAAGCCTTCATCGCCGCGGCATTGTTCGGGTTTGGCGTCGGCGGCATCCTGACCCTGTTGCCACTCGCCTGGGCCGATTATTTCGGCCGCGCCCATTTTGGCGCGATCCGCAGCATCGCTCTGTCGGCGCAGGTATTGGCCCAAGCCACGGGGCCACTGTTGTCAGGCGTCTTGCGCGACTGGACCGGGAATTACGAGCGCTCGTTGGAATGCTTTGCTGTGCTTTCCTGCCTCAGCGCCGTGGTCGCGTTGATAACGCGGCGCCCCGGTTGATGCCGTTACTGCTTCGGAATTGCTCACGCGCCGGCGCTCGAAATGCCGCGCCGCCACTCACCACAGGGATTTCAGCCTGCCGCCGTCCAGGTTGAGCGACACGCCGGTGATGTAGCTCGCGCGCTCCGAGCACAGAAATACGATCGCGTTCGCAAGCTCTTCTGGCCGGCCGAAGCGGTTGAGCGAGTTCTTGCGGGCGGCACGTCGCCGCGCTTCCTCTTCACTTTGCGCGCCGAGTTCCGCGGCGAGTCCCTCGGCGTTGCGGCGCCAGAGGTTGGTATCGACCCAGCCGGGACAGACCGCGTTCACCAGCACGTTGTCCTCGCCGAACTCGGTCGAAAGCGACTTGGTGATGTTGAGCAGCCCGCTGTTGGTGATGCCGCTGCCGAACATGTAGGGATCCGGCTCCTTGCCCGCGCCGCCGATCAGATTGACGATGCGACCCCAGCGCTGCGCCTTCATCGCGGGATAGACCAGCCGGATTGTCCGCAGAAACCCGAACAGCTTGGTGTCGAGCTGTTCCTTCAGCCCGGCGTCGGTCATGACGTCGAAGCGGCCCGAGTACATCTGCCCGGCATTGTTCACGAGGATATCGATGCTTCCGAATCGTTCGCGCGCGCTCGCAACGAGCCGCGCGATGTCCGCTTCCCGGGTCATGTCCGCAACCACGGCATGGACTTCGCCGCCGGTCGCCTTGACGAGTTCGGTGCGCGTGCGTTCCAGTGTTTCCGCGTTGCGGCCGCAGATTGTGACCCGCACTCCTTCCTCGAGAAACTGGCGCGCGGTCTCACGGCCGATGCCGCGGCTGCCGCCGGTCACGATCGCTGCTTTTCCCTTGATTCCCAGATCCATGTGCTGCTCTCCCGTTCAATCGACTTCGAGTCCCCTGGCGCGCACGATTTCGCGGCCGTGTCGGATTTTACCCCGGGAAAAGTATTGCGTCCGGCGATTCTTTTCGTTTATCGTGAGGGTCGAACTCAATCAACCACGGGACGACCATGGCAAAAGCTAAGCGCGGCATGCGCCGCGGGCTCACTGCGTACGGCGACGAGGAATTTTCGCTGTTCCTGCGCAAGGCATTCATCAAGGCGATGGGCTATACGGACGACGCGCTCGAGCGCCCGATCATCGGCATCACCAATACGTTCAGCGGCTACAACGCGTGCCACCGCACCGTGCCCGAGCTGATCGAGGCGGTGAAGCGCGGCATCATGCTCGCCGGCGGGCTGCCGGTGGAATTTCCGACGATCACGCTGCACGAATCGTTCGCGCACCCGACCAGCATGTTCCTCAGGAACCTGATGGCGATCGACACCGAGGAGATGATCCGCGCGCAGCCGATGGATGCCTGCGTGCTGATCGGCGGCTGCGACAAGACGGTGCCGGCACTCCTGATGGGCGCGGCGAGCGCCAACGTGCCCGCGATCATGCTCGTGACCGGCCCGATGGTGACGGGCGATCACAAGGGCGAGCGGCTCGGCGCATGCACCGATTGCCGCCGCTTCTGGGCGCGCTTTCGCGCCGGAGAAATCGACGCGCAGGAAATCAATGCGATCGAAGCCAAGCTGGCGCCCAGCGCCGGCACCTGCATGGTGATGGGAACCGCGAGCACGATGGCGTGCGTGACCGAAGCGCTCGGCATGATGCTGCCGGGCGGCGCGTGCATTCCGGCGGTGATGTCGGAGCGCATGCGCAATGCCGAAGCGAGCGGTGCCCGCGCGGTGGCGATCGCAAAGGAAGGGCTTACGCCCGACAAGATCATGACGCCGGATGCGTTCGAGAACGCGCTCACCATGTTGCTCGCAATCGGCGGTTCGACCAATGGCATCGTGCATCTCGCGGCGATGGCCGGCAGACTCGGCATCGAGATCGACCTCGATGCGTTTGACCGCATGGGTCGCAAGACGCCGGTGCTGGTCGATCTGAAACCGGCCGGCCAGCACTATATGGAAGACCTCGAAAAGGCGGGCGGAGTGGTGACAGTACTGCGCGAGCTGCGGCCATTGTTGAAGTTGAAGGCGCTTACGATCAGCGGCAAAACGCTGGGCCAGAACATCGACGCGGCGCTGCCCGCTTGGAAACAGGACGTGGTGCGCCCGTTCAGGAATCCGATCTTCAAGAATGGCGGCATCGCGGTGCTGCGCGGCAACCTTGCGCCGGGCGGAGCAATCGTCAAGCCGTCCGCGGCAACACCCGCGCTGATGCAGCACGAAGGCCGCGCAGTGGTATTCGATTCGCTCGAAGACATGGCGGCGCGCATCGATTCGCCCGGGCTCGACGTGACGCCGGACGACATCCTGGTGCTGCGCAACGCCGGGCCAAAAGGCGCGCCCGGCATGCCGGAGGCGGGCTACATTCCGATCCCGAAAAAGCTTGCGCAAAAAGGCGTGAAGGACATGGTGCGGATTTCGGACGCGCGCATGAGCGGCACCGCGTTCGGTTCGATCGTACTGCACATCACGCCCGAGGCGGCGGTCGGCGGGCCGCTGGCGCTAGTCAAAACCGGCGACCGCATCCGGCTCGACGTTGCGAAACGGAGGCTCGAACTGCTGGTATCAGATGCCGAGCTCGCAACGCGGCGCAAGCAATGGAAAGCGCCGAAATCGCGCGCCGGAGACGAGCGCGGCTACCGCAAACTATTCCTCGACACGGTGCAGCAGGCCGACCGCGGCTGCGATTTCGAATTCCTGACGCCGCCGGTCACGGCGCGTGCGCCTTCCACATCGTCACCCCGGCGAACGCCGGGGTCCAGGAAAGTACCATAACCGTAAAGGCTCCGACTGGATACCGGCATTCGCCGGGGTGACGCGGTGCGGGGTGTGTCGCCGAGTTTGCTTTTGACCATGAAATCTGATCGTCTTATGATCATATTTCATGGTAGGATACGGATATGTTCGGCCGTACTGACGAGCTCGAGGAGATCCGCCGCAGGATGCGGCGCCAGCCGGTCGTCGCACTGATCGGCCCGCGCCAGATCGGCAAGACGACCGTTGCGCGGGAGCTCGCGACGCGCTTTGGCGGGAACGTGTCCTACTTCGACCTCGAGTCGCCGGCCGATCTGCGGCGTTTGGGAGACGAGGCGACAGCACTATCTGGTCTGAGGGGTCTGGTCGTCATCGACGAGGTCCAACGTCGGCCCGACCTATTCCCGATGTTGCGAGTGCTTGCCGACCGGCCACGGCGTCCAGCGAGTTTTCTCGTGCTCGGCAGCGCCTCGCCGCATCTCCTGAAGCAGAGTTCCGAAACGTTGGCGGGCCGGGTGACCTACCACGAGCTCGAGGGCTTTGGGCTCGCCGATGTGGGAGCGAAAAACTGGCGCAAGCTCTGGTTGCGCGGCGGCTACCCACGCAGTTACCTTGCGCGCAGCGATGCGGAGAGCTTTGATTGGCGGGGAGACCTCCGCCGCAGTTACGTCGATCAGGACTTGCCCGCGTTGGGTCCCGGCTATCCTGCACGAACGGTCGAGCGAGTCTGGGAGATGCTCGCGCATTACCACGGGCAGATATGGAATGGCTCCGAGATCGCACGCTCCTTTGCGGTCTCACACACCACGGGCCGCCGCTACCTCGATCTGCTCGTCGACACGTTCATGATTCGCCTGCTCCCGCCGTGGAGTCAGAACATGGGCAAGCGCGTGGTGAAGTCGCCAAAGATTTACTTCCGTGACTCCGGCCTCCTGCATCATCTCCTCCCGATCCGAAATGGCGAGGAACTGGCGCGCCACCCCAAGGTCGGTGCGTCATTCGAAGGCTTCGCGCTATGCGAATTGGTGCGCCATCTCGGCGCCGAGCGCCGCGAGTGCTTCTTCTGGGCAACGCACCAGGGGGCGGAGCTTGACCTGCTCGTCATTCACGGGTCCAAACGCCTCGGCTTCGAGTTCAAGCACACCGTCGCGCCGGAGGTCACCAAGTCAATGCGCATCGCGATGGCCGATCTCGAACTCACTCGACTCGACGTGATTCATGTGGGCAAGGACACCTATCCGCTGACGGACCGAGTTCGCGCCGTAGCGTTCGAGCGCTTGCAGGTCGACATCGGTCGCCTGCGTTGATCTCGCGTTCCTGACCCCCCGGTCAAGGCGCGCGCGCCGAACCCGTAACCAGATCGTCCGCGACCTGTTCAGCCCAGGCGCGGATGGCGTTCCAGTCGCGATGATCGCCGCTTAGCGTAAACGGGTCCCTGCCGCCATCGTAGCGAAAGGTGAGCGTCCAGGCCTCGTCCTGATTGATGGTCGTCATATCGACCTTGCCGGCAAATATGCCGATTTTCCGGAATGACAGGGTGCGGGACAGCAGGTTGGGCAGGTAGTTGTTGGTCACGTAAGCGTAGCCGCCGGGCTCGATCGCGCGCAGGCAGTTTAGCCACAGGTAGACGGGCTTGTCGGACACTACGCTACGCAACTGCCGGACGAAGGCCGCCATTTCGGGCAGCCACAAGCCATTGTGAACCGCGGACCCCAGGATATAAGCATCGAATTCCTCGACCGGCCGCGCCTCCCCGGCTGCGGTGGCGGACGCCTTGATTCCACGCGCTTGCAGGACGCCGGCGATGAAGCGCCCGACCTCGGCCGTGGAGCCGTGAGCGCTTGCGTAGACGGTCAGAATGCGCATAAACCCCAATCCTGAGGACAAGGATCAGCCGCAGCTTAGCAGGATTCCGCCAAGGGCACGCGCCAGCCGGGTCGCGGGTTGCCATGACTTTTCGTACATGGGAAACAGCGCTTTACGCCTCTCTATCCTTTCAGTAATATGACATGCTGATTATCGGTCGAACTGCCGCACCCCTGAAGGGGCAGAACAAGACGAGGGTAGGCCGATCGTGGTTGCTGCGTGACGCAGTACCACTTTGACGCAGGAGGGGACTCAAATGGCGATCGACGCTGGTTCTGCGCGCGGTTTCTGGTGCCTGTCCCGTGGCATGCGGGCACTCCTTTCACTTCCCGGCAGCGCTTACCGGTACCGACGAGCCGCCGGACTTGTCGCGCTCGGGATTGTTTTTGAAGTACTCAGCGGCCCGACCCGCGCCCAGGCGCCGATTCGCATCGTCGGCTCGCTATCCATTACCGGTACGTATGCCGAATTGGGCAAGAGCCATGAACGCGGTTACCGCGTATGTCTCAAACAGGTCAACGACCGCGGTGGTGTGATCGGGCGAAAGGTCGAGTTCAACTTCGAGGACGACCAGTCCCAAGCGGCGACCGCCGCCGCGATCTACGAAAAGCTGCTTGCGGGCGGCAAAGTCGATGCCGTGTTCTCGCCGTACTCATCGCCCCTCACGGACGCCGTCGCCAACGTAACCGAGAAATATCGCGTGCCGATGGTGGCTGCCGGTGCTGCCACCACGGCGATCTTCAAGAAGGGGCGCAAGTACGCCTTCATGTTACTTTCCCCAGCCGAGGTGTACCTCGAAGGACTGATCGACGTGGCGGCGAAACGCGGCTTGAAGACTGTCGCTATTGTCTATGAAACCACGCTTTTTCCCACGGCAATCGCGCAGGGGACCATCGACCTGGCGAAGAAGCGTGGACTGCAGGTAGTCGTTTTCGAAGGTTATCCGGCAAAGACTACCGACTTCTCAGCGATCCTTAACAAGGTCAAGGCAGCGAATCCCGACGTTGTGGCAGCCGCTACGTACTTCAATGATTCCGTTGCCATCATTCGCCAGATGAAAGACCTCGACGTTAATCCGCGCATGTCTGGAGTGACGGTTGGTGGCGATCTACCCAAATTCTACGAGACGCTCAACCGTGCTGCCGAGTTCGTTTACGGCGCGAGCCAGTGGGAGGCGGAACTGGTAACGCTGCGGGCGGGCGGCCTGATTCCGATCGCCCGCCTTTACCCCGGGGCGCGTGAATTTGTCGAGGACCACGAGAAGATGTTTCCGGGGGCCGGTGTATCCTATCAGACTGCGGGGGCATTCGGCGCATGCCAGGTCCTCATGGAAGGCATCAAGCGCGCGGGCTCCCTCGACCGGGAAAGGGTACGCGATGCCATCCTGAAGTTTGACGGCAGTACGGTCTTCGGATCCTTCAGGTTGGATCAGGATGGTTTTCAAATTTCCCACAAGATGCAGTTGTTCCAATGGCAGGATGGGAAGAAGATCATTGTCTGGCCGGAGGATATTGCGCCAGGCAGGCCACGGTTTCCGACGCCGCCCTGGAGCGAGCGGAAGTGAGAATGGGTAGCCGGTGCAGGTACCGGTGCCCACTGACCTAAAGGAGCGTACCGTTATGGACCGACGTCGATTCATCAAGAAGACCGGTGGAGCGCTGGTAGCGGCAGGTGCAGCGGCCGGCATTGCTTATGCTCCCAGCGTCATCGCTCAGCCCAAGATCCAGTGGCGGATGTCCACGACCTGGACCCCGGCGCTGGATGTCATGCAGGGCTCCGCCCAGCGTCTCGCCAAGCTCGTAGACGAGATGAGCGGCGGCCGCTTCCGGATCGAGGTGTTTGCCGCAGGCCAGCTCATGCCGGCGCTTGCGTGCTTCGATGCTGCCTCCAAGGGCACCATTGAGGCGTTCATGGGGGCTTCGTACTACTGGGCGGCGAAGGACCCGGCGGTGCAGTGGTTCACCAGCGTCCCGTTCGGAATGAATCCCGGGGGCATGGCGACATGGTACTTCCACGGTGATGGACTCAAACTGTGGGAGGAGACCTATGCTCCGTTTAACCTGGTGCCGCGACCGGGCCCCGCCACAGGCCCGCAGATGGCCGGCTGGTTCAAGAAGAAGATCAGTACGATCGCCGACTTCAAGGGGTTGAAGATGCGCATTCCAGGCCTCGGCGGCCAAGTCATTTCCAGGGCTGGCGGGACCGTGGTTCTGACGCCCGGCGGCGAGATCTACGCTGCGCTGGAGCGGGGTGTGATCGACGCCACCGAGTGGGTGGGCCCACATGACGACATGAAGCTGGGCTTGCATAACACGGCCCGGTTTTACCACTATCCCGGTTGGCACGAGCCGGCCACGACGCTCGAATTCGCTTTCAACAAGAAAGCCTACGACGCGCTTTCCGTCGACCTGCGGCGGATCCTCGACCATGCCGTGACGGCGGTTTCGGTGTATGGGCTGTCGGAATACGAAGCGAAGAACGAGATCGCCCTGGAGCGGCTGAAAACCGAATTCAAGGGGAAGATCGAGATCGTCCCCTTGCCAATGGCGGTGCTGGCAGACCTCAAGAAAATGGCGCATGAGGTCATTGCCACGGAATCCACGAAGAGTCCGATGGCCAAGAAGGTGCACGCTTCGTTCTCGAAGTTTCAGGCGCAGCTTGGCGGCTGGCGCCATATATCAGAGGGAGCGTACCATCAATTTGTGGCCTGAAGACACGCTTCGACGTTGTGGCCAAGGAGCCTGTCGCGTAATAGGCTGCGCGGTGATCGTTTGCGGAAGGCGCGGCTGGATTGGGGTGCTGCTCGCGGGAATGGTTGCATTCGCTGCGTCTCATGCCGAAGCGCAGGACGCGCGCCGTGTATTCCGCATCGGCGTCCTGAACGAGGCCTGGGCTGCTAACCATCCCACAGTCGAAGGGCTCAAGGCCGGGCTGCGCGAACTCGGTTTGCTGGAAGGCCGCAATGTCTCCTTCGATATCCGCTTTACCGAGGGCAAGCCTGGCGCGACGCCGGCCGCCGCCGGAGCGCTGGTGCAAGCGGGCGTCGACCTGATTTTTACCAGCAATGAGGCGGCGACGCTGGCGGCCAAGGAGGCCACCTCCAGCATTCCCATTGTATTTACGCTGGTCGGTGATCCAGTGGCTGCCGGCATAGTGGCTAGCGTGGCCCGCCCGGGAGGAAACCTGACCGGCGTCTCCAGCCAGAGTACCCAGCTTACTCCCAAGCGCCTGGAGTTTCTCAAAACCATGGTGCCCGGCGTGCAGCGCGTATGGTTTATTCATCACAGCGATGATGTGACTGACAGTGTGGCGGTGGCGGCCGCCGTGAAGTCGGCATCGAAGCTAAGAATGGAAATCGTATCCAAGACGGTGACCGGTCCGGACGACGTCCAGCGCGTGCTGAACGAGCTCGGAGCAGGCGATGCATTGGTCTCGCCTACCGTCGATACCCTGGACATTCCGGCGACGCTCCTCGAGGCATCAATGAAGTCGGGAATACCGGCGGTTTTCCCTGCCGCACTGTGGGTGGGTCATGGCGGTCTACTGTCCTATGGTCCGGACTTCCATGCCCAGGGCGTGCAAGCTGCGCGCCTGGTGGGCAAGATTCTGCGCGGGGCCCGGCCCCGGGACCTGCCTGTCGAGGGGGCCGATAAGATCGACCTTGCGGTCAACCTCAAGACCGCTTCACAGATCGGAGTCATTGTCCCGCGGAAAGTGATGTTCCGGGCCGACGTGATCCGCCGATGAACGAGCGTACGCCAACGGGCCGGCTGTTCAGGAAGTACCTGGTCGTCCTGCTGCTTTTGATCTTTGTGGTGCTGACGCTGAGCAGCGCGGCCGAGATTTATTTTTCCTATGAGGAGAGCAAACAGGCAATTGTTCGGCTGGAACGCGAAAAAGCCATTGGGGCAGCCGCTCAGATCGCATCGTTCGTGGGGGAGATCGAGCGGCAGGTGCGTGGGACGACCCAGGCATCCTCCGACGATACCTCGGTTTCGCCTTCGAGCCTCAAGGCTCCGGTATTCCGTGAGAACCTGGCAAGCACACTGGCGGAGCAGCGCGAGTTGGATTTTTTGCGTCTGCTCCGCAACGTGCCCGCCATTACCGAAATTCGGCATCTGGACGTGGCTGGCAAGGAACAACTCTTTGTTTCACGCCTCGCGCTCGATGCAGTCGCGAGCGGGGACGATTTTTCGAGCGATCCAAGATTTGCTGAAGCACGGTCGGGAAAGCCGTATTTTGGGCCCGCGTACTTTCGTGGCGAAACCGAACCTTATATGACGATAGCAGTGCCTTCCGGCGACTACGCGGTGGAGGTGACTGCAGCGGAAGTTACCCTTAAGTCCATCTGGGATGTGGTCTCGCGCATCCGGGTTGGCCGAGTCGGTTACGCTTACGTCGTGGATTCGAAGGGCCACCTGATTGCTCACCCCGACATCAGCCTGGTGCTGCAGAAACGCGACCTGTCCAACTTTCCGCAGGTTCAGCGCGGGCGAGCTGCCGAGAAAGAGGCGGCTGACGATCAGGTCTTCACCATTGCTGAGGGGCTGCAGGGCGGTCGAGTGCTTGCCGTGCACGCGTCGATTGCACCGCTCGACTGGCTGGTCATAGTAGAACAGCCACTTGAGGAGATTTTCGCGCCGCTGCGCGCTTCGATCATCCGGGGCGCGATCATTCTGCTGCTGGGCCTGGCCCTCGCTGTTTTCGTGAGCGTTCTGCTCGCTCGACGGATGGTGGCGCCGATTCGAATTTTGCAGGAAGGCGCAGCGCGCGTCGGCAGGGGTGAAATGAATCATCGCATCGATATCCGTACCGGCGATGAACTCGAGTCGCTCGCGCAGGAGTTCAATCGCGCGACGGCGCAACTGCAGGACTCGCAACGCAATCTGGAGCAGAAGGTCGAGGAACGGACCGGGGAACTCACCCGATCCGTCACCGAACTGCGGGCGCTTGGAGACGTGGTTCAGGCGGTCAACTCCTCGCTCGACCTCCAGCAGGTGTTGGTCACTATCGTTACCCATGCCGTGCAGATTTCCCACGCCAAGGAGGGCACGATCTACGAGCTCGATGAGTCGAGTGGCGTATTCGAGCCGAGGGCAAACTTTGGCGCGAGCGACGCCATGGTCGAAGCATTGCGTGAATCCAGGATTCGAATCGGCGACACTGCCGTGGGCCAGTGCGCCACGCAGCGTATCCCGGTGCAACTGACCGACGTGGGGGAAGGAACGGGGTACCGGATGCGCGAGCTGCTTTTGCGCGAGGGTATACGCTCGGTGCTGGCGGTGCCGCTGCTGCGCGACGACCGGGTCATCGGCGCGCTGGTCATCCGCCGTGGCGAAGCGGGGGAATTCCCGCAATCAGTGGTCGCGCTGCTGCAGACGATTGCGGCCCAGTCGGTGCTCGCGATCCAGAACGCACGGCAGTTCCGCGAGATCCAGGACAAGGGCCGCGAGCTCGAGAACCTGTCGCGCAACACCGAGCGGCTCTACCGCCTCTCGACCGCGCTGCAGGAGCCGCTCTCGCTCAAGGAGCGGCTGCACCGCGTGCTCGAGAGCGCCTGCGACGTCGTGGGGATCGACCGCTTCTACGCCTGGCTGGCGACGCCGGAAGGCGACAAGCTCGTCAACTTCGTGGGCGCCGGCATGTCGCAGGAGGAGCTGAAGCAGTTCGAGGGCCGCGAGCTGCCCATCGCCGAAGCGGGGGCGCTCGGCAAGGCGTACCGTGAAGGCGTCACGCTAATTTTCGACGAAGAGAACCCCCTCCCGCCCGAGCTGTATGTCGCGCAGAAGTACCTGATCCCGCCGCTTCGCACGACGCGCTTCGTGGCGATGCCGATGATCGCGCACGGCGTGACCGTGGGGTTGCTCGTCGGGGACAATAAGCCGAGCCGCCGGCCTATCTCGCGCCAGACGCTCGGTCTCCTCGAGACCTTCGTCGCCCACGCGGCGGGCGCGGTTGAGAATTCGCGGCTGTTCAATGAGATACAAGAGAAGGGCGAGGAACTTGCGGCGGCGAGCCAACACAAGTCGCAGTTTCTTGCCAACATGTCGCACGAACTGCGCACACCGCTGAACGCCATCATCGGGGTGACTGAGATGCTGCTCGAGGACGCGCATGACCTCAAACGGGAGGACGAGGTCGAGCCGCTGGATCGCGTGCTCCGTGCCGGCCGCCACCTGCTTGCACTGATCAACGACATTCTCGATCTCTCCAAGGTCGAGGCCGGGAAGATGGAACTGCACCTCGAGTCTTTCCCCGTCGCGGCATTGGTCGAGGACATCATCAAGACCATCCAGCCCCTCGCGGAGAAAGGCGGTAACGAACTCGTCGTGGATTGTCCTGGCGACGTGGGAGCTATGCGTGCCGACCAGACGCGGGTGCGCCAGGCGCTGCTCAACCTGACCAGTAACGCCACCAAGTTCACCGAGCGCGGCAAGGTCACGATCAGCGTGCGCCGCATTACCGACGGCAGCGGTGCGTGGATCACGATGGCGGTCACCGACACCGGCATCGGCATGACGCCGGAGCAGACCGGCCGGTTGTTCCAGGAGTTCGTGCAGGCCGACGCCTCGACCACGCGCAAGTATGGAGGTACCGGACTCGGGCTCGCCATCAGCCGGCGTTTCTGCCAGATGATGGGCGGAAATATCACGGTCGAGAGCGAGGTCGGGCGCGGGTCAACATTTACGATCCGTCTTCCCGTCGAAGTGCTGGCCGCGCAACCGATTCCGCTTGCCCGGAGTGCACCGGCTGCGCAAGCGCCGGCATCATCGGGCACCACACCGGTTGTGCTGGTGGTCGATGATGATTCGACCGTGCGCGACGTGACCGGGCGTTTTCTCACGCGGGAGGGTTTTTCCGTGGTTACGGCCGACGGTGGACGGGAAGGGCTGCGGCTCGCGCGGGAGCTGCATCCGGCCGCGATCACGCTCGACGTGATGATGCCCGATCTCGATGGCTGGACGGTGCTCGCGGCGATCAAGGGCGACCCCGCTCTGGCGGACATTCCCGTCATCCTCATGACGATCCTGGACGAGAAAAACCGCGGCTATTCCCTCGGCGCAGCCGACTACCTGGTGAAGCCAGTGGACCGCGAGCGGCTCAACGTTATCCTGCGCGGGATCGTCGGACCCGCGGGCCGCCGCGTGCTGGTGGTCGACGACGACGACATCATGCGCCGGGGAGTTCTGCAGGCCCTCGAAAAGGCCGGCTGGACGGTGCGTGAAGCTGACAACGGCCGGGTTGGACTGGAGCGCCTGGCCGAGGCCCTCCCCGACATCATCGTACTCGATCTCATGATGCCGGAAATGGACGGGTTCGAGTTCCTCGACGAACTGCGCAAACGCGCCGAGTGGCGCCACATTCCGGTCGTCGTGGTGACCGCCAAGGACCTGACGGAGGAGGATCACCGCCGCCTGAATGGGGAGGTCGAGCGCGTGTTGCAGAAGGATGCGCCCACCCGCGACGACATGCTGCGCGAGGTCGGCGTGACGCTCGCTGGATGCATCGAGCGTGGCCGCGCCCGCAAAGCGGCAGGGGAGCGCTCGTGAAAGTTTTTTGCGAGTTACTGCGCGACGTCGCGCATTTGCAAGAGGAGAGACCGCGATGAGCAGAATTCTCTGCGTAGAGGACAACGACGACAATCAGTTCATGCTGCATCGGCGTTTGAGCCGCGCTGGTTTTGAGGTCAAGGTTTCAGCCAACGGCGCGGAGAGCGTCGAATGGGCGAAGACGCTCCTGCCCGACCTCATCGTGATGGATCTGAATCTTCCGGGGCTCAACGGTTGGGAGGCGACGCGCCGTTTGAAGAACCAGCCGGAAACGAAACACATCCCGATCATCGTCCTCTCCGCCCACACCGAGGAGAGCAGCCGCGAAAAGGCGTTCGCCGCCGGCTGTGACGAATATCGCACGAAGCCCATTGATTTTGGGGGACTGGTCAGGGAAATTCAGTCGCTCCTCAGCCGGACGGCGAAGCCGGCGCCGTGAAAATTCTCTACGTCGAAGACAACGAGGACAACGTCTACGTCGTGAAGAACCGGCTCACGCGGGCCGGTTTTTCGGTCCTGATCGCGACTGACGGCGCCCAGGGCGTGGTGGTTGCCACGGCCGAGCAGCCCGACCTGATCCTGATGGATCTCAGTCTTCCCGTTATCGACGGATGGGAAGCAACGCGCCAGCTCAAGGCCGCACCGGAAACCCGGCACATTCCGGTCGTCGCGTTGACTGCGCACGCGATGAGCGGTGACCGGGAGAAGGCGCTTGCGGCGGGCTGCGACGACTTCGACACCAAGCCGGTGGAAATATCGCGGTTACTGGAGAAGATCCGGGCGCTGCTGCCGAAGGGAGAGGCGCCCTGAGCGCCGCCGATTACGCGTTGCTCGTGGTCGACGACAACGAGGACAACCGCTACACGCTGACCAGACGTCTTACCCGGGAGGGGTACACCAATCTGACCAGCGCAGCCGGTGGCCAGCAAGCGCTGGAGCTTCTCGGTGCACGGCCCTTCGACCTGGTTCTGCTGGATGTCATGATGCCGGGCCTGAACGGCTACGAGGTCCTGGAACGCATGCGCGCCGACAACCGGCTTCGCCACATACCTGTGATCATGATCTCGGCACTGGACGAAATCGAAAGCGTGATCCGCTGCATCGAGCTTGGCGCCGAGGACTATCTGTCCAAACCCTTTAATCCGACGCTGCTGCGGGCGCGGGTCGGCGCGAGCCTCGAGAAGAAGCGCTTGCGCGACGAGATCGTTGCGGTCCTCGACCAGATCGAGGGCGAACTGCGATCCGCGCGCGCGGTCCAGCTTGGCATGGTGCCGACCGATTTCCGCCTCCCGACTGCGGCAGGTCCGGTCGAGATCTTCGCCACGCTCGAGCCGGCGCGGCAGATCGGTGGCGACCTCTACGACTTCTTCTGGGGCGAGGACGGCAGGCTTTACTTCGTCATCGCGGATGTCTCCGACAAGGGAGCGCCGGCGGCGCTGTTCATGGCACGGACGAAAACCATGATCCGGATGGTTGCGACGCTTTCTCTCGCGAAGCCGGGAATGCCGCTGGAACCGCACGTAATTATCAAGAAGGTCAACGAGGAACTGTGTCTCGACAATCGACAGGGAATGTTCGTGACCGTGTTCTTCGGCATCCTCGACCCGGCAACATCCCTGGTTTCCTTCTGCAACGCCGGGCACAACCCCCCCTATATCGTGAGCCGCGCCAACGGTGTCGCGGCGCTTGACGGTCCGCGCAGCAAGCCGCTAGGTATCCGGCCGGCGTTCGTCTACGCAACCGGAACGCGCAAGCTTGACCCGGGCGACTGTCTGTTTCTTTTTACCGATGGCATTACCGAAGCCATGGATCCCGCAGGCGACTGGTTCTCGGAAGAGCGCCTCGAGGAGGCGCTCCGACCCCTCGCCGGAGAGCCTGCCAGCACGGTGGTCGGCAAGGTCATCGCCAGAGTCCGGGAATTCGCCGCGACCGCCCCACAAGCCGACGACATTGCGGCCATGGCGATCCGGCTCAGCGGATGAGCATAACGGAAATCACCATCGCCAACCGGGGCAGCGAACTGCTGCGCGCGGCGGACTGCCTCGACCGGCTCGGAGCCGAGCGTAATCTTGCCCCGGAGATGGTCGCGGATATGCATGTCGCCCTGGACGAAATCCTGACTAACATCATTAAATACGCGTACACTGATAATGCCGAGCACAAGATTCGCATTTGCTTGCGGGTAATCGATAATGTTCTCGAAGCGGTGATCGAGGATGACGGGGCGCCGTTCGATCCGCTGGCGATACGGGCGCCGGACGTCAGCGCGCCGCTCAACAAGCGCCGTGTCGGCGGCATCGGGATACACTTCGTCAGGAACCTCATGGATGAGGTGACCTACGAGCGTGCCGGCGAGCACAATCGTCTCGTGCTCAGGAAGCGTATTGGAGTATGAACAGGGAGAATCAATATGGATCTGCGTGAAGAAAAAGTTGGCGGTGTGTCCGTGGTGGAGGTCAAGGGACGCATCGACAGTAACACCGCGCCGGCGCTGGGAGAGCGGCTGATCGCAAATCTGGAGGCTGCGAAAGTCCGCGTTTTGCTCGATCTCAGTCGGCTCGAGTACATCAGCAGCGCAGGGTTCAGGATACTGTTGCTTGCCGCCAAGCGCGCCGACGAGACCGAGAGCCGGTTGGTCCTGTGCGGCGTCGCGGGCAAGGTGAGGCAGCTCTTCGATCTGGGCGGTTTTCTCGATCTGTTCACCATCGTGGGGTCGCGCGAAGAAGGCATCGCCGCAGCGGGCTGAGCGCTGTTGCCGCGCTATGCGCAAGCCAACCGGTATCATTTACGGCGTCGACGAGACGCCGCCGTTTGGCGTGGTGGTGCTGAGCGCTTTGCAGCAGGCGGGGCTGATGTCGATCAACCTCATCTACATCATCCTTGTCATGCGCGAGGTCGGGGCGACGCCCGATCTCACCCAGAGCGTCATGAGCATTTCGCTGCTGGTCCTCGCGCTGGGGGCCGTTTTGCAGGCGCTGCCGCGCGGGCCCATCGGATCGGGCTTCCTGTGCCAGCCGGTGCCGACAGCGGTGTATCTGGTGCCATCGCTGATTGCAGCGAAAGCCGGTGGTTTATCCCTCGTGTTCGGCATGACCGTGTTCGCCGGCCTCGTCGAAGTCGCACTTTCGCGTGCGCTACGCAAGCTGCGGCCACTGTTTCCTCCCGAGATTTCGGGGCTGGTCGTGGCGTTGATTGCCTTGGCCACAGGGGTGGTGGCGATGCGCACTATCCTCGGCGTTGGCGCCTCGACAACTCCAGGGATGTCCGACGCAGTCGTTGCCGTGGCCACGCTCGGCACGATGGTTGCGCTAAATGTATGGTCGCGCGGGGGATTGCGTCTGACCTGCGTCCTGATCGGAATGATCGTGGGCTACGGCGTGACGGCTGTCCTCGGCGGATTCAGGCACGCCGATTGGGAAACCCTGGCTGCAACGCCCTGGATGACGTTTCCCCATCTCGATCACATCGGCTTGGCATTCGATGCGAGCCTCGTCATCCCGTTTGGGGTCGCCGCCGTCGCTGCAACTCTCAAGGTCATCGGCAACGTCACGACATGCCAGAAGTTGAACGACGCGGATTGGGTTCGCGCGGACATGACCTCGATCAGCCGCGGAGTTCTCGCCGACGGTCTGACCACCGCGGTCGCTGGCGCGGTCGGTACCACGGGCGTGAATTCCGCCACGATGTGCGTGGGGCTTGCGACCGCGACCGGGGTGGCGAGCCGGCAAGTGGCGTACGCCGTCGGGGCGGTGCTCGCGATTCTGGCCTTCTTCCCGCAACTCGGTGCAGTGTTTTATGTCATGCCTCGCGCTGTCGCCGGTTCGGCGCTGCTGTTCGCCGCCACGTTCATTTTCGTCAACGGGCTGGAGATCATGACTTCCCGCCTGCTGGACGCGCGCAGGACCTTCGTGATCGGCCTGTCTTTCATGTGTGGTCTCGCCATCGACTTCTTTCCCGGCGCCTTTGCGCAGTTCCCAGGGTGGGTTCAGCCGGTGCTGGGGAGTTCGATCGTCCTCGGGCCGGTTATGGCGCTTCTGCTGAACGGAATATTTCGTCTGGGAGTTCGAAAGACGCAGAAGATGGTGGTGGAGCCGACCCGCGTCGATCCCGCCGCAATCGAAGATTATATGGAGACAAGTGGCGCAGGGTGGGGAGCGCGCCGGGACATCATCGACCGGGCAAGCTTCAACCTGACGCAATCGATCGAAACCATCGTGGACGGCTGCGAGCCTCAAGGGCCGCTCGAGATCGCGGCAACTTTCGACGAGTTCAATCTGGATCTGCGAGTCATGTACTCCGGCCCGCCGC
>Ga0082335_1003731_pt1 | contig 24480 bp, 19 predicted proteins | sample Subgrocontami58m_FD_72375 | JGI IMG/M metagenome (GOLD analysis project Ga0082335, IMG submission 72375) | Subsurface groundwater microbial communities from S. Glens Falls, New York, USA - GMW37 contaminated, 5.8 m (SPADES assembly) (version 2) ...
CCGGCGGTGGGGCGCGCTGGTGCTGGCGCTGGACGGGGCGAAGGGGTTCGCGCCGGTCTTCTGGCTGGCGCCGTGGATCGTCGTCGCGGCCGGACGCGGGGGCGAAGATGCGGGGCGGGCGTCGGTCGCTTCCGGCCTGGCGGCGATCCTCGGCCACCTGGCGCCGCCCTGGCTGGGCTTCAAAGGGGGGAAGGGCGTCGCCACCTCGGCGGGGGTGTTCCTCGCGCTGGCTCCCGCGGCCGCCGGGATCGCCCTGGCCGTGTTCCTGGTCACGGTCGCGGCCTTCCGCATGGTGTCGCTCGGCTCGGTCGTGGCCGCGGTCGCGCTGCCGGCGGCCTATGCGCTGGTCCCGCCCGGCGGTTTCGACGCCGTCTTCGGGCTGTCCGCCGCCGTCGCGCTCCTCGTCCTGTTCCGGCATCGCGAGAATCTCCAGCGGATCGCCGCCGGAACCGAACCCAAGATCGGTCGGAGCAAGAGCTAGATGGTCAAGACGATCACCATCCTCGGCGCCGGCGGCTGGGGCACCGCGCTCGCCATCCATCTCAACAACCGCAGCTACAAGGTGCGGCTCTGGGGCCGCAACCCGGAGTACGTCAGTTGGCTCCGGCGCTACCGCGAGAACACCAAGTATCTGCCCGGGATCAGCATCTCCGAGTCGATCAAGCTGACCAGCGAGCTGCCCGAGGCGCTGGAAGAGACCAACCTGATGGTGATGGCGGTGCCGGCCCAGTTCTGCCGCTCCGTGCTGATCCATCTGATGGGGGCGCTCCCCAAGGACACGCCGATCGTCTCGGTCACCAAGGGGATCGAGAACGAGACCCTGATGCTGCCCTCCGAGATCATCAAGTACACGCTCGGGCGCGTGCGCGTTGGCGTGCTCTCCGGGCCGAGCCACAGCGAGGAGGTGGCGCGCCACCTGCCCGCGAGCGTGGTGGTCTCCTCGAAGGATGCGGACCTGATGAAGCTGCTCCAGTCGGTCTTCACCGGGGACCGGCTGCGGGTCTACACCAATCCGGACCTGGTCGGGGTCGAGTTCGGCGGCGCCGCGAAGAACGTGGTGGCGATCGCCTCCGGGATCTGCGAGGGCATGGCGCTGGGGGACAATGCCCGCGCCGCGCTGGTCTCCCGCGGCCTGGTCGAGATGGCGCGACTCGGCACGGCGATGGGCGCGAAAAAGAACACCTTCTTCGGCCTCTCCGGCCTCGGCGACCTGGTCACCACCTGCTACAGCCCCTACGGGCGCAATCGCGAGGTCGGCTTCAAGATCGGCAAGGGGACCAAGCTCTCCCAGGTGCTCCAGGGCATGGCCAAGGTCGCCGAGGGGGTCGCCACCGCCCAGTCCATCGTCCAGCTCGCCAAGAAGCACGAGGTCGAGATGCCGATCTCGCAGGAGGTCTACCGGATGCTGTACGAGGACAAGGACCCCGCGGTCGCGGTCAAGGATCTCATGCTGCGCACCCCGAAGAGCGAGGTCGAGGACCTCATCTGAGTGCCGGTCCCGGAAGCAGCGACGCAGCTTCGCCAACCTCATCGGCGACGCGCCGCGAGAATGGGCCGGCCGCTGATCGCTTGCAGCGTTCGGTCCGGGTCGCAAACCACGATGTCCTGGATGCCGTCCGCGTCGAGGTCGGCGACGGCGGGGTCCCGAGGGCTCGCGCATGACGTTCCGCGTCTGGAGATCGCGGTGCCCCACGCCGGCCTCGTGGGCGGCGTGCACCGCGCGCGCGCCCTACCCGCCGCCTTCGCGCTTGCGCTCGAACTCGGCGGCGGATTGGGCTTCGCCGAACAGGAAGCCCTGCATTTCGTCACAGCCGCGCTGCTGGAGGAACTGCTTCTGCTGCTCGGTCTCCACCCCCTCGGCGATGAGCGAAAGGCCGAGGCTGTGGCCCATGGCGATGATGGCCGAGACGATCGAGGCGCTGTCCTGGTGCTCGGGAATGCGGGAAACGAACGAGCGGTCGAGCTTGAGCGTGGTGACCGGGAAGCGCTGCAGGTACGAGAGCGACGAGTAGCCGGTGCCGAAGTCGTCGATCAGGATCTTCACGCCGGTGGCGGCGAGCTCGCGCAGCATCTCGATGGTGAATTCGACGTTTTTCATCGCGATGCCTTCGGTAATCTCGATCTCCAGGCACTTGGGATCCACGCGGGTCTCGGCGAGGACACGGCGGACCTGGTCGACGAAGTCCTTTTCCATGAATTGGATCGGCGAGATATTGACGGCCATGACCAGGGGCTTGCGGCCGGCGTCCATCCAGGCGCGATTCTGGATGCAGGCGCTGCGCAGAATCCACTCGCCGAGGGGGACGATGAGGCCGGTCTCCTCGGCGAGCGGGATGAACTTGCCCGGGAGGATCACGCCGCGCTCGGGGTGGAGCCAGCGGACCAGGACCTCGGCGCCGGTCCACCGGCATCCGGAGACCGAGACGATCGGCTGGAAGTAGAGGGCAAACTCCCGGCGTTCGATCGCGCGGCGCAGCTCGGATTCGAGCTTGAGGGAGGCTTCGGCCTGGCGGCGCATGTCGACGTCGAAGACGGCGATGCGGCCCTTGCCCAGCGTCTTGGCGAACTTCATCGCCGTCTCCGAGTCGCGCAGGAGGGCCTCGGCGCGGTCGCAGGCGGGGGTGATCGGGGCCACGCCGAGGCACGCGGTCAGGTGCAGCGTCTCGCCGCCGAGCGTCAGGGGCGTGCGGATCTGCTCGAGGATGCGCTCCGCCGCCTCGAGGCCGTCCCCCTCGTTCTTGACGTCGTCGAGCAGGACGGCGAACTCGTCGCTGCCCATGCGCGCCAGCGTGTCGCCGGCGCGCAGGCAGCCCTCGATGCGCCGCGCCATCGTCACCAGCGCCTGGTCGCCGTGGGTGTGGCCGAGCCCCTCGGTGACCGCCGCGAAGCGGTCCAGGTCGATCGCGATCACCGCGCACTGGTAGTCGCTGCGCCGGCGCGCGCGCGCAAAGGTGCCGCCGAGCAGGCGCACGAACATCGACCGGCTGGCCAGGCCGGTGAGGGCATCGAAGAACGCGTTGCGCTCGGTGACGTCGGTTTGCGAGCCCGCGATCCGGTAGGGCTTCCCCTCCGGGTCGCGCACTGCGATGCCGCGCGTGAGCACCCAGCGCGTCGATAGGTCGCGGTGCACCATCCGGTATTCGACCTCGAGCTCCGGCGCGCGCCCGTCGAAGTGCGCGGCCAGCATGCCGTCGAAGCGCTTCCGGTCCTCGGGGTCGATCCGGCTCAGCCAATCCTCGGGCTGGGCGCCGATTTCGGCGCCGGAGCAGCCGAGGATCGCCTTCCAGCGGGGGGAGAAGTAGATCCGGCCGGTGCGCAGGTCCCAGTCCCACAGCCCGTCGCGCGCCCCGTTCACGGCCAGGGCGTAGCGCTCCTCGCTCCGGCGCAGGGCTTCCGCGGCCTCGGCGCGCTCGATCGCGTAGCGGATCGTGCGCACCAGCAGCGGGCGATCGAAGCGGCCCTTGACGAGGTAGTCCTGGGCGCCGCCGCGCACCGCCTCGAGCGTCACCATCTCGTCGTCAGTCCCGGAGATCACCACGATCGGCACGGCGGGCGCCAGGGCGAGGATCTTGGCCACGGTCACCAGGCCGGAAGCGTCGGGCAGGGCGAGATCGAGCAGGACCGCGTCCGGGATGCGCTTCCGCAGCTCTGCGGAGGCGTCCCACAGCGTCCCGACGGCGCGCACCTGGAAGAAGGGCGAGTCCTCCTCCTCCAACATGCGCAGCATGAACTGCGAATACGAGGGGCTGTCCTCGACCACCAGCACCCGGATCGGCTTGGGCTGGGCCACCGTTTCTTCGCTGAGCATCTTCCACCCACGAACTCGACCGCCGTTCCCTGGGCGGGCCGCCGCATTATCCCGACGAGCGCCGGAGGTGCCAAGGGGAATCGCTGCGGCGCCTCATCCCGCGCATCCGTGCCGCGTCACCGGCAGCCGGCCGAGCGCCGCCGCGAGGAGATTTCGCGTCGCGGCCCACTCGCGTGCGCGCACCGGGCCCGGTCAGGTCACCCGGGTCTTGCCCCGGTTCGCGCCGGTGTGATACCTTGCGCCGCCTTCACGATGGGGATCCAGCGCCGCGGAAGGGACTTCCGGCCATGGCTGATTCGGACGAAGCGTGCGAAAAACCGGCCCCGCCCGCAGGGAAGCCGAAGGGGCTCTCCTGCCAGGTCTGCGGCGAGAGCCTCACGAGCCGCCGGGTGGTCCAATGCATCAAGTGCAAGACGCTCCATCATCTCGAGTGCTGGCGCTTCAACAACGGATGCTCGATGTACGCGTGCGGATGCCGCAGTTGGGAGGAGGCGCCGTTCGCCTTGCCCTCGGCACTCCCCGAGAGCTTCGAGCGGGCTTCGGGCAAGACCGGCGCGTGGGTCGGGGCCATCCTCTGCGGCGTCTACGGCGGGATCGCGGCGATCGCGACGGTGGTCGTTGCCATCGCCGTATCTCCCGTGGTGGCGTTGATCCCCGCCGCATGCGCCGCCACCCTGCTGCCGATCGCCGTACGCTTCGGTCTCTGCCGGGACCGTCTGCATCCGGATTCCCTGGGCCGCACGCTGCACCGGACCCTCGATTTGGGCGGGATCCGGATCGCCAGACAGGATAACTGGCTGCCCGCTGCGGAGGTGGCTGAGCTTCAGCTCCATGTGTCGCAGCAGGGATATCGCTTTGCCCTGTATGCACTCACGCTGAGCGGGCGGCGGATTCTCCTGCGCAAGGAAGTCGGTCCGGCGACCGCCAAGCGGCAGGAGGAGATCGACCAGCTGGTCCAGCGACTCGCGGTGTTTGCGGATTGCACCGTGCGGAGGATGGAAGGCAATGCCCCTCCCACGCCAGAGGAGATCGGCGAGGCGATCGCCCAGAAGCGCCTGCCGCAGGCGTCGCCGGCGCCGACGGAAGCGGCTCCCGGGACGGTTGCGGAAGGCGAGCAGCCGAGGCCGGAGCAGCGTCGCGAGAGGGCGAGGTAGAGCGGCGACTGCGCGCCGCGGGGGGATATACTGGGGTGCATGCTGCACGCTCGCGCACGACGACGCTACGCCCTTCTCGGCGGCGCCGCGATCCTGCTGCTACTGGGAGCCGCGGCCTGGCCCTGGACCCGCACGCTCGCGCCGCCGGGTGGGCCTGGGGAATCGCCGACCCCCGAGCTTCCGGCGGCGGAAGCGGGGGCCGAGCAGCTCCAGCGGCAGATCCTGGACGACCTGCTCCTGCAGGCGGGATCCGGACACGCGGCGGAGTGGGTCGCCGCGGGGCTGGAGCACCCGCTGCCCGAGGTGGTCTGCGCCACGCTGAGGGCGCTGGTGGACCTGCACGCCGCACAGTACGCGCGCGAGATCGCGGGCTGCCTGAGGGACTCCGACCTCACCGTGCGCAAGTGGGCGCTGTGGGCCGTGCGCGAGCTGAATCTGGCTGGGCAGTCCTCGCGGGTCGCCGTCCTGCTCGCGGACGAGGAAGACGACGATCTGCGCGCAGAGGCGGCCTATGCGCTCGGCCGCCTGGATGCCCGCGAATGCGTCGGCGCGTTGGCGCAGGCGTTGCGGGACCCGGTCCCCGGCGTGCGGTACGCCGCCCTGGCGAGCCTTGCGGACTTCCGCGCCGTCGAATACGCGGACGAGGTGACCGCCCTCCTGCACGACCCGGACTTCAATGTTTCACGCTGGGCCGGGGAGTGGCTGCCGCGTTTTCGCGATCGCAGCTGCGTACCCTCCCTGGTCGCGCTCCTGGGCGACCCCGCGGCGCACACCCGGGCCGCCGCGGCCGCGGCGCTCGGCGCGTTCGAGGCGCGCGAGCACCGCGCGGAGGTCTCGCGTCTGCTCGACGACCCGGACGCCACGGTCCGGAGGGTCGCGTGCACCTTCCTGGGCCGATTCGGCAGTCGGGCGAAAGACGCCCCGGCCCTCGCCCGCCGGCTCGACGACCCCGAGAATCGCCGTGTCGCATGCATCGCGCTGTGCCGGTTGGGCGCCGACGAATTCGCCGAGCCGGTCGCCCGACTGCTCGCGTTCGAGGACTCTTGGCTGCTGGAGGAAGCCATCTACACGCTGACCGTCTTTCGGGCGCGCGGGGCCGCGCCGCAAATCGCCACGCGGCTCGACGCCCCAAACTTCCAGGTGCGGTCGTACGCCCTCCGAGCGCTGGTCCTGCTCGACGCCCGCGAATTCGCCCCGCGGATCGCGCTCATGGTGTCCGACCGGGATTGGTTCTGCGGCTTCGAGGACGAGCCGTTCCGGGGCACCATCGGCGAGTTTGCGCGGCAGGCGCTGGACCGCTGGGGCCACCCGGAGGCGGCGCCGGAGAAGGACGTGCGGTAGTATTGGCCCTCCGAGCTTGATCTCGTGGGTTGGGCCGGACGCATTCCTTCCTCGCCGGGCTTTCGTTGCCTGTCGACCCCGATGGTCCCCGGCATCGCCTCCCGCTGGGCGCGGAATTCGCGTCGGCCGAACCCCGCCTGCCGATCCGGGAACCCGCACAACGGGCCGGATTCTCGCAGACGCGCGAGCGCGGCGCGACGTGGTCGGGGAATTGGCGGAGCGAATCGCCTGCACTTCGCCCGGGGATCCTGCCCCGTAGCGGATTTACCGGGTTTCCTACTCGTCCTCGATGCGCACTTCCAGGAGGCGGATGCCGGCAGGGGGCAGGATCACGCGCACCAGGCGCGCGGGGTCGCCGAGCGAGCCGCCCGTGAGCTCGTCGGTGACCCGCAGTCGTTGTCCTTTCCGGGCCACCAGCCGCAGCTCGCGCTGGTCAGGGTCGATCCAGCCGGGGTCGATCAGGCCGATGCGAAAGCGGCCTTGGCCGTCGCTTCGCACGGAACGAAACGCCGTCCCCTCGATGCGGAACGGATCCTCCTGCGCCGCCTGATCCAGCGCGACCCGAAGCGCCTCGGCGGCCTGGGCCGGCTCCACGTCCTGGTCGTCGCGGCGCAGGCGCACGCCGTCCGTGCTCCAGACGCGGTTCCAGCGCGTCGGGTTCGGCTCCATGCCGCCCGGCAGGACGCAGACGAAGCCTGCGGCCCCGCTGGGGAGCGGGTTGACGTACTGGCGCGTTCGGCCCCAGAATGGCCCGGCCACGTCCTCTGCGGCCGTGGGAGCAAGTGCCCAAGCCGCGGAGAGCCGGGCGAAGGCCGCCGGGGGCGGCGGGGGCTCGCGGTCACCGACCCGCGCGAGCCTCAGGTCGCTCGGGCGCAGGAACTCGCCGGCCGGCTCGTCGAATCTCAGCGCGACCCGCGACACCCGGACCTCGTCGGGGGCCGGCGGCGAGAGCCTTCCGGAACCGAGCAGGTGAAGGAACGGATCCGCGCTCTCCAAGCCCATCCGGGTCCATTCGCCGCCTTCGCGCTCCGCGCCGGAGAGGAAGAAGCAGCTTGCGCCCAGCAGGGTGTGCGCGAACAACTCCCGCAGGTGCGGGTGGCCGGTCTCCGGCGCGCCCCAATTCCACTCCTCCAGGGCGGCGAACGTGTGCTCGCTCACCCGCGCGGCCCATTCGTGGACCCGGCCGTCCAGCCAGAGCCCGACCCGCGCGGCGAGGTCCAGGTCGGAGAGCCGCGACCCAGCGTCGTGGGCGCACGGGACCAATGCGACGGAGCGGTCGTCCGGAAACAGCGCGGCCGGTGTCCTCGCCCACCAGCCGCTGCCTTCCTGGAGCACGAACCGCCGGCCGGACTGCTCGCAGATGCGGAGCAGCGGCGCTACATGATCGAGGAGGTAGCTCCCGCCGACCTCATCGTCGCAGGAGAGAAAGCCCAGGCACGTTTTGGGCGCCGCGGCGAGAATGCGCTGCGCCGTCTCCGGCTGGAGCGTGGGCACGCTCCCGAAGCCGACTCCGAGCCAGAAGGGGCATCCCGCCGACTCGAGCCGCTCCGCCGCCATCACGAGGCCGTTCGCGTCCAGGCCCGCGCCAAGGGCAGCCTGGCGCGGCCAGCGCTTGTCGTCCCCGTCGGTCCATTCCCCCTTCTCGACCGCCCAGACCAGGATGCAGAAGCGCAGCCGCCCGGACGGGTACCGCTTGGCCCATTCCCCGCGTTCCCGGACCCATGCCGGCAAGTCCTCGAGCGCGGCCGGGCGGTCGAGCGCGAATCCCCGAACGCACACCGGGAAGACCGGCTCGCTCGGCTGCATCGGAATCGGCTCTCGGGAGAGCGCCAGGAGACGCAGTTGCCCGATCGATTCCGCGATCTCCGCGAGGCGGCCACGGACGGAAAGACGCTCGAATTCCTGTTCCCACCCCGGGGAAAAGTCGACGCGAGTGACCGAGTCGTCGCCGCCGGGGCTGCAGCCGAGGAGAAGCGCCGTGCCGCGGAGCCCCTTCAAGGCGATCGCGTCGGAAAACCCGAACGGCGCGCGGGCGCGGCCAAGGGCTTTCCCGTCCTCGTCGATGACCTGCACCTCCCCGCCGTCGACGATGGCGATCTCGATCCCCCGGGCTCCTGCGAAGTCGCCCGGCGCGACCATGCGCATCCCGATCGGCACCCGGCGGGCCGTGGGGGGCGGATCGGGCAGGCGGATGGTGCGGGCCATGCCGCCCCGCCACGACCAGCAGCCGTGAGAGGTAGCCAGCAGATCGACCCCGTCACCGTCGAGGTCGGCCGCGATACCCGAGAGGGCGCCGTCTGACCGCGACGCGACCAGGGAGAGGGAAGACTCCGTAATTTGGAGCTGCCCGCCCGAGCGGAGCGCGAGCCGCCATGCCGTCTCCCGGATCATCCCGCCGTCCGGATCATCGATACTCGCATCGGGGTTTGCTCTCCGCCCCTCGATGAATACCCGTTCCTTGGTGCCGACGGCGACCGACTGGAGCAGGCCGCGCCCGAATCGTCCCGCGCGAAGGAGGCGGATTCCGCCATCGAGGTGGGTCGAGTACCTGCGGGTGCCGGTCGCATCGAACCGCACGAGCAGCCCCGAGGCCCCGCCGACGACCACCGAAGGCCCCCGCTCGTCCAGACGGGCGACGCACACCTGCCAGACGGGAACCCCGACGTCGCTGCGCGAGAGGACCTGACCATGGACGGAGAGCACGACGACCGTGCCGTCGGCGAGACCAGCGACGATCTCGTCCCCATCGTTCCCGTCGAGGTCGCCCGCCGCCAGGTCGAACACGAAGGCGCCGGCCTCGTACTCCCAGAGACGCGCGCCGTCGTAGGTCCAGGCGCTGATCCGCCCATCCGGGCACGCGCCGACGAACTCCTGTTCGCGCGGGCCCCCGGTGAGCTCGGCCGCCACCAACCGCACCAGGGGACGGCCGTCGGTCGGGATGACCCGGACCTCCGCGAGCGCCGGCGCGGCGGCGATCGCGAGCAGGACGAGCAAGAGAAGCGATCGGGACCTCTGTCGGCCGCGGCTGCGGATCTGCTCGGTGAAGGGTCGGAACGCGCTGCGCCCGAGGCTTGACCAGTCCCCGGCGACGCGGCCACCGCAGGCGCCGTCGCGCGCTTCGCAGCGGAGGTCTACCGCCGGAAGCCGCGGGTCCTGCCGGCGCTCGCGTTGGCAGCACAGGGTCCCGAGCAGATCGGGAGCCGCGCGCGCACCTTCAGCGAATCCGATCAGGGGGTACTTCATGGAGCGCTCTCCGAAGCGGAAGCGCAGGGGGCCTCATCGAATTAGACCATGCCGCGGAGGGGCAACATAGCGCGAACGACCGTCGGGCGAGGAATCCCGTGGGTCAGGAGCCGCGGCCCGCCCGGAGGCAGATCGGTGAAGTGGACAATCTCCGGGGAGAGGGCGTAAAAAGGATGCGATCGGTCCCCCCTCCCGATCCTGGAGACATCCATGTCGAACCCTGAGGTCTACTTCTCGGTCGATGTCGAAGCCAATGGCCCGATTCCATGCCGCAGAGCCGGGCAAGGGCCACGAGCCGGGCCTCCTCCTTGGGCTCCTTCATCGCGGCATCGAACAGGTCGAGCCCGCATCGCAGAGCTTCTCGTGCAAGTCCGGTCTTGCCGAGCACCGGCAGTGCGGCGGCGAGCGTCTCGAGCCTCTGCGCGTCGACGTCCGACACGCGGAGCACGAGGTTGACTGGCGACCCCTCCTGGGGACGCTTAAAGATCGGGGTCTCTTTCATGATCCTGTAGATCTGGGGGAGGTGATTCTTGCAAGTCTCTCCCCAGCCGCTCGCGTCGCACGCCTCGGCGATTTCCTTCGGGCGATTGCCCTCCCGCAGCAGTTCGCGGATCAAGTCCGCCTTCCGTTGCGCTGCTCGGCTCCGCGGGAGTCGGCGGCCGCCGGCAGGCAGAACGATCTGGTTCAGCGCGGGGGCATGGGATACAATTCGGCTCGCCGCCTGGAGACTGATCCACAGCGAGAAGCGCCGTCGTCCATTCGGCGCCGCGAGCATGCATCAGGGGGTCAACCCATGAATCGCATTGCCGGGAATCGCCGAGGCCGAAGGGACTCGTCGCCCATGGGCGGTCACATTTCGCGCAAGAGGATCCTGCACATTGCCCGTCAAATCGCGTCCGTGTTCGACCCGGATCGGATCCTGCTCTTCGGTTCGCATGCCCGCGGCAGGCCCGGGCCCGATAGTGACGTGGATCTTCTTGTGGTCATGCGCACGCGGGACGAGACCGCGCAGGCCATTGCTATCGGGGCGGTCCTCAACCACGATTTCCCTCTCGACATCGTCGTTCGCACTCCGGAAAACCTCGTGAAACGGCTCGCACTTGGGGACTGGTTCTTGCGCGAGGCGATCGCGGATGGGGAGGTCTTGCATGCGAAAGCTGACCGCCGAGTGGGTGCGAAAGGCGGAGGCAGATATCACCGCCGCGCGCCGGTTGCTCGCCGGAAAACCACCGCTGTATGACCCGGTTTGTTTTCACTTCCAGCAAGGCGGCGAAAAGTACCTGAAGGCGCTGCTTCAGGAGCAGTCGTTACCGGTTCCGCGCTCCCGCGATCTGGCTTTCCTGCTGGCACAGTTGCTGCCAGTCTGCCCAGGGCTGCGAGTGCTTCGGCCCTCCGCGGGGCGTCTCAACCAGTATGCCGTACAATACCGCTACCCCGGTTCTCACGCCACCGGTCGTCAGGCGCGCAGCGCCGCAACGAGTGCCACGCTCATCCAGGCGAAGATTCGGCACGAGTTGGGATTGAGGCGGCCTCGTGGCGGATGCCCCTGACCGCGCGGGTAGGTGAGTCCTCGCGAAAACGCCTTGCGTCCCCCAACAGCCCCCGCGCCTCCTCCGGCCCGGCCAGCGTCCCGAGCCGCTCGAACGCCGCCAGCGCGGCTGCTCCTGGCGCAGAGTCGGCATCCGATTCGCGGGAAGACCACGCGCGTTCAACTCTCCGAGGACTACGTATGTACCGAGTTCGCTCGTCTTCTGGATGGCAGTGAAATCCAATCGCTCACCAAGCTCTGGGTCGAGGCGCAGGAGCAAGAGGAAGCAAAGGCGGCAGTGGCAGCCCGCACATGTTCGTGCGCCAGCATGTTCCGCAGTTCAAGAGGACACGCGCCGAGGTCGATGTCCAAATGCGGGAACGCTCTCGGATTGGCTGACGGACGAGCCGATACTCGGCGGTCAGGGCAGAGTGCTGTTCCTGGGCACGATGTCGTCCTCGCGCATCCAGGCGCTGCGCCAGGAATTCGCGGGCAGGGTTGACGTCACGCCCCCGCGCGGCCTCCGCGAGGCCCCGGATCCCGCAGCAACCGCAATCCGTTTCCGATCACGGCGAGCGACGCCCCCATGTCGGCCGCGATCGCCATCCAGAGCGTCGCCAGGCCCGGCAACGCGAGCGCGAGGAACACCAGCTTCACCACCAGCGAAAGCGCGAGGTTCATCCGCACCACACCGAACGTCCGCCGCGCGTGCCGGATCAGCCAGGCCACCTCGCGCAGGTCGTCGTGCATCAACACCACGTCCGCGGTCTCGAGCGCCACGTCCGTCCCGGTTCCCCCCATGGCGATGCCGAGGCTGGCCTGCGCGAGCGCCGGGGCGTCGTTCACGCCATCCCCGACCATCGCCACGACGCCGTACTGGGCGACGAGGTCGCGGACGGCGCTCACCTTCTGCTCGGGGAGGAGATCGGGCAGCACTTCGAGAATGCCCGAAGCGCCCGCGATCGCTTCCGCGGTCGCCCGATGGTCGCCGGTGAGCATCACGACGTGCTCGATGCCCTCGGCGCGCACCGCGCGCAGCGCCTCCACCGTCTCCGCGCGCACCCGGTCCGCCACCGCCAGCGCCCCGCACACATGGTGGTCGTTACCCACCAGCACCACCGTGCGCCCGGCCTGCTCGAAGCGGTCCAGAATCGTCGTCACCTCGGGCGAGCCTTGCCCGCGCTGCTCGAGCAGCTTGCGCCCCCCCACCCAGAAGTTCCGCCCCTGGAACGAGGCCGACGCCCCCAGACCGGGCTCGATGCGGAACCCCTCCGCCCGCGGGATCTCGATCCCCAGCGCCCGCGACCGCCGCAGGATCGCGCGCGCCAACGGATGCTCGGAGGAACTTTCGATCGCCGACGCCCGCTCCAGCACCTCGCGCTCCGAATGATCGGCCAGCGTGACCAAGTCCACGATCTCGGGCTCGCCGTAGGTCAGGGTCCCGGTCTTGTCGAGAGCCAGACTGCGCACCCGGGAGGCGACTTCCAGGTGCTCCGCCCCCTTGACCAGCACCCCGCGATGCGCCGCCGCGGTGAGCGCCGCCGCCAGGGTCACCGGCGTGGAGATCACCAGCGCACAAGGACAGGAGATCACCAACAGCACGAGCGCGCGGTAGATCGAGGTCTCCCACGGCACGGAAAAGAGCAGGGGCGGCGCGACCGCGATCAGCGCCGCCAACCCGACCACGACGGGTGTGTAGACCCGCGCGAAGCGATCCACCCAGCGCTCCACCGGCGCGCGCCGCGCCTGCGCTTCTTCGACCAACAGCGCGATCCGCGCGAGCGTGCTGTCGGCCGCCTCCCGCGTGGTCACCACCTCGAGCGCGCCTTCGCCGTTGAGGCTTCCCGCGAACACCTCCGCTCCGGGGGACTTCGGGACCGGCACCGATTCGCCCGTGATCGGGCTCTGATCCACCGAGGAAAGACCTTCGCGCACCGACCCGTCGAGCGGGACCGCCTCCCCCGGACGGATCAGGACCACATCCCCCACGCCGACCGCTTCGATCGGCACGCGCTCCTCGGGCACCGGAGTCGCCCCGCCCCGGCCGTCGGCTCGAGCCACGCGGCAGGCGGTGACCGGAGCCAGCTTCACCAGTGCCCCGACGGCGCGGCGGGCCCGGCTCACGCTCCAGGTATCGAGCCACTGGGCGAGGCAGAAGAGGAAGGTCACGGCGGCGGCTTCGGGCCATTCGCCCAGCGCGATCGCCCCGATCACGGCGACCGTCATCAGGACGTTCATGTCGGCGCGCCATCCGCGCGCGGCCCGGATGGCGCGGGGGACGATGTAGGCGCCGCCCACCAGGATGGCGCCCGCGTAGAGGAGGATGGCCGCTCCGGGCGTCGGCCCGTCCGGTCCGGCCCAGACGAGATGCGCAGCCCCAGCGGCCGCGAACAGCACTCCGGAGACGATCGTCGCCCAGCGTCGCCGGCGGTCCTCCGGATGGTCCGCCGGGCCCGTGCTGCCGGCCGACACCTCGGCGCGCAAACCGGTGGGGCGAATCCGTTCGAGGATCTGCTCCGGGGTCGGCCCAGTCGCGTCGCAGACCACGGTCATGCCGCGACCGACCAGGTCGAAACGGAGCCTGCGCACCCCGGCGAGACCGGCCAGGGCCTGCTCGAGCGCCTGGATCTCGCTCGTGCAATCGAGGTCAGGGATGTGGAAGCGAACCAGGGCCATGCACGACTTCCCTGATTTCGGCCGGGCGCCCTTCGCGCAGTGCGCCTCGCGCTGCACCAGGCTCGCCTCAGCGGAACTTGAGGCCTGGGGCTACACTTCACGAGTGCGTATGGGGTTGGCCGGCCGCTTTTCGCACGAGCTTCGTGGCCCGTCGTCGGCGATGCGTCCAGCCTAAGTACCGCACCCCGGAGAATTGTGCCCAGTCTGCTCGGCGATTCTGGCCCCCTGCTTCGTTGCTCCCCTCTTCTATCGCGCCGCCTCCGGACCGCCCGACTGGGCGGTCCTCGCGGCTTGATTCTCCGCGATGCTCTTGGCATCGCGTCGTCGTCGCGCCTCGCCGGCGGCCAGAATCGCCTTCGGATACTGGGCACCCTTCTCCGGGGCGCGGTACTTAGGGCAAGGCGGCTGCGGGGCGATGCTGATACCCCGCCGGACGGAGGCGGTCCGCTGCAACGACGGTTCGCTGTCGCCTTACCCGAGCTTCCACCAGAGGCTTCGGGTCTTGGACTGAGGCGAATCCGTCGACTGCTCGAGCGGGGGTGCCCGCGCCGCCGAAACCTACCCGGCAAGCAGCACGAAGTACTCCGGGTAGCGCTTGAGCATCCACGCCGCGAGGTACAGGATCAAGGCGAGCCCCAGGGCGGCCCAGGCCATCTGGGCACGCCTCCAGGGCAGCTCGAAGTACTTCCCCAGCAGATAGAGGAAGAAAAACGTCCCGCCGATGCCGCGCAGCGCCCCGATGTCGCAGGTCGTGCCCAGCCACAGGCCCGCAAGGCCGGAGAGGATCGTCAGCACCTGCATCGCTCCGTACCGTGAAGCCTCCTCCCGCTTCCAATAGAAGCGGGTCGACACGATCAGGCAGCCGGTGTAGTAGACGAAGGTTCCAAGAAACAACGCGCCGGGGGCGAAGATCGCCACCACCGGCGGCTCCAGAGCGAGAATCCGCAGCGGGACGGTGACGGCCATGAGCAGAAAGGCCGCGGCCATCGAGCGCGGGATCACCTCTTTCTTGCGGAAACCGATGACGTAGCAGAGGGGCAACACCATCACCGAGAAGCCGACCCAGCTGAGGAGCGCCCCGACCGCGAGGAAGCCGAGCATCGCACTCTCGTACGCCAGCGCGACGGGTGCCCAGCACAGGAGAAGCAGGAACCAGGCGGTGGACAACGGGTCGAGTTTCAGGCGCCGGAAGAACGCCTCGAGCCCCTCCTTGTGGCGGAACCCGGAGAAGCCGAACGCACCCACGAGGCCGAGGCAGCCGGGCAGGGCGATGTACGGCGCCAGGTCGGGCTCGAACGCCCGGCCGCCCACGAGGAATGCGGCGCAACCAACGTACGCGAGGCCCTCGTACACCGCCTGGGGTACGTGCCGCAGGATGGGCACGAGGTAGAGCCGGAAAAGCCAGGCCAGCGCGGTGGCCAACAGGCTGGCGGCGATGAACCAGATGATGTTGACGAAGGTGAAGATCCCACGCAGCGTAGGATCCGCGGGCTGGGCCGGCCCCGCACCCGGGTGCCCGGGACCTTGCGGTCCACCCGGCCCAGCCGGTCCCGCGGGCTTGACCGGCCCGAGATAGCCCTCGGCGTCCGCCATCGCCCGGTCGATGAGCGTGGCGCCGCCGAGCACATCGCGGGCGCGCGCCCGCCGGAGTTCCCGCTCGGCTTCGGCGGTTGCGTGGTCGATCTTGCCGTGCTGCTCGAGGTCATCGAGCGTGGCCAGCGCGTACTTCACTTCGAGGAGGACGCGCACCTGCTCGGGCGTGAGCGGCACCGATTCGCCCTGGGAGGCGGCCGGCGCTGCCGCGAGCAGGAGACAGGAGAACGCCAGCACGGTGGCGGCGAGGTCACTTCTTCGGCGCATCCTTGCCCACCTCCGGCTCCGTGAGTCGCTTCACCGCGGCCGCGGCGCGGGCTACCCACAGGGTCTTGGGAAAGGCCTCCGCCGTTTCCCGGTAGCCGGCGAGCGCGGCTTCGGCCTTGCCGAGCTTCTCGCGGGCGGTGGCGAAGCGGAAGCGGGCGCGCATGGGACGCTTCCGCGACACTACTTCCACGGCCCGAGCAGGTCGAGCTGGTCCTGGTGATCCACGAGGTTGGAGTTCTCGCCGAAGCCGTACAGGCCGCGATAGTGGAGCACGATGCAGTTGGCCGGCCAGGGGGCGACCTTCTGGGTCTCGGTCAGGACCCGCACGAGGGTGGTGTGGCCGACGTCGGGCCCGCCCACGCGGTCGAGGATGTCGATCCAGTGGGTGAGCGGCTTGCCCGATTGCTCGAGCGCCTTCCTCAGGGTCTGGATCGACTTCCAGGCGCGGTCGCGCGGCTGCGTGCGCCGATCCACCTGCGGCGAGCGCCTGGCTGCCGGCTTCGCGGCGGGCGGCTTGCGCGCCGGAGCCTTCGCCTTGGCCGCCCCCTTCTTCTTCGGCGCGGCGGGCTTCGCCTTCTTCCCCGACTTGGACGATTTCGACGACTTCGTGCGACCTTTGACGGCCATGGTCGATCTCCTGGGATTCGTCAGACAGAGCTAGAGCGCTTCGAGCGCGAGCAGCGCCAGCGCGGTTCCGTATGCCTTGTGATACCCGTAAAACGGGAAGTCCCACCACGACCCGTCCGCATCCTGCAGGCCCGCGAGCGTGTCGCGGAGCCACGGCCGAAAGCGTTCTTGCGCGGCGGGGTCGAGCTCGCGGATGACGAGTGCGGCGTAGTAGTGGCCGAAGAAGAAGTAGTAGCCCGCGGTGTAATACCAGGCCTCGTGCGGATAAGGCCGCCCGCGCCCGATCGCGATGAAGTGGTGGTGTTCCTTCAGGTTTTCCAGTCCGCGGAGCAGGTCGGTCGCGCCGAAGCCCGCGCGGCGATGGAGCCAGAGGGCTAGATTGCAGGGCTGGGAGCGGCCGAGCGAGCCCTTGACGCGGTTGTAGAGCATCTCGGGATTCATGCGCGCGTAGACGCCGTAGACGTAGGCGCCGTCGGGCAGGCGCAGGCGCTCGATCGCGCGCAGGGCGCGCTCGATCACGGCGGGCGCGACGGGGACGCCGGCCGCGGCGGCTTCATGCAAAGCGACCAACGCCGCCGCGGTGAGGAAACTGGTGGACTCGTGGCCGCTCGGCGTGGGCAGCGCCCAGCCGAAGTCGTAGTACCCCCAACCCCCGTCCATCCCCTGCAGGGATTCGAGCGCGGCGATTTCGCGACCCAACGCCTCGCGGAAGCGGGCGCCGTCCGGGCCGGGCTCGCGCGCGAGCCGGGCCAGCGCCTGGATGCGGTAGACGTGGGCCCAGGTGTTGTAGAAGGTGGAGCCGGTGGCGCGCCGGGTGACCGGGGCGCGGAGCAGGGCTTCGGCGCCACGGGCGAGGGCGGCGCGCGCGGCGGCATCCGTGCGTGCGGGGACGAGGAGGGCCATGGTCGCAAGGGCGGAGGTGGCTTCGCCGAAGGCGATGTGGCTCGCGACGGTACCGAGGTAAATCTCGCCGGTGCGGCGGGACTCGAAGCTCCCCCACGTCCCGTCCGCGTTCTGGGCGCCGACCAGGAAGGCGACTCCGCGCGCGACGGGGTCGGCGGGCGCGGGCGCCGCGGGCTCGGCCCCTGCGCTGGGCGCCGGCAGGAGGAGCGTTGCGAGCGCGAAGGCGGCGCAGCGGAGGGGCGCGCGCGGGCTCACTTCTTCTCCCCGGCCGGCGGTTCGAGGAGGACGGTGTCGCCTGGCTCGAGGCCGTCGACCACGTGGGCCAATTCGGCGTTGCCGAGGCCGAGGGCGACGCGCCGCTTGGCGATGGCGTCGCCTTCGCGGACGCGGACGAAGCTCGCTCCGCCTTCACTGAACACCGCCTTGCGGGGCACCGCGAGGACGTTCTTGAGGGCGAGGCCGGCGACGGAGACCTGGCAGCGGAGCCCGGCCCGCAGGAGCGATTGGGTGGCGCCGAGGGAGATCTCGACCGGGAAGCGGGCGGGCTTGCCTTTGGCCTCGGAGGCCTTGCCGGCGGCGCCGATGCGGGCGACCTTGCCGTCGAGGGCGAGGTCGGGGAACTCCTCGGGGACGATGCGTACGACACTGCCCTCGGCGAGGACGCGGAGGGCGGCGGCGTCGACGTCGAGGGCGATCTGGAGGCGGTCGACCTCCTGGAGGGTGGCGAGGATCTGGCCGGGCTTGACCGGGTCGCCCGGGTCGAGGGAGTGGACGAGGACGCCGCTCGCGGGGGCGCTGCAGCGCAGGCCTTCGTGGTCGCGGCGCAGGCGCTCGAGGCGGTCGGCGGCGTCCTGGAGTTTCTGGCGGGCGCGGATGCGCTCGAGGACGCGGCGGGCCTGAGCGATGCGGATCGACTCGCGTTCGCGGGCGAGCTCAGAGGCGCGGGAGTCGACGTTCTGGGCCAGCTCGCGGCCGCGATCCGGGTGGGTGTAGAGGCGGGTGACCTCGGCGTCGACGCGGGTGAGCTCGAGCGACTTCTCGGCGGTCGCGACGTCGCGCCGGGCGCGCTGGAGGACGATCTCCTGGGTCTCGGACGAGAGCTGGCTCTGCTTGTACATGCCTTCGAGCTGGGCCAGCTCCTCCTTTTGGTCGGCGATGTTGTACTCGCTGCGGCGGACGCCGAGGGCCGAGCCTTCGAGCATGCGCGGGCCCGAGTACTTCTCGAAGGACTCCTGCTCGCGCACGGTGCGGGTGAGGCGGGACTCGAGGTCCTCGATCTTGTGCGTCTGTTCGTCCTCGCGGACCGCGGTCTCGGCGTCGAAGAGGTCCATCTCGGTCTGGGCGGCGTCGAGGTCGGCCGCGGCGCGCTTGAGCTCGCGTTCGAGGTCCTCGCATTCGAGTTCGATGACGAGGTTGCCCGCGCTGACGCTGCTGCCGGACGGGAGGACGTTGGCGACCATGGCGCTGCCGGCGAACGCGGTCGGGGCGAAAGCGATCTTGCGGGTGCGCGCAGGCACGAGCAGGCCGTCGAGTGCGAGATCGATGGAGTGGTCGCCGGGCTGGACGACGAAGTCTTGCGGCGCCGTGTTGGGCGCCGGATTGGGCGCGGGCGCGGGGGACGGCTCTTGCGCGGAGCCCGTGGCGGGGAGGGCGAGGACGAGGGCGCAGGCGAGGGCCGGCAGATGCGTGACGAGGCGGTGCATGGGCGCCAGGCTCCTTCAGGTGAGAGGCGGTCGGCAATGGGAAAGACAATGTAGCGAGGGCCGGGCCGGGAATCAACCCAAAGAGGAAGCGGCCGCGGAAGCCCTTGGACGCCGAAGCCCTCCGGACGGGCGGCGGCGCGGGGGGCGCGGAGCGTCGGGCGCGGCCCAGAGAATCTGCTTGACGGAGGGGGACGGCTCCCTATAATCCGAGACTCTCCGGGGTCGCCCTCGGTCGGGCAGGTAGCTCAGCGGTAGAGCTCTGGACTGAAAATCCAGGAGTCGCGGGTTCAATCCCCGCCCTGCCCATTTCACTTCCAACCCCCGCGCCAGGCCGCAGGGCCGCAAGAGCACCGCTCCCAGGACGGGAGCGGTGTTGCCCAGGCGATCGCGCGCCTCTCCGCGCTCCTGGACAGCGCGGACTCCGCCGTCGCCTGTCACGCATGCATCGCGGTCTTGGATCGCGTGCATGGGACGCCCGGCAGTGCGTACCCGCACGCGGCGCCGGCGATCGCCGACCCCGGCTCCTTAGGATTTTCGCGGCCGGGTGGCCCGCACCGGTCCGGGACGGGGCGCTCCCGGCCGCGACCGCAGGCCGGAGCGGCTACGCGGAGGGACAGGAGCATGGCGTCCGGGTGCACTTGGGGCAGATGCCGTCGTACTTCCGACGCAGTGCCGCGGCGAGGTCGACGCCGGCGATGTTCGCGAGGCTCAGCAGCCACGCTTGCACGTCCGCGAACTCCTCTTCGCGCAGTTCAGGTTTGTGCCGCAGGGCCTCGGCCAGTTCGCCCACCTCTTCCACGAACCAAAGGAACGTGCGCTCCAGGCCGCGCTCGCGGTCGCGCTCGCCGTACAGGCGCCGCATCAGATCCTGGGCCTCGTCGATGCGCAAGGGTCACCTCGATGCGGGAATGTCCGGCGCGCCGGGTTGCCGCGGCCGCGGAGCGCCGCGCCCCGCGCCAAGTTCGACTCGGCGAATCCTGCAGTTTTGGGCTGGACGGAAGACTAGTAGTCCCCGACCAGTTCGCCCGGACCGGGCCAGCGCAGCACGTGCACGCGCGGCTTGTCCGGGATCGCGAGGCGCGAATTGCGCGCGACCTCCGCTTGCGCTTCGACCACCTCGGCCTCGAGCTCACGGATCCGTGCTTCCACCCGCGGGACGTCCTGGGACAGGTTCGGTTCCCGCTGCCACGATACCAGGCGCGTACGCTCGCGCTTGAGCTCGGCTTCCCGATTGGAGCGGTTCAGCTCGGCCATCTGGCGCCCCCGCCGGTAGCCCGCGCGCACATCCTCCGCATCCGTGTGCACGATCGCCCCGGCGACCGCCGCGGCCACCGCGGCGGCGCGGGCGGGGTCGCCGCAGCGCGCCACCACCACAAACGTGTCCGTCCCTTCCTGCTCGAGCCGCGTGTGGGTCATGATCTCGTTCGCGTACTGGATCTGCACGTGATCCGAGCGCAGGACCGGATCGCGCACCGACTGCAGCAGTTTGCGCGCGGCGACGACGTCCATCCAGGTGGTGCCCTCGGCGCCGCCCGGCCTGCCGGCGATCTCGCCGGCGCGCAGGAGCAGCGAGGCGTTGCGCACGAGCCGCGCGTTCCGCCCCAGCTCGGCCGAGAATGGCACCGAGATCAGCGAATCCGCCGCGGGGTCTTGAGGCTCCCACAGCGGCCCTTCGATCGCCAGGACCGCGCGTGCCTCCCAGGCCGGCTGCGCCGGTACCTCGGGCGCAGGCAACACCTGGCTCGCCTGCTGCAGCATCCCCCCGCCCTCGCGCATCGAGTAGGGCAGGAGCAACGCCGGGTTCTTTCCCACCATCTGCACGAAGGCCGAAACGATCGTCAGCAGGCCGAGCGCACCGAGCCCGATCCCCGCGCCGCCGAGCAGCCGCGCGCGGCGGGTCGCCTGCTCTCCCCGGGCGCGGCGCAGGAGCAGCATGCCCACCACCATCGCCAGCGCGGCCGGGAGGAAGAGCAGCAGCAGGGCAAACTGGCCGAGTTCGGGAGGCGCGATCATCTCACTTCCCCTCGAGCGCGTCCTGGTGTCGGCGGACCGCGGCACGCGCCTCCACGGCATGCGTGCCCGCGGGCTCGATGGCGAGGTAGCGCTGCCAGTCCGCCAGCGCGGCCACGGCGTCGTCGTTGCCCTGGTGAGCGCGCGCCCGCTCCACCCATCCTTCGGCGTTTTCGGGCTCGATGCGCAGCAGCTCGTCGAAATCGCGCTCCGAGCTCTTGAAGTCGCGTTGCCGGGCATGCAGCCGTCCGCGCTCGAGCAGCGCCGGGCCGAACGAGGGGTCGTAGGAGAGGGCCTCGTCGAAGAGCTGGAGGGCGAGGGTCGGATCCGACTCGAGCACCTGCAGACCTTGCGAGTATGCGGAGGTGATCGGGTTGGCAGAGGCGCCGGCCGGTTCCCGGACGCGAGTCTCCGCGGCGGGGACATAGCCGTCGAGCGCGATGCCGGGCCGGCCGGCGAGGTCGGCGCGGAGCAGGTCGTTCACGAGGAAGAGCCCCAGCAGGTTCAGCGCCAGGGTCACGCCGCCGAGGGTGATCCCTGCGACCGCCGCTGCGAAGCCGCGCATCCGCTCGGGCCGGCGAAGCACCGCGCGGGCGCCCACCGCTCCGGCGAGGATCGCCAGCGCCGAAGGCCCGAGCGCCAGCCCCGCGACCGCCCACCAAGCCACAACCGACTCCTATCGCACGAAGGTGCGGACCACCGAGTATACCGCGAGCGCGAAGAACGGGAAGAACCCGAGCACGCCCAAGAGCACGCTGCATACCGCGAGCCGCGACAGCCGCCGCAGCTCGTCCTCGCGAAACGACTGCACCCCGTAGCTGATGCGGTTGACGCCCGCGTCACGAAACGCCGCGAGGCGCTCCCTTGTCACCGTCTCGGGATTGGCTTCGAGCGTCACTTCGCGGTCGGCGGCCACCTGGAACGAGCGCTCGCATGCCCCGATGACCCGCGCGATCTCGGCGGGCTCGAGCAACGAGGGGGTGCCACCGCCGAAGAAAATCGTGTCGGCAGGCGCTCCAGCCCCTTCTCCCCCTCCCGCGCGCGAGATCTCCGCCACCAGCGCCTCGACGTAACGCGTCTTGAGGTCGGCGTCGAACAGCCCGCGGTTGAAGTTGCAGTAGTTGCAGATGGCCGAGCAGAAGGGAACGTGGATGTAGAGGCCTAACATTGCTAATTGCTAATTGCGGTTACTCAATGCAAATCCGCAATAAATCAGCAATTTGCAATTCGCAATGCAATTCCTGCTGTCTCTTAACTCCCTGCCCGTCCGCCTGGCCATTTCAAGTCCGCTTTGCCGTCGCGGACGCCCGGCTCGCGCAGCTGGGCGCGGGCCTGGCGGCCCGATCGCGATGGCGCCGGCAGGGTCTTCTTCCGCGTCTTCCACAACGCGATGAGATCGTCGACGCCCCCGTTGATCGGCAGTTCCCGGTAATCTCCGCCGTCCATCACCACGAACTCGCACATCTCGTGCAGCCGCGATCGCATGCGGTGACCGATCCGGAACAGCAGCGAGTTCGGATCGGTGTCGTCCGGGATATCTTCGTAGTTCGAGGTGAACATTGTCAGCCGCTTCTCGTTGTAGCGCGTGTTGACGATGAGGTTCATCGTTTCCTCGACCCACTCGGAGGTCTTCTCCGCGCCGAGATCGTCGAGGACGAGGATGTCTGTGTGCATGACCGGCTGCAGCACTTCGAGTTCCGTCGTGCGAATCGACGGATCGTAGGTGCTCCGGATGATGCGCAGCAGATCCCGCGTGTCATAGAACACGCCGCGCGCACCGGATGACTGAATCGCCTGCTTCAGCACCGCGACCGCCACATGCGTCTTGCCGACGCCGGGTTGACCTTCGAGCAGCAGCCCCTTGGTGACGACGGGAAAGCCCTCCGCGACGCGGCGCGCCAACGCGACCGCTTTCTCGAGGTTCTCGTTATACGCCGTGAAATTCGCGAGCGTGCAGTGCTGATACCGCTTCGGGATGTTCGCGTCGGCCAGCCGCTCGCGGCCCAGACGCTCGCGCCAGCAGTCGCAGCGCACGACGCGCTGCGCGCCGTCCTGTTCCAGGGGCTTCCAGCCGGTATCGTCGCAAAGGGGGCACGCCATGATGATTTTAGACGGCCGTGCGATGGTGTCGTTGGGCAATCGTCAGGCGGGGGCGTGCGGCAAGGTTGCGCAGGTGCACAGCCGGCGTGTCCGCCTCTTCAGCCGCCGTATACCGCCTCGACACCAACGGAGCATACATCAAACTCGAAAGGCGGAAGCGGCGGACGCCGACGAATTTTATGGTTTGACTTTGGCGTTGTGCGCGTGGCCCGTTCTGACCAGATCGGTCGGCGCCGATTTCACCAGCGCCGTTGACAGCCGCTGCTCCCAATCGTCGATGCCGCGCACCATCTCGCGCTTGACGTACTCCATGAAGTCGTTGACCTCATGCTGCATCAGCTCGATCTTGCGCCGCATGTTGAGGATGATCTCGACGCCGGCCAGGTTGACGCCCAGATCTCGGGTAAGTGACAGAATCGTTTCGAGCTGCTCGAGATCGGCCTCCGAGTACAGCCGCGTGTTGCCCTCGGTCCTCGACGGCTTCAGCAGCCCCTCCCGCTCGTAGAGGCGCAGCGTCTGCGGGTGGATGTTGTACTTCTGCGCCACCGCGCTGATCATGTAATACGCTTTGCCGGGTTTCTTCATTGGTGTATAAGCTCTCCACCACGGAGGACACGGAGGATCAAACCTGATCGACGTACAGGATTGGCGCTCCGTGTCCCCCGCGTCCTCTGTGGTAGTTAGTTCATCATGTCCCGCCGCACACCCTCTCCATTGATCCGCCCGAACTCCCGCAGCAGCTCCTTCGATCGCTCGTCGAGCAGCTTCGGCAGCACCAGCCGCACTTCGACCACCAGGTCGCCGCGCCGGCCGCCGCGCAGCGACGGGGCTCCGCGTTCGCGCAGCCGGAACCGCTGACCCGACTGCGTGCCCGGCGGCACGCGCAGCCGTGCAGGCCCCTCCAGCGACGGCACCTCGACCTTGGCGCCGAGCGCCGCCTCGTGCACCGCTATGGGCACCACGAGATGCAAATCGTCGCCTTCGCGCCGGAACAGCGGGTGCGGCTCCACGTGCACGGTGATGTAGAGATCGCCGTGCTCGCCGCCGTTCCTGCCCGCGTGCCCTTTGGCCGGCACGCGAATCCCGGCGCCATCGGCCAGCCCGGGCGGCAGCGCAATGGTCAGCGTCTCGCTGCGCGTCTCCACCTGCAGCCCTCCGCAGCTCGGGCAGCGCGACTGCCGCTTGGTTCCCGATCCGCCGCAGTAGGTGCACGGCTTGGAGAACACCATGTGCCCGCGGGCCGACTTGACGACGCCGGCGCCATGGCAATGGACGCACCGGCTTTCGGCGACGTGCAGGGCGCCGGCGCCCTTGCACGCCCGGCAGTGCTCCTGGCGCGCCACGGTCAGCGACCGCTGTCCGCCCTGCATCGCTGCTTCGAACCCAATCGCGATCGACTGATGCAGGTCGGCGCCGCGCTCCGGCGCGCCCTCGGGCCGTCGCCCGTCGCGCTGCTGCAGCACGTCGGCGAACAGATCGCCGAAGGTGGACGCGGAGCTGCCGTTGACGCCGACGGAGAAATCGAAT
>Ga0082335_1003733_pt1 | contig 24479 bp, 23 predicted proteins | sample Subgrocontami58m_FD_72375 | JGI IMG/M metagenome (GOLD analysis project Ga0082335, IMG submission 72375) | Subsurface groundwater microbial communities from S. Glens Falls, New York, USA - GMW37 contaminated, 5.8 m (SPADES assembly) (version 2) ...
TCCGAACGGAGCAACTGCTTAGCGTAGTCGCTCACTCGGAAGTCCTTGCTTTCCAGACGGCTGATCCATTGGGGGCCGGTCGTGCCGTAGGAGGTGACGGAGAGGTAGATGACGCCGTCTTTTTCCCGCCATTTGCAAACGGGTTCGGAAATCGAGAGCTTGCCTCGGGACATCCAGAACTCCGCCAGACGAACGCGGAAATCCGCGTCGTCGATGGGCCACTGCCAAGCCTTGAACGACAGACCAGCTTCCTCCAGACGCCGCTGGCATTCGTAAACCGTACCTAGCACCTTGCTAGCCTTCATTTTGTTACCCTCGGGGTTCGCAATGAGATTTTCCATCGCACACCTCCTTTATTGAAATTCCGAAGCCGTCGGAATAGCGGTTTCCTTAAACTTAAGGAACTGCCGAGATTATATCACACTTTTCACTATTTTGTCAAGAGCGGTTTTAACTATAAAAACCGCCTTATTTTTGAGGCGGTTTTTGATTTTCTATGTATTTGAGGAGGGATCGGATTAACAAGAGAAGTTTCCAAAAAAAGAAAATTGCGGACGCGTAAATTTCAAAAAGGATGATGATCAAGCCGTTTGCAGATTCTTTTGCCGGAAATAAAAATTTCCCGGAAAAAATAGTTAAAAACAGTCCTACAAATCCGCCAATAACATACCACTTTTGAATTTTCCAGCCGACAATAATCCCGATACCCAATCCCAAGGCAACGCAGACATACTTATTTTGAATCAAGATATTCCCCAAAATTGCCGCTACAGTGAATGCCAAAAATATTCCTAATGCGGTTACTAAATTGGCCGAAAGCCAATTTTTAGGCACTAACCACCTTCCTTCCTTTTTACTTCAACGATCCGCGAAAATTATACCACTAAACTTTCCTAACCGCAATCCAAACTTGCCATTCATTAAGTTTGGTATTTATTTCCGCGTCAGATTTTTGCTTTTTGAAGATTATTTCGTTAGCGCTTACCGCTTTTTTTAACTCCAAACCCCGAGCATCCAACACTTCCAACAATTCCTTGGGTGCTTCCAGCATTAAAATTATTTTGTCGTGGGGCTGATATTTAGCGTCGTGGCGCAGGCCCTGAACCATTCGCACCAAATCGCGCATTATACCTTCCTGCTTCAATTCCGGAGTGATTTCTTTGTCCAACTCTACGGCATTCGCGTTAAATGCGTTATTAAAAACAACTTCTTTAACGTTAACCTCATCAGCAAGTATTTCCAATAATTCTTTATCGGATGGATTCAATTTTTTACTATTGATGGTCAGCTTGGCCAATGGCTGACGCACTTTTATTCCTGCCTTCTCACGCTCTGCCAGAACTAAACTTGCTAAATAACGCACCTCTTGCATCTTGTCTGTAGGACCACCTAGACGTTCTAATTTTTTCTTTGCTTCTGGAAAACTTTCTAAATGAACTGACTGCTTGCCATCCAAAGATTGCCAGAGTGCCTCCGCAAAAAATGGCGCAAATGGAGCAATTAGCCTCGTAGCTCCTTCTAGAACTAACTTCAGCGTCTTTCCGGAAACATTCTTACGGGAGCGGCGAATATACCAACGGGATAAGTCATTCACAAGCGCTTCAATTTCATGAGCTGCATCGCCGATTGCATATGCTTCCAAATTATTAGTTACCCTTTGAGTAGTTTCATTAAGCCGGGCGATTATCCAATTATCTAAAGTTTTATTGGGATTGCTCTTCTCTTTTCCATAAGTGTTGTAAAACACAAAAGAATTGTAGAGCAGCATGAAAAGTTTATTGAAAGTCTTGCGCAAGTCATTTTCATCAAAACGTTTCGGCTCTCCCGGCGGATTAACGGTATAAAAATACCATCTTAGAACATCTGCGCCGTATTTTTGCGTCATTTGCCAAGGATCCACCACATTTCCTTTGGATTTGGACATTTTCTGTCCGTTTTTATCTAACAAGAGACCAAGTGATATGACATTTCTATAAGACAGACCGCGTTTCAATAAAGTTGAAACTGCCAAAAGCGTATAAAACCAACCTCTGGTTTGATCAATGCCTTCAGATATGTAATCAGCCGGAAATTGCGCGCCGCTGTCAATTAGTTTTTTATTTTCAAACGGATAATGCCATTGCGCGAACGGCATCGCCCCGGAATCAAACCACACATCGGCAACTTCTTTTATACGCGTCATTTTCCCGGCGCATTCCGGACACTTCAAGTAGACCCCATCAATGAATGGCCGATGTACATCCAAATTGCCATTTCTGTCGAATGGCCAATTTTTTAAATTCACTTCGCGATATTCTCCAACTTCTGGATAACGAAAATTTACGTTCTCTTCACTGGTCAGTCCCTCTGCCGCGCCCGACAACACCCAAAGCGGATGCCCGTGACTGATAATTAAAATTTTCTTTTCCCGATGCTTGGAATTAATGTCCAGCAAAGCTTCCATCATCCGTTTTTTTACATCATTCAAACTCTCACCGCCCGGCGGAGCTTTGATAAATTCTTCCAGCGCATTGGCGTAATAGGCCCGTCGCTCGTTATCGTTCCGGCCATTAAAAACTCCGCAATTCAGTTCGGCTAGCCGCTTATCGACGACTGTCTTCGCGCCGGTTGCTTTGGCGATTATCTTAGCCGTCTCACGAGCGCGGAAATACGGGGAAGTGAAAATCAGATCGATGCCTTTTTTAGCTAAAGCCTTGCCGATCACCCCCGCCTGAACGATTCCTTTTTTAGTTAGTTTGGATATTTTTGTACCCTTGTCCTCGTAGGCCACCACATTTTCTAAGTTGTGATCCGATTCGCAATGCCGTGCCATAAAAAACCGGTTTTGGTGATAAGCGCGCTTATCCAAGTCAGCCAACGAACCAACGACCAGCCGGTGATTTTCATTTTTCTCGCACTCCCAAATCGGCAGTGGCGTGCCCCAATAACGTTCGCGGGAAATCGCCCAATCCTTCAAATCTTTCAGCCATTCGCCGAAGCGGCCTTCTTTGATATGTTCTGGTATCCAGTTAATTTTTTTATTAGCTGCGATCATCTCGCTTTTTAATTTACTCATTTCAATAAACCAAGAATCGCGAGCGAAATATATTAAGGGGGTTGAACATCTCCAACAAAACGGATATTCATGTTCAATTGTTCCCTTGGAATGTAAAATATTTCTTTTCTCTAAATCGGCGATTATGTCATTGTCAGCCTCTTTTATAAATTTTCCCGCTCCCGGCAAGCCGCTATTTACAATGCCTCGAACATCAATCGTAACCGGAATTTTCCCCTCTAAGCCATTTTCGCCATCTTTTCCTTCTCGGAAAACGCGTAAATCATCTTCACCATAAGCGGGAGCAATATGAACAAGTCCTGTTCCCTCTTCGGTTGAAACAAAATCAGCGGCAATAACTTCGTGATGGCCGATATTGGGATAAAGCGGTTCGTATTTCAAACCGACTAATTTTTTCCCGGAAATTTTTTCCACCACCTCCATTTCTTTTCCTTCAATTTTGGGCGGCGGATTGTAAGACCAGAAAAATTCATCGCCTACTTTATATTTTGTGTAGGTAAGTTTCGGATTTACCGCTACCGCGACATTGGCGGGCAAAGTCCACGGCGTAGTAGTCCAAACAAGCAAAAAAGTATTTTTTGCTTGTTTGCCCTCCGAAGCCTTGCTTTGTCCTCCGAAGCTTTGCGCGAAGAAAGGGGCGGAGGATGGCTTCAATTTAAACTTAACAAAGACTGATGGGTCTTTTGTAAGTTTATAAGCTCCCGGCTGGCCGAGTTCGTGGCTGGAAAGCGGAGTCTGGCATCTCGGACACCATGGCACAACTTTATAAAGTTTTTTCAGCAGTCCCCGCTTCGCGATTTGGCCAAAAACCCACCACAAACTTTCAATATAAGAATTTTCATAAGTTATGTATGGGTGATTAAAATCCAGCCAAAAGCCTACCCTCTCCGTTAATTTTTCCCATTCGCTCTTATATGTCCAAACGGACATTTTCGCCTGGCTGTTAAATTCAGCGATTCCAAATTTCTCAATTTCCTGCTTAGTTTTAATTCCTAATTTTTTCTCCACTTCCAATTCAACCGGCAATCCATGCGTGTCCCATCCAGCTCGGCGGGAAACAAAAAATCCCTGCATAGTTTTGAATCGGCAGATAATATCTTTAAACGCGCGAGCCAAAACGTGATGCAATCCCGGACGGCCATTAGCAGTCGGAGGCCCTTCAAAAAAACGAAAGAATTTCGTTTTTTTGCCCTGCCTGTCCGCCGAAGCTTTAGCGGAGGCGGGAGCCTGCCTGCCCCGCATTTGCGGTGGTCGAAGGGCTACCGACTTCCGGAAAATATCGTTTTCCTTCCAAAATTTCAGAACTTTTTCCTCGATTTCCGGCAAATTGAACTGTTTGAGGTTTCGCAACATTACAATTACTTTACTCAAAAAAGAGTTGTCTTTCAACCGATAGAGAGCTACAATCATTCCAGCTTCTTTAAGAGAGGAATAAGCGATGCGTTGTTTAGCAGTGCTTGTGGTGCTTTTGATCGCGCCGTCTTTGGCTTTAGCTCAAGATGATGATTTTCAGATTTCCGGAGAATTGAAGGTAAAATATTTCGCTGTTAACGACGAACCGGATATTTTGAAACTGGATTACAGCGATTATAACGATTCGGCAGAGGGCGGAATTAGTTTTTCCGCGCATTTGAAAATTGTAAACAGGCTGGAAATAGACGGAACCCCGTATCTCTGGTATTCGCGGGAAAACAGCATTGCCCGTCTAGGATTCTTTGGAACGGTAAAGTACGAAATTTGGGAAGATCATTTGAAAATCGGATACGGCCACCACAGCTGGCATAACGCCGATATAGATTCCACCGGCCGGAAGCAGGCGCAGGATTGGTTTTTCGCCGAATGGAATTTTTGGGAAGTCAACATTGATGAATCTTCAAAAGTAAATTTTTATCTGGAACCACGCTGGTATTTTAATAACGGAGAATTCATCCAGGCAAAAACCATTTACGATTCCGATGATCCGACTGCTTTTGCCGAAGCCTCGCTTCGTGTTGCGGGGAATTATCACAAATTATCTTGGAATCTCCGACCGTACGCGCAATTTGCTTCCGATGCCTACCGATACGGCGTTCAAGGCGAAATCTCTTATTCTATTACGAATTATCTGGCATTCTTTATTGACGCGAATTATTATTCTACGGACGTTGAAGACCGCATGATGATTGGCATTGGAATAATGTTTAAATTTAAATAGTCCCCGGGGGGACTATTTTAAATTTAGATCTTTTCGCTTGATGTTTTGCAGTGATCGGGCATTCGAAAACAAAAGGCTTTCGTTCCGACAAATTGGACGCTGGCCCTTTTGCTATGGGCAAGGCAAAGAACAATTGGTGCGGCGATGATTAAGCAAAACAACAGGACTAATTCATCGAGAATGTTGTATTTCTCTCCGACATCTTTCTCGCAAAAATTGCGGAAATTACCCTTTGAAAGGCCGTAGCCGAGAACCATACAGGCAAACCAAACGCCTCCGAAGATAATCCAACCCATATCAACTCCTTTTATTTAGAAGAACAACTCCAATGTACTCCCCCGCGCCATTTCTGGCAAACTACATCTTCTCCGGCGCTTCAATGCCAAGAATTTTGAAAAGCTTTGCCAAAACTTCGCGCGTGGCCGCAACTAAAGCCAATCTCGGTTCGGAAACCTCGCCTTTTTCATTTATAACTCGTTCTTTTTCGTAAAAATTATGAACCGCTTTTGCGAATTCCATCGCATAGCGCGCCAGTCGGTTCACTTGGTAATCTTCGGCAGTTTGAGAAATCACATCGGGCAGTTTTATAAGTTCTCTTAACAAATTTAGTTCGCTCTCGCTTTTTAATTCTTCAAAATCCGAAACTTTAAACTTTAAACTTTTAACTTTTAACTTACGTAGGATGCTTGAGCATCTTACGTACGCATACTGAACATAATAAACTGGATTTTTGACAGATCGCTCTTTTGCCAAAGCCAAATCAAAATCCATATGCGTGTCCGGAGAGTGCATCAAAAAGAAAAATCTCGCGGCATCTTTGCCGACTTCTTTAATCAATTCGTCCAGCGTCACAAATTCCCCGGTGCGCTTGGACATTTTTACTTCTTTTCCTCCTTCTACCAAGAGTACAAATTGAGTAATTATGATTTTCAATTTTTCCGGATCAACTCCGATCGCTTTAACTCCGGCTTTAAGACGCGCGACATATCCATGATGATCCGCTCCCCAAATATCAATTGCTTTATCAAATTTTCTTTTTATAAATTTATCGTAATGATAAGCAAGATCGGATAGAAAATAAGTGGGCTGGCCATCGGATTTTACTAATACGCGATCTTTTTCGTCGGCAATTTCCGATGATTTCAGCCATTTTGCGCCGTCGTGTTCCGAGACTAATCCATTTTTTTCTAATAATTCCAAAACTTTTTTTAGTTCTTTCTTTTTATGAAGGTTCTTGTATTCCGAAAACCAAACATCAAATTTAATTCCAACATTTCTCAAAGATTGCTGGATTTGTTTCAGCAACTCCTCTGCCGCAATTCTCCCCGCTTCTTCCGCGTTTAAATCTTTCAATTTTTCAATTTTTCCTTTTAGCTTTTCCGCTAACTCTTGGATATACCCCCCTTTATAATGTTCTTCTCCTAGGGGCACTTTCCTATAGGAAAGTAGCAAACTTTCACCCAAAAGTTTAATTTGATTCCCCGCGTCATTTATGTAATATTCTCTAGTTACTTTCATTCCAACGTTCTCAAGAACGTTAGCAAGGACATCTCCCAAAAATCCGCCTCTGCCATTTGCCATCGTCAAGGGGCCAGTCGGATTAGCTGATATGAATTCCAAGTTTATTTTTGAGGGTTTAGGGTTTAGCCAATAGGGTTTAGTTTTCAAAACCGCCGTTAACTCCTCAATTAAAGCGCTTTTTGAAATCCAAAAATTTATAAATTTGCCATTGACTTCAACTTTCTCAAATAAATCGTTGCCATATATTTCCTGAGCTTGTCGAAGGATTTCTTTAGCGATTTTATTCGGATCTTCCCCGATCATAAAAGCCGCGTTAGTTGAATAATGCCCAAACTCCGGCTTCTCCGAAGCCATCACTAAAAACTTCTTGCCCTGCTTGCCTAGAGCTTTGTCGAAAGGAGCCTGCCTGCCCCGCCTTGGCGGTGGTCGAAGGGTCTTATCGCTTCCTATAACTTCTTCGATAATTTTTCGGATTTTGGCAATCATAAATCTTTTTAATAATAGCTTAGTTGATAAAAAAAATCCCTTGCGTAGTATCTGCGCAAGGGATTTAGGGAATCCAGAAACCAGAACGCCAAGGAACCGAAGCTACCTGCCTACCGGCAGGCAAGCCCGCGAAGGAGGAACATCCAATATCTATGATCTATATATTCCAATTACTACGCTATAGCGTAGTAATTGGATGGATGACCTAAAATCATATTTCGAAATAATGTTTTAGTTTTTCTTCCCCCTCAAAGCGACCAACATAAAAAATAAGTATGTGATTCCTATCGAGATCGAAAACTGAGCAAATAAAATCTAATTCTTTTTCGCAATCATAGGGGGTTAAAAAAACACTATCTTGCACTGGATATAACCCTAATGTTTTAAGTTTTCTTCTTAGTGCATCGCGTGCTGCTTTTTTACGCTCTGGTATATCAAACACAACCATGCGCCATTTTCTATCCCATTTTTTCTTCATATTAAGTTGAAGAGCGTCGAAGCGATAAACTAATTCGTATTTTCTGCCCAGCTTGCCTAAAACTACTTTTATTTCCCCGTTGGGCAATACTCGGTAATCAAGCAACTCTCTCGATTGAAGACGCTTTAAGTCCCTTAAAAATAGTTCCCGTTTGAATTTCTTTTTTTGAAAATATTCCTTAACTAATCCTCGAACGAGCTGTGCGCCACCCAACGGATTTATGCTGGATAGAGCTACGGCGCCACCCGCAAGCAATAAGCATTTCAAAATTTTATAAGTACGGGAGTTTTTATGTAGTTTCATATTATTCCAATTATATAGCTATAGCTTGTTAATTGGAATATCGGCACCCAAGATTTCTAACATATAACAAAAATGAAAAAGCCCTACGAAAGTAGGGCCTGCCGCCTCCCGGGCGGCTTGGTTTTTTACTTTCAGTGAGCGCATGGCTCTTCTTTGAGATAAAGCACTTCTACGACCTCGGCTTCATATCTGGGAGCTATGACCCTTTCTTTCAAAACCCGAATTTTCATCTTTGTTTTAAACTTGCACATTCCGCACTTATCTCTAGTTTCAACCGGTGGATTCTTTAAAAGATAGCTATCGCCACCGCTCTCCGGAATCAACTCCCAACACATAGCTTCAATGTTATTTTTGACAAGCGTCCCAGCAACCTCCATCACCATACCCACATGATTATCGGTCGAGGGCGTTTGGATAGCCGGCGGGTCCGATGGCTTGCAGCCAGAAATCAGCGTAAAGATTAACGAAGGCAGGAGAAAGAGAATAATTAGTAAGCCAACCCAATTTGCCATCTTTTGACGCATCGCATCCTCCTAACAAAAAGTACTGTGAGTATACTAAGCCGATTTTTAAAAATAGTCAACAAAGATTAAGATTGATATAGTAACTAGCTATGGATACTTTATCCGAAAACCGAAAAGCATACTTCAACTACGAAATCCTGGAAAAATTTGAAGCGGGAATTGAATTAAAAGGATACGAAGTGAAAGCAATGAAATCCGGAAAGGCAAGTTTGACCGGCGCTTTTGCGACTATTAAAGACAATCAAATCTGGCTTACCAATGCCGATATTTCTCCATATCAACCAAAAAATACTCCGGCGGATTACGAGCCCACACGTTCGCGCCGACTACTTCTCAAAAAATCGGAAATTGGCTATCTGATAGGGAAAATGACTTCCGAGAGGTTGACAGTTGTGCCATTAAGGTTGTATAATAAAGGCGGTCTGATCAAAGTTGAGATCGCTTTAGTTCGCGGCAAGCGAAAACATGAGAAACGCGAAACGATAAAAAAGCGGGAGACTCAAAGAGAGATTCGACGAACGTTAAAAAATTAGGGGATGATGGGCCTCGACGGTTATTCATCTTAAATAATTGCAAGCCGAGCTGAAATGCCTCGTTAAACCACTTCAAACTTATAATTGCTGACCAAAAATTAGCATTAGCCTACGCTTAACTGCGTAAGCCATCGGCGCGCTGACACCTTATAGGCGCATCACCGGTGTTATACCTAAGGTTAAGAAATTAATTTTGGATTCGGGTTAATTTACGAAAATTTAGAGTCCATTCGTTCTGTTTACAGATCTAAGCTTGTAGACGTTATTTAAGAAAATTTCCGGACGCCGGTTCAACTCCGGCCATCTCCACTGCTTCGCCAAGGCTTCGCAGTGCAAGCACTGCTTCGCCAAGGCTTCGCAGTGCAAGCACTCGGTTTGCACTAGAAGACTTGATAAAATTCCTCCGCTTTGGGGGAATTTTGTTTTGCGAAGCAGTGTCCTCCGAAGCTTTACGCAAAGGAGGACTTCTTATAAAATACGGACATGTATTACGTTTATATTCTCCAAAGCCAAAAAGATGAAAGTTACTATACTGGCGTAACAGAAAATCTCAAACAAAGAATACAAGATCACAATTGGCATCTAGCCAGGTACTCTTCTAGTAAAACGCCATTTGAATTAGCGTGGTTTTGTGGATTCAGAACCAAATCCAAAGCGTTATCTTTTGAAAAATATTTGAAACAGGGCTCAGGATTCGCCTTTGCGAGAAAAAGGCTCGTTTAAGCTTCGGAAACCGAATATGTATTATATATTGTACGTTGTACGGGACGTCGTTCGCTACAGGACGGTTTTTTGATTATTTTACTCCGTGATAAACTTGAAAAGTCACGAAATGGAAAACATGGATCAACAATCCAATAAACCAAAATCGGTTCCGGAAAGCGAAATCAAGGAATCTTTTGCGCGCGGCGGAGGGCCGGGAGGGCAGAATGTAAACAAAGTGGCTACTAAAGTTGAGCTGCGCTGGAGCGTGGACAACTCGGTCAGCTTTACGCCGGAAGAAAAGGAGAAGATAAAGGAGGTTTTGAAAAACCGGGTCAATAAGCAAGGCGAACTGATTGTGGTCGCCCAGAAAGAACGATCGCAAGCGCAGAACCGCGAACTGGCCCATGAACGCCTTAATGAATTGGTTGCCGAAGCCCTAAAACCCGAAATCGAACGCAAACCGACTAAGCCGACGAAAAGTGCCAAAGAAAAACGGTTAGATGAAAAACGGAAGATAAGCGAGGCGCGCGAAAGCCGATCTTGGAAACCGGGAGAGGAAGAATAAAATCGGCCAATAGCCGATTTTTTTGTTCAGCGCGAAAGATTGACTAAACGCAAGTATTGCGATAGTCTACAACTTATCACGAATCCACGAACAAACAATCAAATAATGGCTCCGGAAATGATGGTGGTAGATGAGGAGGGGGGGAACTTGGGGAAAATGACAAAAGACGCCGCCTTAAAGTTAGCGCAGGAAAAGGGATTGGACTTGATCGAAATTGCTCCGATGGCTAAGCCCCCGGTTGCCCGCATAATGAGCTTTGATAAATTCCGTTATCAACAGGAGAAGAAGTTCAAAAAACAGCGGGCTCAGCAGAAGGGTCAGGAAATGAAGCAAGTGCAAATCAGCATCCGGGAAGCAAAGCACGATCTTCAAATGAAAGCTGACCGCGTAAATGAATTTTTAGCGGAAGGTCATCCGGTGGAAATTCTCATGACGCTGCGAGGCCGGGAAAAAGCCAATAAAGACTTCGCCCGGGAAAAGTTGGCTAACTTTATAAAAATGATTAATCCGGAGCATAGGGTTATTATGGAGCCAAGGGTAGGCGGAAGAGGAATCGGCATGCAAGTCATCAAACGACAACTATAACAATGACTATGACTAAACATAGCGTGACGGATAGAATAAAAGTTACCAAAACGGGCAAGTTAATTAAACGAACCATGGGGATCGGTCATTGTCGGGCGAAAAAAAGCCACCGCCAGATGCGGCGAAAAGCCGATACCTTGGTGAATCCTGTTGATATCAAGATGTTTAAAAAATATCTTTCGATTTAATATATTAACTTCTAGCTTCTAAAATTATGACAAGAGTAAAAAGAGGCACTATTGCCCACAAAAAAAGAGAGCGATTGCTCAAATATACGAAAGGTTTCCGCTGGGGAAGAAAATCCAAAGAAGCCGCCGCCAAGGAAGCCCTGCTTCACGCTTGGGATCATGCTTTTCGCGGCCGCAAAGAAAAGAAGCGCGACTTCCGCGCTCTTTGGAACGTAAAAATCAACGCCGCCAGCCGCGCCGCCGGAATTAAATACAGCCAATTGATACCGGCGCTGAAAAAGGCCAACATCAAGCTTGATCGTAAAATTCTTGCCGATCTCGCCCAACACGAACCGAAAGTATTTGAAAAAGTGATCCAATCAGCTAAATAGCTGATTGGATCATTGTGAGTGAAACGAAGCAATCTTCATGGATTAGGGTAAGATTGCCCCTCCGCCGGCTGGCGGATCGTAATGCGAATGACTTTTGTAAGATTGCTTCTCCCGCCGGAGGCGGGCTCGCAATGACGATGCAATTTCTAGACTAGTGGCGCTGTGGAGGGACTGCCACCGGTTTAGCGGGCAACAGATTTTTTTTCAAAAAATCGTACGCGGTGGTCAGAATTCTAACGTTTTCCGGATATTTGGCGAAAATCTTTCTTGCTTCTACGAAAGTAAACCAGGCATATCCTTCATGCTCGTAAGAAACAACGATGTTCGATTGACGGGTTTCCGCTAAATACAAAATTACTATTTTAAAAATTTTTTCTTTGCCGCGGGAAAGGAAAAATCTTTCGTAGGCTTTAAAGTTTTCTATAAAACGCAATTCGGTTGACTTTAGGCCGGTTTCTTCGCGCACTTCCCGTAAGGCCGCTTGCCAGCTGCGCTCTTCGGCTTCCAGCTTCCCCTTCGGAAAATTCCAGTAAGTCCCGCCGTGATAGAGCAATAAAAATTTATATCCCTCGCGGGTTTTGCGAAAAATGATTATTCCGGCTGATATGATTTTTTTCATTTTAATATCTAAATTTTACCACAAAATAAAATCCCCCGCGACTTTCGTCGAGGGGGTTCGGCCGCCCAAAGCCGTAGCCGTGAACATATCAGCCTACTATCCAAACGTACAATAGCATATTTTAAAAAAAGAACCCCCTGCAGAGTTATAAAACTCTGCAGGGGGTTGAAGGATCAAAGGTTCCAACAAGGTTGCAGGAACCAAAGGTCCAAGGCGAAGCTACTTGCAACGGCGCAGGAGCCGACCGCCCGAGTGCCAGCCGCCCCCAAGCCAGAAGAAGTACAGGCACCACCGCCCACCGCCCCAGCCGAGGCACGGGACGCTGCGGTCGCCGCGGGCGTCCCGCCAGAGCGTTCCCGGGAAGATCAGATGAAACTTCCTGAATTCCTCCGGAATCCGATCTTGATGCTCCTCCAGCCATTCGGCGTGCTTCTGGCCGGGGTTGGCGCCGAGTTCCTTCGCGCGGTCGGCCATGACGGTTCCTTTGACCCAGCTCTCACTGGACTTCAGGAACTCCGTCAATTCGAACATCACCTCGCCCGCTTCGTACTGGATGTCGCCGTCCGGCAACGTCCAGCCATCCTTCGTCTTGTCGTAGATAAAGGGCTTGGCGGGATCGAGGGTGATGGTGACGATGTTGGCAACCAAGCCGACGATCAGGTTGCCGAGCGTCTCCTCGCCCTCTTTCTTGACGAGCCGATGCACTTCCTTGGAACCGCCACCACGCTTCTCCACCGCTGCCGAAAGCTTGGCGAATAAATCCGACAGGAACTTCCCGCCGGAATACATCGCCTCCACATCCGGATTCCGCTTGGCCATTGCTGGCCTCCTTCTGGTGCGGCTCACTCTTTACCTCAACAACAGGTCGAGGCGGTAAGCAAGCCAAACTAAATGATCTGGTGTAATTGTAGCACAAATAACTCTATTTTGTCAATAGGTCGGCCTTGCTATTCTCTTTGCGGCGATACCAATAAACCCAAACGCCGATCACTGAAATCAAGACTACCAACAAAATCCACTGATAACCCCAGATGAAATCGGCCACTTTTTCCCATTTCTTGCCAAGGAAATGACCCAGAGTAACGTATCCCCCGCTCCACAAAACCGCAGACAGAATTACCATCGGCACGAAGAGTTTGTACGGCAGGTTGAGAATGCCGGCGGCGGCAGAGACATAACCGCGCAAGTAAGGCATAAGCCGCCCGATAAAAATTCCGAACCGGCCGCGGCGGATCAGCATCGCCTTCAAATTGTTCAATTTCCGGTTAATAGATTCCCATTTTTTCAAACGCTCCATTATATAGTGTTCAAAAAAATAAAAAACAGAAAAAAGAATTATTGTCCCGATAGAATCCGCCGCGACCGCTATAAAAAAAGTCAGCCAGAAATTCAAATTACCGATAGAGGTTAGGGCGCCCGCGAAAATCAAAATCAGCTCATTGGGAACCGGGTTGGGAACGCCGATTTCCTGCAAAAAAACCAAAATAAAAACCGCCCAATATCCGTAATCTTGGACAAATTCTAAAAAGTTTCCCAATAAAGCGCTTCCTTCCATGTTATTTCAATAAATTTAGCATTTTTTCTTATGGCCATGCGTTAATAATGTCTTTACGCTCACACCAACCCTCTCGCTACGCTCGCTCGGAAACCCCTGCCTACCGGCAGGCAGGCTCGGTTTTCCGACGGCTGCTATCATATATGATAGCAGCCTGCCTTCCTAAACGGGGAAAACCAACCTTTTCCCCGACCCCCTTTTGCGCGGCTGAGCGGTTGCAAAATCATGATTTCAAAAACTTTAACATCCTTTCTAGAGGCCAAGCATTGATTATATCGTTCTTAGTCGCCCAGCCGCGCCGCGCTTGCGCAATGCCAAACTCCAAAAAATCAAACTGCGAAGCGCGGTGGGCGTCGGAATCAATCGCCATTTTCACGCCTGCATCAACGCACATCCGAATATGCTGATCTCTTAAATCAAGCCGATCCGAACCGTTAATTTCCAAAATTGTTCCGGTTTCTTTGGCAACTTTTATAATTTCTTCCATATTAAGATCATAAGGTTCCCGCTTCTGAACAATCCGCCCCGTGGGATGAAAAATAATATCCACGTTAGGATTTTTCATTGCCCGAACCAATCGCTCGGTTTGTTCTTCTTGCGGCAAATTAAAATAGGAGTGGACGGAAGCGCCAACGATATCCAATCTTTTGAGTATTTCGTCGGGTAAATCCAAGGTGCCGTCTTTCAAAATATCGCATTCGGTACTCTTTAATACCCTAAACCCTATACCCTTAACCCTAAACCCTCGATTAAGTTCATCAATCGCTTTCATTTGTTGAACGATTCTCTTTTCATCCAGTCCGTGAGTCATGGCCAATCTTTTTGTATGATCGGTAATGGCGATATATTCCAAGCCCCTGCGCATGGCTTCTTTAGCCATTGCCTCGATTGAATCAGCGCCATCCGTCCAATTGGTTTGCGCCTGAAGGTCTCCTTTTAAATCTCCATAACCGATAATTTTCGGCAAAGCGTGTTTCGCGGCAAGCTCCAATTCACCGGTCATCTCCCGCATTTCCGGCTCTATGTAATCCATTCCTAAAGTCTTATAAATCTCCTCCTCGGTTTTTCCGGCAATCTGCTTTCTGCCCCGAAAAAGCCCGTACTCGCTCAATTTGCATCCTTTTTTTATGGCAATTTGACGCAGGGCGACATTATGGTCTTTGGAGCCGGTAAAATAGGCGAGCGCCGAACCATAGGATTCTTCCGGCAAAACGCGAACATCAACATTCATTCCGTTTTTTAACGTAACGGCGGACTTTGTTTCGCCGTGGGCCAAAACCCTGGCCACTTCCGGCATAGAAACAAAATAATCCATGATCTTGCCCGCCGTAGCTTTAGCGAAGGCGGGTGGCTTACCCTCAATTACAACCAAAATATCGGCGTCCCCGACGGTTTCCTTGCGACGTCGCACCGATCCCGCCGCCTCCGCGCGTTTTACCCCTTTTAGATTCCGCAAACGACTCTCAATTTCCCGCACAATCGGCAAAACAGAAACTAAAACAAAACGGCCGGCGTCTTTTTTGGCAAATCCCAAGCCTTTTAAAATATTTTCTTCGCTTTTCGGGCCGAAACCCTCCAGTTTGGAAATTTTTCCGGCCTTCGCCGCCTTTTCCAAATCCTGAAGATTTTTAATTTTCAGTTTTTGATACAAATCTTTTATTTTCTTGGGGCCCAAACCCGCAACTCGCGTAAGATTTGAGAGATCAACGGGGGTTTTCTTTTTCAACTGCTCGTAATACTTGCAATGGCCGGTTTTGATCAGCTCCTCGATTTTTTCGGCAATAGAAACGCCGACACCCGGAATGTCTTCAACCGCTTTCAGTCCGCCTTTCTTATATATTTCGCGTACTTCTTCCCGCAGTCCTTCAACGGTTTGCGCGGCTTTTTCGTAAGCGCGCGGTTTGAAAGCTACCCCCTGCATATCAAGGTATTCTCCTATTTCGTAGAGAATCCTTGAAATTTCTTGATTAGAAACGGTCATTGTTTTCAGCATTGCGTCATTGCTTCGGCGGGTGTGTTGACGCGTCAACACACCCGCGCTTGCTATGACGATAATCTATTCCCTATGAGGCGGTGTTTCGGGCATAACTTTCTCTTGATGATTTTTAGGCAACAAATATTTTCTAATAAATAAAAGGGGCAGGGTTGAAAGAATGATGATTATTCCCGCCGCAAGAAAAAGCACATCAAATCCAATCCGATCAGCGACATAACCGCCAACGGCTGTGGCAATCGCGGTAGCAATGCCGACAGCGAAAACACTCTCCAGGCTCCACTCAAAGCTGATACGCCATTTATCAACATGGCGAGTAAAAATGCTGTACCACGCCGGCACCGCCCAAGCCATGCAAACGCCCAAAAATGCTTGAATCAGATACAAATGCCAGGGTTCGCTCGCAAAAACGTAGGCGATCGGGACAAGTCCGCTAAATAAGTAGCCAAAAAACATTGCCCAGAAATCGTCGCGCTCGCCGTCGGTTTTATCCAAAAATCTGGCAATAGGCAGCTGGATGACGGATTTGGTCAGCCAGTAAACTGCGGCGGCGAATCCTGCTACCTTGGCGGAACCACCGGCAATCTGGTTGGTTATGAAAATCGCGAAAACCGGCCCGAAAGAACCGAAAGCGGAGTTGTAGAAAAAATCCACCGAAACGATTATTTTGATTACGCTATTTATATTTTTAAACATTTTATCGAGTGAAGTATGAATTATGAATCATGGATTGAGTAACGCGTAGGCCTGCCCCATAGTTCATAACTCTTGCTCCATAATTCAATTAGGCCATGAACTTAAATAAATCATCTTCAAAAACCACCTTTACCGCGCTGCCGCGAACAAGCTCTCCTCGCAGTATCTTTTCCGCCAGCACTCCACGCAATTTTTCGGAAATAACATTGCGCAACGGTCGGGCGCCAAAAACCGGATCATAACCGAGGCGGGCGATTTCTTCCACGGCCGCGTCTTCAAATTCGATATCTATTCCCTGGCTTTCCCGCAACGTGGCCGCCAGATCCCGCAACTGAATCTTCGCGATTTTATTGATATCATCAACTGAAAGCGTCTTAAAAACAATTATATTGGAAAAGCGGTTTAAAAGCTCGGGGCGGAAATGGTCAGTTAGTCTTTTCTTTAACAATTCGGATAGTTCCTTGATTCGCGTGCCTTTTTCGATTTCTGATTTTATCAGATCGGAATGGGCGTTACTGGTGGCGATAATAATCGTATTTTGAAAGTCTACGGTGCGGCCAAAACTGTCTGTCAGCCGTCCATCGTCAAAAGTTTGGAGAAAAAGATTGAGGATGTCCGGATGAGCTTTCTCAAATTCATCAAGCAAGACTAGGCTATATGGCTTTTCACGAACGGAATTTGTTACATTTTCCAATAACCTGTTAACCGTCGACTTGTCTTGGTATTCCGACATATCAAAGCGAACCATCATATCGGAAGAACCAAACTGAATCTTGGTTAAAATTTTAGAAAGCTCGGTTTTCCCCACGCCGGTCGGCCCCACGAATAGAAAAGCGGCGATCGGTCCGCCCTTCCGGCTCAAACCGCTCCGGTATTCCCGCAAAGAACGCGATACCGCTTTCACCGCTTCTTCTTGGTCAATCAGACGTTGGTGAATCAGCTCTTCCAGATTCAAAAGCTTTTCCGCCTCCGCTTTCCCCGCTCGGTGAATCGGAACATTTATTTTTTTCTCGGCGACGGCGATTATGTCGTCGGCGCTTAAAACTTTTTTCTTTTTCTCCACCGCGTCCGCTAGGGTTTCTTTTAAAAGATCTTCGGCGCTCGCCGGCAAAAGCTTGTCTCGGAAATATTTACGGGCAAGCGATACCGCTTCTTTCAACGCCGCGAAGCTGATTATTATTTTGTACTGATTTTCCAGCAACAAACTGGCGTAGACTAAAAACCTGATCGCTTCCGTCTCGCTGATTTCCTGAACTTTAATTACTTCAAAAATACTTGCAAAATCGCTGTTGAGTTCGATGTATTGCTTGTATTCTCTCGGATAAGTCGCGCCGACCACCGAAAAAGCGCTCCCCTTGATGGCGGGCAGTAAAACATCGGCCGCGCTCACTCCTCGTCCGCCGGCTGTTTTTAATAAATTATGAATGTCCGGGATGTATAAAATAACATTGCCGGCGCGGTAAATTTCATCCAAAATCTTTTTAACTCTTTCCTGGATTTCTCCCTCTGTTGCCCCCGCTACCATACTGCCTATTTCGAGCTTAACCAAACGATGATCAAAAAGGGGCTTGGGGACGCGGTCTTTAATGATTTGGAAAGCAAGGTGAGCCACTAGGGTCGATTTTCCCGATCCGGGTTCGCCCACTAACAAGGCATTTGGTCTCCCTGACCGGGAAAGCACGTCAACCAAGCGATCATATTCCTGCTCGTGGCCGATCAAAAAGCCGACTTGTTCCAACCGCGCCAAATCAGTAATATCTTCCGCGAATTGATCGAGAAAGGGCGTTGGCCGCGCCGTCCAAGCTCGGTTCATAATGCGGTGCCGCGCTTTGTAAGGCGCGCTCATTAAGCCGGCGAGACTGGCGGGCAATTTTTTCAGAGCCGAAAAGGCGGATTTGAACCGGCTAAAAATCATGGCATTTTCCAAATCGCCCTCGTCCACGTCAAACAATTTCAAAATTTTGGAGATAGCGTCATCGCCCAAAACGCTTAAACCGGAAAAAAGATCTTTGGGTTCGATTTGATAATTACCGGTTTTATAGGCGTGGGAAAATGCCGCCGCAACCAAATTTTCGATTTGCTTGAGCAATTCCGACTTGCTTTGCTTAACCGCGGACGGTTTTTCTAAATAACTATTAACTTGAGCTATTAAATCCCGGGGTTTAATATCCATCCGCAAAAATCCTTCCTGGATTTCGCTTCGCCGGGCAAGTTTGGAAGCTGCGTATAGATAGAAGTTGCCTCCCGCTAATGTCGCGCGGTCAAGTGCCCACTCCAGAATTCCGAAACTCGCGGGCGATAAAAATTTAGCGGTATTTAAACGCCCCGCCGGCCACCGCCAAGGCGGGGCAAGCGAGCTCACTAACGATTTTTCCGCTTTTCTAAAATGGCTCAATCGCTCCAATAAAAACAAACCAATCAATCCGCCCAGATACTTCATGGGCAAAATATCACCGATCAAAAAGAGAGTGGCGACGACTACTAAGACGGCGTAAACGGCGTAAACGGCTAGACGAACCAAGATTCGCCCCGCCACCGACATTTTTAATCTCGGCTCGTCGAAATATAGTTGTTGAGAATTATGAATCATGAGTTACGAATTATGAATTAAAAATTTTATAAACTAAATATGCCGGGAACGCGGCCCATGCCAAATAAACTGCCAAGGCAATCAGTATGACTATCAAATAAACAAAGCCGGCGATAGCTACTCGCGCGCTTCGGAAAATAAATCCCAAAATATACCCCAAGACCGTGTAATCTTGATAGAGCGGGCGGAAAAGATAGCGAAGAGTGATCTTCAGGGCAAGCCGGCGATCTAAAATTTCCAAAAAACTTAGGGTTCGATGGACGACTTTCAAAAAACCGCCGATATACCAATGGCGCATAAATTCATAGATGCGATAAAAAAAGCGTTGGATTAAGTAAATCAGCGAAAAGCTCACTTCTATATTATATAGCTTTTGGAGGGTAAATAGAAAAAGCGCCCCGACGTACATTGGGGGCGCTTGAGGGGGTTATTCACTTGCCTTCTTCATTTGGGAAAAGTTCTTCGCGTCTTTTCCTCTAAAAATATTCGCCGGAACACAGGTCAACCGATAAAGTTCTAATTTTTGATTGCTCAAATCTTTTAACAAAACCAATTCTCCTGATTTGTGGGCTTCCACTACTCCGTAAAGCGTTTCATCTTTTAGGTCATCTTCGGTCGGCAACCTCCCTTTTTCTTTTTCGCAACTCATTTCATAAAGACAAAAACAGAGAATACTCGATGGTAGAATTCCCGCTATTAAATAGGCAATACCGAAATTTTGACTACCGCTGATAAACGCCGCAACGCTTGCCAAAACGCAAAAGATTACCAGAAAACCCACGAGAAAAGCGGCAACTTTCAAATCTATTCTCCCTTCTTAAGAACCGCGTATAGCTTATCAGGAAACTACTAAATTTGCAAATGTCCGTCGTCATTGCGACCCCCCCCGTCATTGCGAGTGCCGGTGTTTTGACGCGTCAAAACGCCTGTGTGAAGCAATCTTACAAAATTAATATTAGATTGCCGAATTCGACCGCGGTCGAATTCGGCAATAACGGAGAATGCAAGATCGCCGCATCCGGTCTTATTTTTAGATTTTAATTAGAGTTCAAAAGTTCGTCAAATTTTTCAACGATTTTCGGCAATTTTTTAAATTCTTTTTCGTATTCGCCTAGAAGGTTCGGATTGCGCAGAACGGCGGCTGGATGAAAAAATGGTACCAATAGCCGTCCATTCATCCCTAAAACGCCTTCGGCGGTCGGGCGACGCGAAGCGTTTAGCCTAAAAACTTTCCCATGATCTCGGCTAATTTTTAAATTCGGATTAAAATAATTCATTGAAAATCTTCCCAATGTCGCGACAATTTTCGGATTAATAATTTCGATCTGTTTTGTGAGATACGGTTTATAGGCCTCGATTTCTTCCGGTAAGGGATCACGATTATTCGGCGGTCGCCTTTTAACTATGTTGGTAATATAAACGTCTTCCCGCTTCCAACCGATTTTTTCTATCATTTTGTTCAGCAACTGCCCGCCTCTGCCAACGAACGGCCGCTTTTGAGTATCTTCTTGCTCTCCAGGAGCTTCGCCAATAAACATCACCGCGCAATCAAGATTTCCCTCTCCAAAAACGAGATTCGTATCTAACTGCAGAGATTTATCGCTTCGCATCTCCTCTTCGAGTTTTTGCAAAGCTGCTTGTTTGTCCATAATTTTTTGTGCGCCCATGTGGAATCGAACCACAATCTTAGCCTTCGGAGGGCTACGCTCTATCCATTGAACCATGGGCGCTATTTATAAATTGAATGGTCGCCAACTAAATGAAACCTTATCACATTTTTACTGTAAAATTCAAAAATTATCCGATAGCGATAATCTATTGAAAAAGCCCAATAATGCTTGAACCGCCCGCTCAATTTATGAGTTTTTAGTTGCGGGAGAGAAGGATCGCCGCGGAATAATTTTTCGGCCTTTTCTGCTCGCCGCTTTACGGATAATGGCAAGTTTTGATATTGCCGCCTGAATTTCGGCGAATAGTGAATTTCCATGCCAAAATCAGTTGGGGCTTTATCTTAAATCCGCTAATGAGCGCAGCAATTTACTTTTACCGGCTTTAAACTCTTTTGTACTTTCCGCCAAATCGGAAACCAGCCGCCCTTCTTCCCACAATCTCAAAAGATTGCGGAAAAACTCGCTCTTGGTGGCAAATTTTCCTTTTTTAACTTCTCGATCCACGACTTTATTCAATTCCTCCGGCAGTGAAATATTAATTATTGCTCTCATGTTTCCCATTGTAATACAATGTATTACTGCTAGTCAATCCCCAAATCAGTCCAATAATAAGCCATAACATCAACCGGCCAGGCTGGAGAGTCCAGAGGAAATGATCTACTAGACCAAATAACAATAATGCCGCTAGCATTATTGTTGAAATTCGAAATTCGAAATTCGAAATTCGAAACAAATTCCAAATTCTAAATCCTAAACGTTTTGAATTTTGGTCATTTGAATTTTGATATTGTTTCGGATTTCGTGCTTCGTGCTTCGGATTTAAAAACAAAGATGCGATGAAAACAAGCAACGAAATCAAGCCAAAAATTCCTATTTCACTAGCAACTAACAGGTAAATATTGTGGACGGGCTGCCATTGCCAGACCTGATCCATTCCAAACTTTTGATAAATTACATTTTTGACCGAATATAAAACCTGATTGCCGATCCCGACACCGAGCGGATTTTTTTGGATTAGTTCCAGGGCAAGCTTGTTATATTCCAATCGGTAACTGACAGACGGCTCGCTTAGAGAGATTTGAGCGCGAGGAAAAATATAGGATTGAAAACCTAAAACCAGAATCCCAATGATCGCGATCATCAAGATTGCCAGACGCACAGCTTGGCGGAAATAATCTTTGTTGAATAAAGCGGTAGTGATTGAAGCTAGGGTCGCAAATCCCGCGATGAGCCAACCGGCGCGGGAGAACGCAAAGAGCAACCCAAGTGAAATAATAAAGATTGCGATTGGCAGCAAAAATTTGTATATTCGTTTATTCGTAACGGATTCGTTATTCGTTGATTTCATCCAAAAATAATACAAACTCATCAATCCCAAGATTAAAAATGCGGCCAAAACATTGGGGTGGGGGAAAGTTCCATAAGCCCGCAAAATTTTCCCGCCTTCAACGACAATTTTCGCCGCGCCCCCGATATCCGGCCCAAGCGCCGACTCGCCTAAAAATCCCAATCCTAGACTGGACTGTTTGATGAATTGAAAAACACCGATCAAGGATTGGAAAACCGCCGAACCGGCGATAATCGCGAAAATATTTTCTAATTTTACGACTCTTTCTTTTATAATTTTCCCAACCGCAAAAGCCATACAAACCAATAAAAGCAACCGGACAAAATTATAAATTGCTAATCCTTTTGAAAAAGCTAGGAGAATTGATATTGCGGCAAAAAACAAAAAAATAAAGTGGCTTTTGGTACCCTCGGGGAACTTTCTCGAAAACACGCTATGTCCGACCCCAGCGTGCTCGGACCGCTCGCTCTCGGCCTCGCTCACCCCACTGTGCTGACGCGTCAGCACAGTGGGGTACCCTGCCCGCTCGGCCTGCGAGACGGTTTTCTCAAAAGTTCCCCTACGACCAAAAGCAAAAACAAGAAACAAAACTAGCAATATGTCACTGGCGTAAACAAAAATGGATTCGTATTCGTGAAAACCGGTGGTGAATTGATAAACTAAAAACCGCGTTCCGAACGGGAGAGAAATTAAAAAAAGATAAAATAATCCCCGCGCCAAAGTCATTCCTTTATTCTAACAGCTTTCGCAACTTATCAGCGTTCCCGTGCCTCAAAAGACCCAAATAAGAATTGACTGTTTCGGGCGACGGGTTGGCTTCAACCCTTTTAAACATTCGCCTTTTTGTGACGGTTCTTAAAACCCGATGATCGGAAAAATGCACCCATCCCAGAAAATCCACTCCAGAAGCAAAAGTTCTGATCGAAAGCTTATCCGGATGAAGCGAGAGTTTTAGCTCATCATGTAAAAATTTCTCTATTAAGGAAACGGCTGATTCTAGCCATTGGCGGTTGTCAGATAGAATTACAAAATCATCGGCGTAACGTATGTAGTGTCTTGCCTTAATGTGGTGTTTAATAAATTGATCAAGTTCATTCATATACAGATTGGCAAAAAGTTGAGAGGTTAAATTTCCTAAAGGCAATCCCTTTTCGGGAGCGGTATTAAAACTATCTATTATGCTTTTGAGAAGCCAGATAATATCTTCGTTAGCAATATACGAACTCAAAATCTCCATCAAAATTCCATGATCAATACTATGAAAAAACTTTCTAATATCGCATTTAAGAACCCAACAAGTTCTGGTATGATTCTTGCTAACTTTGTAGGCAAAGAATCGAAATCTGTTGATAGAGCGATGAGTTCCTTTGTTTATACGGCACGAGAAAGAATCGGCAATAAAAATTCGTTCAAAAAACGGGTAAAGGACGCGGTGGACGGCATGGTGTAATAATCGATCTCGGACACTGGCTTTGTGAATTATGCGCGGCTTCGGGTCGGAAATGGTGAAACGATAATAATTTCCATGTTGGTAGCTCTTATTGGCAAGTTCTTGATGAAGTTGTAGGATGTTATCAAATAAATTCAAAGAAAATTCTTGGACATCCGGTTTATTGCGCTTGCCGCGCAAAAATTCTTTCCAAGCTTCAAGGAGATTTTCAATCGAAATTATATCTTCAAATTTATGAATCAATTGAATTTTCATAACGATAACCATATAAAGCCCCCCCACAGGAAGCTCCTTTAAAAATACTCTGCCGGTTATTCAAAAAGCAATTAGCGCCTACTTGCTTTGGTATGGCTACTATCAAATCCTACCCAAAACACATAAACATTCTCTCGGCAAGAAAGTTGATTTTCTTTTTTCAGAAATAATAGAAGCATTGGCAACAGCGAGTTTTCTTTCGCGACAAGAAAAACTTCCCTATGTTCGGTTATCGATAAGAAAAGTTGATACACTGAAAATATTTTTAATAATACTCTGGGAAACCAAATCCCTAGATAACAATAAATATATAGCTTTGTCGGTTAAAGTAGATGAAATCGGCAAAATGCTCGGCGGTTGGTACGGCCAGCTTACAAAACAAAACTCTCCCGCCAAAGCGGGAGAGAAATGAAGAGAGTGGTGCCATGGCGAACGCGAACCCACTATCACGATTCCACCTGTTGTCAGACTTGTCATAGTACGCGTTGAGCCACCGACCATCGTCGTTGCGGTTCGCGTTGAGGAGGTTCGGATTGCCATCGGAATTACACGAGCTATTATCTGTGCCACCGCCCCTCGAATACTCTCAGGGCTGAATCGAATCTGGCATCGCAATGCCTTAATATCTCGTGCCAAGTATCTTCTTTTTTGAAGTTTCTGCATGCACCACCCTATCCCCAACCGTAGTCAGAGATATTCTCGATGCATGGATACTGGGTTCGGTAGCGGGAAACCGTAATCGCCCGCATATTTACCTAATGCCATGGATAATTATATGTTATTTTAAGTTTTATA
>Ga0082335_1003734_pt1 | contig 24478 bp, 33 predicted proteins | sample Subgrocontami58m_FD_72375 | JGI IMG/M metagenome (GOLD analysis project Ga0082335, IMG submission 72375) | Subsurface groundwater microbial communities from S. Glens Falls, New York, USA - GMW37 contaminated, 5.8 m (SPADES assembly) (version 2) ...
AAAAAAATAAGATACTTAAAATATTAAAAAGGAATAAGGCTTCTCTTTCAGTTATAGACTTATATGCAAAAAACCCTATAAGGAGCTAAAACGAATCTGCATCACGGCTGAATCCTTCAATCACCTTTAAATAATTCAATTTCTTTTAATAAATATTAAAAAGAGGAAAATTAAATGATATCCCTAAACAAAATAACTAAAAAAGGAAAGGCATTATATCTTGCGTATGATCAAGGATTTGAACATGGTCCAATTGACTTCAATGACAAAAACATCAATCCATTATATATTATTGACATCGCAAAAAAAGGAAAGTTCTCCGCAGTCATTTTCCAAAAAGGAATTGCTGAAAAATATAATAAAGAAATAAAGAAGTCTAAAATTCCGCTAATAATCAAACTCAATGGAAAAACCAGCTTGCATAAAGAAGAACCAATCTCCCTTCAATTATGCACAGTAAAAGAAGCAACAAAATTAGGAGCAAAAGCAGTGGGCTACACAATCTACATAGGTAGTATCCACGAAACAATAATGTTAAAAGAATTTGAGAAAATTGAAAGAGAAGCACATTCAAAAAGTATTCCTGTAATCGCCTGGATTTATCCGAGAGGAAAAGGCATTGAAAACAAATCTCCTGGAGAATTATTAGCCTATGCCTGTCGTGTTGGCCTAGAAATAGGCGCAGACATTGTCAAAGTACATTGTGCAGATACAAAAGACCTTAAATGGGCAGTAAAATCAGCAGGAAAAACAAAAGTAGTCATAGCGGGAGGAATGAAAGCCGAAGAAAAAACATTTCTAAAAACCACAAAAGAAATCATGCAATCAGGAGCAATAGGCCTTGCAATTGGCAGAAACATCTGGCAATCTCCTAATCCTCTAGAACTCACATATAAAATAAAGAATATTATTTGGAATAATATTTAATTCCATGAACTATAATCAATCCAAGTCTTGCATCGGAAACTGAGTATATTTATAAATTTTTTCCATATAAATTAAATCCATATTAATCAAATCATCTTTTAATATTGAACGTACTTCTTTAAGCTTATCCCCAAGTTCAAGAGGATCTTTTGAAACAATATATATTACTGCATCATACGACCCTATAAGTCGAGCTGAATAAAATACATGAGAATTTTTATGCAAAAACTCTTTTAATTCTTTACTAACATCTTTTAATTTAACTAATAGCTGGGTAGTATAAAGGCCATATCTTTTAAAATCATGTAAAAGACCAAAATTCATAATAAATTTTCTTTGAACATAATTATTAACTCTATATCTTATAGTTTCTTGGTTTAATTTTGTTTTTTCTGAGATTTCGGCATATTTGATTCTTGGAGATTTTAAGATTAGAGATATAATTTTTTTGTCTACGTTATCCAGGGTTATTAAAGATCTATTCTTTGAGTAAGAATATTCTTTTGAGTTTAAAATATAAACTTTATTCTTTCTATTTGTAGGAACTTTTGCATTAATTTCTATTGGAGGAATTATATTTGTAAACATCTTAATATAAGAGTGAAATTCTGAAATGGATAAATCTTGGATGTTCAATATGTTATTAATTTCTTTAATAACTTTTTCTAATTCCTCTTTTGTTTTTACTAGAGCAATTAGTTGAAGGTCAAATTTCCCATAACTCGAATTAATTGAAATTATTTCTTTCATCTTAGAAAGAAACCCGTACTCTATTTTCAAGTCTTTTACACGAATAAGCAAATGATAATGAGTATATCCTAATAGTCCATAATCAAACTGAACAGAAAAAGTAGAAAGTTTTTCTTCTTCAATTAGTTTATTAATTTGATATTCTATTGCATCCTCAGAACAATGAAGAGATTTAGCTATATCCTTATTAGAAAATCTACAATTAATAGAAAGAAGCTCTAATAATTGCCTTTGTCTAACATTTAATTCCATATTCTTATTATTCCATAGTTATCTTATAAATCTTTTGTTTTTATCGCTTTATCTATTAGGAATTCTTTAATATCCATACTTTGACTTCTTTATTATGACTACAATTAAAGTGCCAGAGAGATATAGAACTATTCAAAACAAAAGTAAGAGATATGTTGGACTAATGGGTCTTTCTGTAGGTAAACCCAATTTTGAGAACCCTCATATAATGGCTTCATATTGTGATTTTATGCAAAATAATTTTCTTTATGGATTATTTGTAATCGCTGACTTCCCTAAAAAGTATAATATTATGGCTATTGACGGCGATTCTGAAAAGAAAGCGGAAGAAAGGGCAAGAATAGCTGGGGATAATATGCGAAATGCCTTAGAAAGAATTACTAGGGATTATCCTTTAGTTAAAGTGTCTATGTGGAGAAATCATATGGATGATAAATATATTAGAAACATCAAAGTTTTACAAGAAGGCTATGCAGCGGATAATGGATTTAGATTTTCTGCAAATGAATTAGTAAATAAATTTTTAAGTTTACCTTCAAATAGAGTTAAATGGAAAACAAGTGAACCTCCAACAGATATTGCTAAAAACTATTTATTGGATGAATTAGCAGGGTTATTGTCAATTCCATGTTCAATACAATTGCCAGTTTGTGAAATATATCCTGGAAGAAACGAGGTTCATGAAAGAGTACAAAATAGAGAGTTTCCATTTTGCAGAGATTTGCAAATAAAAGATGATAGGGTTTTTATGGAGGCTTATTATGAACCCTCAGATTAGGAAACTGCAGCCTAAAGACATCGATAGAGTTTATGATTTAGGAATGAAAGTACCAGAATTTTCAGCAAATGTCAAATCAAAACATCAATTTTGGTCAAAAGATACATTAGAAAGATTTGTCAATGAAGATTTTTCTCTTGTTATTGAAGATGAAGATTTGGTTATCGGATTTTTATTGGCAGTTTATCAACCAATTACTCAAAAATTAACTTGGGAGAATATGTATATTGAACCTGCATATCAAAAAAAAGGGTTGGCGAAAGCATGTTTTGAGAAATCTTGGAATGAAGCACAAAGAAAAGGAGCAATTATAGCCGAATGCGTCGTTTCTATTAGTAATCATTCTGCACAAAAGACGTGTAAAAGACTTGGGTTCAATAATGCAGGCGATTATCAATGGATGATAAAATTTAAAACTGATTAGATCAAAAAATGGTAAAATTAATCTAGGGGCTAATTTATAGATTCTCATTTTATCTTTCATACAATTTTTAAACCTCAAAATCTCCATAAATAAATGAACAAAAAAGTTATTATACTCCTATTTATTATAATATTAATAATCTTAGGATTATTTATATTTAAAGGATCAAAAATGAGTAAAACAAATTCAAGTAGTAATAATAGCGAAAAAAAAGTAATTTTAGAAACAACAAAAGGAGAAATTATAATTCAGTTATATAAAGACATGCCAATTACATCTGGTAATTTCGAAAAATTAGTCAAAGAAGGATTTTATGATGAGGTAATTTTCCATAGGGTAATTGATGGGTTCATGATTCAAGGAGGAGACCCAACTGGAACTGGAACAGGGAGTCCAGGATACTCAATAAAAGACGAATTTACTCATAAAGACGGAAATAAAAACAATAAATATACTGTCTCCATGGCAAATTCAGGCCCCAATTCAGGGGGCAGTCAATTTTTTATTAATCTTATAGACAATAATTTCCTTGATTCAAAACATCCTGCATTCGGAATAGTCGTTGAAGGTAAAGATGTAGTTAATACAATCGGCAAAGTAAAGACAAATTCGAATGACAAACCTTTAGAAACTGTAAAAATAATAAAAGCAAGAATTGTGTAAAATCACCAAACCCTAAGGGTTTGCTAGAAGTTTGGGGATAACCGGGAGAAATCGACGGCAAACTAACTCCAATCTAAAGATTTGAGATTTCTCACATGTATTGGATAAGAAAAATTGTCAAGCGCTAACTATTCTATACTGAGTTTCATAACCATTTTTATCATCACAAGCCCGGATTATACTAGCTCCATTAGAATCCCTAACGGTTATTTTTGGAACAACCAAATAGTTGGCTCTCACATTGAAAGGATCAATAAACTCAAGTGGAACTTCCCGAGTTACTCCAGGTTGAATATCCACATCCACATCCTTCTTGATTACAGACTCTCCATTCCTAACGGATTTAATTATTAAACCATCAAATGGTACATCTGCCGTATTGACAACCCCCAAGTTATAACCTCCACTTCCATTTTGATAAATTTCTGCTTCAAATCCTATCTGAGAGCAATCAACAGGGGGGCTTAATCTAGATATAAAACCTCCAGACCAAGTGAATATAATTCCAGCCATTGTAACCGCAATGACCACAAGAATAACCACTCCAACGATAAGGCTCAGCCCTTTTTTATTTTCAGACATATTTATTCAAATAATCCAACATTTAAATATCTTGATATTACCAGTATTAGCTTAGCTTTGCAAAGTTATTTTGTTTGATTTTATTTAAAAATTGTCAAAACTTTTAGTTTTGTAAATTTATTGAAAAATCGATTGTTTTCAACGAATCAATTTTTCTGATTGACTAACATTAATAACCTCGACAAATATTATATGGCAGGAAATGAACCTTGGTGCCAGCATAAAAAATGTTGTTTATTAACATGCAGTCAGCAGATTAAGTTTCTTAACATATTGAGATAATAAGGCAATTTTTAAGATGTAAATAAAAAATGTCTTCGGAACTTTGTAATACCAAGTAATTACTATTACCAATAATCTATTAACTGATTAGTCGATATTAACAATATCCATCTTTTGCATCTACATATCTATCAAACTTCACTAATTATAGGTTGTAGTTGCTAACATCCGTTATAGGAAAATCTCATATCGCCCCAACAATCAATAAAATAAAGCCATAAGAAATAAGTATGTAATACCAAAAGAAAAGATAATATCAAAAATCACAGAAATCCCTCATTGAGATAAATCTCCGTCCTTACTTTCGTCCAAAAGATTTGAAGCAAGAAAACCGTCAGCTGAAGTATAAAATAAAAATAAGATTATTCCGATAATATAAAAGCTCCTAGTCTTAAAAATGGACTTTTTCATAATTTATCTAATGAAAAATGTTTATTTAAAATGTTTGATTCCTTTAACATGTATTTGAATCAAAAATAATTCAATCTCAATTTTCAACCCGAATTATGGACAATTGCATGACATACAGCTCATTCTCTTGCAATCATCAAGAATCAAAGATTCTTGAGTGTGCTCAAGATGCGCACATCTTGACATGTACAGACAGAGAATTGATTGAAAAAGAAGGCATAAACTATGCAATTCTCTGTAATTTCTCTGAAGCTATTTTTTCAATCTCAACCAAAAAAGGAATTATTTTCTTTTCAAAAACAAAGTATTCGCTTTCTTTAATCTCAATTAAAGTTAATTTTGACCTTTCTTCAATCACACTGCTCCTGTTTTTAGTTAACATCTCTATATTATCTTTTATCTTTTTGGAAAGCCCCCTGATAAATAATCTAGAATTTACAATCTTCTTTACAATTCTTTCTTTGTCAAGACTTTTTTTAATATCTATTATTTTTGAAATTAAGAAAAGATCAAGAAGATCCCTTTCTTTTATTACTGGTCTGGTCAAAATTGCTCTTATTTTCTCTCCAGCAATTTCTCTTATATCATAACAGGGAATGTTCTTTCTCATTTGAATCTTGATACCTTCAGCAAATTCCAAGTCTTTAATTAATTCAGAATCAAATAAGTGTTTAATGTCTTCAAATAAAACAGGATAAATTAAATCATCATTAAAATTAACTTCAAATTTAATGGATTCTTCTGTTCCGTAAACTGGCCCATAATATATCTTGAAAACATAAACGTTTTTTCTGTCCATAACCTTGCAATACTTTTTGTCTTTCTTATTTATAGAGAAGTCTAAATTAATATTCTTGCTTATTTTGTCGATTTCTTTTACTAATCCATCGGTAAAGATTTTAATGGTCTTTTTTCTCTGTTTTGAAGAAAGTTTATTTAATTTTTCATTTTCGAGATATGTAAAATCAAGGTCTTCACTTATCCTATGATAATTTAAATAAGTTCTTGTCAACAAAGTTCCTCCTTTGAAAACCAATTTAGAGAAAAAAGATTTATTGTCTTCGTCTATATGCCTGCTAATCTCATTAAGCAAGAGTGTGAGGTAAAAATCCTTCTCAATTATCGGCTCATTTATCTCTTTATGCTTCTCTTTTATCTGAGCTACAAATTTTTTTATAACGTCCGCTGAAACCATTAAATTGCCTCTTGGATTTTATTGGAATAGTTTTTCGCATATTTCTGTAATATATCTTTTCTGACCTCAAAATCTAGATTCTTTTTCATAGTCTTAATGTCCTTTTCCTTATAAAAATAAAGAAAATCTAAATAAGTTTTCTCTAAATCTGAATAAAAGTAAGTAATTTTATTGTTTGTCTCCTTTTTAATCAAACCAAAATTAAGCCTGTTTTCTTTTGTTTTAATAAATTTTAATTTAGTGTTTCCTAGTTTTTTAACCCCTGAAAAATAGTCGTTTACTACAACTAAGATATTAAGGGCCTGCCAAATAATCTTATTCGCCTTTAATGCACTTTCTAATCCTAAATACCACTTCAACCTCATTTTTTCTAAAACAAGAAAAACTAATTCTTCTTCTGAGAGATTGCAATAATGTTTATATCTCTCTTCTAAAGAATAAACATAATAAAAATCTCCCAAGATACGTTTTACATAGTTGTCCTTCCTTAAGTAAGTCCATAAACTCAACACATTTACTTTTATTTTGTAAATTTTCTGATAATCCTCTATTGCCTTAATAATCTCCTCTTTGGAGACTATTTTTTCCTTTTTAGATCTAAGTTTGCCTATAATTGCCCTTGAGGTTTTATTCCTTACAATAACCATTTTAGTTACTATGTAAAACAGATTATTTAAAGGTTTTGGTAGTTGATATCTGCTAACAGATATTTGCTTAAAATTTATAGAGCCATATATGGATAACTGCGTGATTTATAGCACGTATAGTCGCAGTTTTCCAGATAGAGAACTGCGTACAAAATGTCATATAACCTGCGCAGTTATCTATATTTGAAAAATTTATCGTTTTCAACAGATAAATTTTTCTCTAACTAATGTTATCAACTATAATCTCATTATTGTGATGTGTAATGTGCCTATGTGCCGATGTAAAAGATGTAGTTGTTAATATGCCTTCCAGCAAATTAAGGTCTTCAAAACCTTGAGAAAATTAGGCTATTTGTCAGTTGTAATTATAGGAAATAACATTAATTTTCGTATATTTTCAATGTCATTTCCTATCTAGCAAATAACCCGATTATATCCGATTATTGAAGTTATTTGCTATAAGATAGTTTTCTTTGTGACTTCTCAGCCGTTAGCAGATACCTCAGAACTCTTTCAGTCTTTCCATGACCATATCAAAATCTTTCTTCAAAAAATGGCCTCCTGCGGCAGGAATATGCCCGCCTCCAGAAGCATTTTCCAAATCTTTCACCATTCTCTTTACTAAAATAGCCATATTCTCATTTCCATCTCTTCTTCTTGCATGAATATGATAACCATTCTCTTTCTCCTCGATAATAAGTAGAGTTTTATCTTTTATAGTTAAACTAATTTTAGAACTAATCACCGCACCAACAGGAAATTTCGGCTTGAAAACGAAAATATCTCGTCCATTTATCTCTTTCTTCTCCTTCCAAAATTTCTCCATATTTTTATCAATCTCCTCCTGAACCTCATAGGCATATTTAGCTAAATCTCCAATCTCTCCAAATCCTTCTCCAATAGAATCAAAAACCTTTTTTGCATCTTTATTAAAATACATTATAGCGTTATAAATATTTGTTAATATGCCCCAAAATTCCCCCTCTTGTTTGGCATAATTTCCCTCAGTTTTAAATTCATCTCCATATTTCTTATAAACTTCCTCAACAAATTTCTTATTTTCATAATACAACCAATCGCTAACAGACGCCAAAGCAACCAGCCAATCCATTTTTTCTAAGTTTTTTATCTTTGAAAATAGATAATAAGATATATAAGACGCACAATATCCACTAGTGTTTAAGAAAACCGTCTTCTTAGAATTTAAGTCTTCTACAAAAGTATGATGGTCTATAATCAATACCTCTGTAAATTTCTCAAGTTCTTTGAAAAATTCCTTAGCGTCCGTTCCAAGGTCAGTCATTATAACTTTGTTTATTTTATTTCGCTTTAATTCTTCAATTAAACTCTTTCCAACTTCATCATAATCTGCCAATTTAATAAAATTTGCATCAATCACAGAATTTGCGACTTTAGCAGAAACAATCCCATCAATATCTCTAGAATGAGAAATTAAAGCTATCTTATCCTTCTCATTCAAATTAGAAATAAATTCCAAAAACCTTTTCTCGCTTCCAACAATGAATTCTATTTTTTCCATTTTAAGGAATTAATAAATTAGTATTTAAAGGTTTATCAAATTCTCTCAAGAACCTCGGCATTTATTCCATTATCTTGGCAGAGTTGAACAAACCTCTCTGCATCCTGTAAAGTTCCAACTCCCGCCCCAAAATGCATTGGAATCGCCAATGAAGGACTTAAAAATGAAGCAACTTCGGCAGCCTCCTCGGCATTCATGACATATTTTCCAGAAACAGGCAATAAGACAATAAACTCATTCCCCTGCTTCCCATATCCAGTTAGTTTCTTCATCTCGGGGATATTATCGCTGTCCCCTGCATGATAAATTATAACATCACCAATCTTTATCAAAAACCCCATCCAACCTTCTTTCTTTGGATGATATTCCTTTCTCAAATTATAAGCATGAACCGCTTCTATCTTAATATCTTTAAAATTAAATTCATCCCCTACTTCAACAATCTGCATATCAACTCCTTCTACTTTAGTTATCTTGCTTTGAGCATCAGGAGGAATTACAATTACTGTCCCTTTATTCGATAGTTTATCAATATCACTTATACTGCAATGGTCATAATGGCTATGAGTTATTAGCATCAAATCAACCTTTTCTATATTATTGGAGACATTATAAGGATCTATCACTATCCTTTCGCCTTCTTTTCCAATTACCAAAAACCCAGAATGCCCTAAAAATTCTATCTTAACTCCCCTAATTTCCATATTAGAATAACTTATTTTGAATATATAACTATGTTTAATAAGTCTTATAAATTTAATTGTGGTGTATTTTAGATGAAGTTGTCAAGAACTCGGGCTCTTGATGTGCTATCTTCATTTACCATTTTTCATCTTCCCTCACACCACCCACAGTATTTATCTGGACAATCTCCATTTAATAATTTTATTGCCCCCTCAAATATTTTTTCTGCATTCTTTACATTAATCTCTCTTCTAGCCAATAAAGAATCAAAAATAACCTCTCCAGTTTCTAAAACTTCCTTTGGATAATAAAATAATAAGAAAGCGTAGTCTTCAGTTTCATGTCCATTTTTTCTAAGAAGAAAATTATAAAAGTCTAGCTGATTCTGGTAGCTATTTCCCGCCTCTGTTTCATCTTTCAATGGAGAACCTTTAGTTTTAAAATCAAGAACTATTAATTTTTTTCCTTTTATCAATAAGTTGTCAACTGCTCCAGATAAAATATTTCCATTGTTGTCTTCCCATTGTATGCCCTTTCGATTATTTCTCCACAAAGTTAATAATTCAACATTATCAAACAGCTTTAGCCCTTTTGTGTGATGATGATCTTTTATTTCAGGAGGGAGTTCTCCTTTATCTCTAAATTTATCAAAATGAGATTTTAAAACTCTATCCATTCCATTTGGCAATTGAGGAAATGGTGTTGAAGGTCTGCTCCACTTTTTATGTTTATTCAACCAAAAGCATCTCGGGCATTCATACATTAAATTCAACGATGATGGGGAGAGTTTGAAGGTCATTTTACTGGATCATTAATTCAACCTTATTTATAAAGTTATAAGCATCATTCTTTATGCTTTCAGCAATCTCTTTTGTAGTTCGTTTTGTTACACTATATTGTGCAATTTCTCTTTTATGCCGCGCTTCAGATAACTTTTCTATTTCATCTTTTAGCAACATTGCATTTTTCAATAAACTCAAGTCTTCTTTAGACATTAATTTCTTTTTTATAAAAAATTCTTCTAATAAATTTATCGTTGCGGTATGATTCTTGCTTCTATATCCAATCTTAGCTATTAGCGCTAAAGCTGAAGTGTACATTGCATAATATCCTGTTATTACAACCCATTCATCACTATTATAATCAATGGGCATTTTTAGTAAATTCCTTAATTTTTTATTTTCTTGAATTTCTGATAATACCTTCATTGTAATTATATTATTTTTAGCTTTTCTTAAATATTCTTTAAATAGTGTAACTACATTTTTATCTTTAATAAGTTGACCATTTTTTAAATAAAAATTGATGTAATCTTTCATTTTAAATATGCCTCTGAATAAAATAATTCGTATCCTTTAAAGATTATTCCAAATTTAACTAAATCATTCCAGAAAATCTCATTTTCCTTTTTTATTTTCTTAAACTCTGCCTTCAGCATGACTATGGGAGTAAAGTCCAAATTAGTTTCATATTTTAAGCTTTCTATTTCCCCCTCATCTTCTTTTTTGTTGGAACTTACACAAAGAACATCTACATCACTATCTTTAGTCTGGGTTCCTTTTGAGTAACTCCCAAATACCGCTAGAAAATCAATGTTTTCATCATTTACTTTTGACAATCCATTAAAAATTAATCTATGGCTTTTAGAGAACTCTTTTAAGTTGTCTTTTGCATAAAAAAAATAAGCAGTTTTTACCTCTTCTTTCTCTAGATTTAAGGAGTAAACAAGAGTCCTGCCAAATTTTTTAGAAGAAATGAGTTTTTTTTCAACAAGGCAATTTACCTTTCTATGAACTGGTTCATAGGATAAATTGCTTTTTTTCATAATTTTCTTTAAGGTTATTTCTTCTCCCTCTGGAAAAAAACTACTTAGTATTCTCAATTCTGTTTCTTTAATCATTTTTATCTATTGTTTAAACAATAATATTATTGGATTTCCAATATTTAAATCTTTTTGTTATGTTGAATTGTGAGATGGTTGCGACGGTTTGATTGTTAATCTATTTCAAAGATTCAATATAAAAATTTAAATATGTTTACCTATTAATAATAAAGGAGTCAATATGAAAGAAAGAATAGAGATAGATATTGTTATTTATCCTGAAGGAAGTGAATTAGATAGAGTATATAGCATTAGCTCTATGCAAATTCCCAATGTTGTAACGCAAGGAGATACAATAGAAGAAGCAAAGAAGCGTCTAAAGGAAGCATTAGAACTTTATTTTGAGTCTGCTCCATGGGAGCGCGAAAGATTAATAAAAATAGAAGAGGAAGAAGAGAACAACGCCCCCATGATAAGCAAATTGGTACTAATATCTTAATAGTTCATCTAATTCTTGTATGACTTCTTTAGTAACTCCGTCTTCATAGCATGCAGATAATAGATTTTGACGCACAATATTACTTGGTTTTTTTACATTTACAAGAACAATCGGTCTTCGTAAAGAAGGAGTTTTATTTATGATAATATGGTCTCCACGCATTCTTTCTACAAAGTTGCTAATTGATTTCCTAGCAAAACTTGTCCCTCGTAATTGTTCCAGAGTGCTTCTGCAATAGCCAGAGAATCAGTATCAGCTTTTCTTAGAACTTTATTTATATTTTTTAATATAGCCTTTTTTGAAGAAGAATGCGCTTCTTGAGTAGTCTTACCATTTATTATAGAAATTGGAATAATGTTAGATGGCTCAAGAAAGAGAGGAGCTATAGAATCCTTACTTGGGTTTCCTTCCCAAGTCTTATCACAATAAAATTGAAAAGGCAATTCATATCCTATAAAACATCCTTCTTCGTTATTTTCCATTGCTGTTTTTCCTAAAGAAACTGCAGATTCACAAGAACGGGCGTAAGTTATCTTATCTAATAAAATTTCATGATTAATGCCTTGTTCTATAAGTGGTTGCTCCCCATAGCCATAAATTGCTTTTGCAGTACCATGCCCATTTAAAACCAATAATTTATATCCTATATTTTTAACTATTCTCTCAAAATAATCCTTCTTCACTTCTTTATCTTTTAATTGCCTACAAGGAACGTCATTATTTTCAGCTTCCTCAACAATTTGTTTTGAAAATTGAGAAAGATATTCCATAACAATATCGTGGCGTGGTAAAGTGATTATCAATCCTTTTTTCATTTTATAGAAGTTAACTCTCTAGTGAGATGACCGCTGGCTTGTGCACGTAAAAATCTTAACTGCGATTCTACAATCTTCCTTCCTATTTCATCACCTTCTTTTATATGTTCAATCATTTCTTCTTTTGACATGCTCCCATGTGAACCTATAGAAAGACGAAGATTTGAAGATACTTGTGCTTCTATTCTTGCTATAGCTAATTTTCTCATTGCTTCCGTAATATTTTCTTCTTTAGAATCTTTTTTTTCTTTCATATTATATCGTTCTCCTCCAACGTTTTTAAAAGTTTCTTTCCTAGAGAAGTATCATCTTTTATCTCCAAATATGCAGTATTCCATGTATATGTTTTATCATCAACTAATGCAATGATATCGTTTCTTAAATCTTCAGGAATGTTTGCAAAAACACGAAGAAATTTAGCTCTCTTTTCATTATTCATGGTATAAATAAGAAGAAGCGATTTATATATGTTATTATAAAAGAGTTGGTATTTTTATTTAGATAATTTACTTCAGACTATCCTGCACAGTCCTATCTTTCTCCAAAATAGGAATTAATTATAAATGCAACAATCGGAACAATAGCAATAACCGCAAATGTTAAAAAAACATATTTTATCCAAAAATTAGTTTCATTTACTAATCCTAAGTCTTTAATAAAAGTATAAATACCAATTAAAGCTAATATCCCAGCTGTAAAGGCTATAATCCTGTTGAACTCAGTTTGATTTTTTCTATCTATTTCATTAACAATAAATTCTACCCCTTTATCTGTTAAGCTAATATGAAAAGGAGGATTTTCATTTTTTATAACAACTAATCCTTTCTTCTCCAAAAAAAGTGTAATCTCTGCAATCTCCTCAACTGACATTCTCTTCTTAAGATCGCGAGTTATCTTTCTCGGTTTTTCCATGTAATAAATTGACTTCAAAAACCTGACGCCATTTTCCCTAAATCTCTTACTCATTTCAAACTCTCCTCAATAATATTAATTTCTTCTTTCGTCAATCCATAGAGCTTGTAAACTTCTTGATCAATTTCGTAATCAATATTCTTTATTTGTTGTTCAAGTCTTTCTTTTTCGTTACCCGATAGATTCTTTTCATAAAATTGCCTTTTAAGATTTATTAATTGAGAAACAAGAGTTATTAATTTTTCTTGTGTTTTTTTATCTATCTTAGGTATTGGAATTTGTTTTGCATAAGCCTCATAAAAATCCATAGAACGTATAGCATTTTGATAAATAAATTTATAAACATAATGCTGGATTATTTTAGAGTTAAGAAGAATTAATAAAAGTTCAGAAGTATAATTTTTATCATTAACAATTATATTAGTCACTGTATTAAATGTAAATAATCCTTCTTCATCATAAGCGGCCGTTATTTTTATATGATCTCTAATATGCGCAACTATTCTTTGGACTACAATTTTTGGCCTAAAAAACTTTTGAAATTGGTTTTTATATTTTTGAAGCTCTTTATCATTAGGATTATAATACCAAAATCCCCTAATATTCCATCTTTGAATACCATTACCGCCCAAAGCTTTCTTATAATTTGATTTAGGCTTATCTACAAAATTATCCATTCCTTGAATGCCCAGTCCTAAAAATACCTCAGCTATTTCTCCCAGCTTTAAATTACCTTTTTCCATTTTTTCTTTAATAGAATAAGCCAACTTTTCAGGTTCAAGATAAATTTTATTATCCTTTAAACAGAGGAATTGTTCAATTAATGTAGTTTCCAAAATATTTTTATTATCTTCAATTGAGCCAATTCTAATTTTGTTATTTGTTTCTTTTTCCTTCTTTAAGCAAAATATTATCTGCTCTAATAATACATCCTCAAAAGCCTTTCCTGCATCCACTACATTTTTTAGAGAAGTAATAGAAAGAACCTTTTTTCTTATTTTTGCCCATGATTCTGTAAATGCTAACATTTTTGGGACAATCATTCCAATATATCCCCCACTTCTAGTAATTTCCAGAGCTTTATTTATGAAAACTGCAGATATATTCATCATCCCACTTTTTATTTCATTATAAATCTCTAACTTTTTAATTGGATCTTGTTCTTTAATCTTAAAATACGGCGGATTTCCAATCACAACATCAAAACCGCCATTCCTAAAAACCTCGGGAAACTGGGCTTCCCACTTAAACGCTTTGTCTCCAGCTATTTTTGAATCATCAATTAAAGAATTTCCATTTTTTACATTGCTTAATAAATTGGGAAGTCTCTTATTAGGCAAACTAGAATCTTCATCTTCTAATATTTTTAATAATAGGTTTAATTGAGCAAGCTCAACTGCTTTTTCATCCAAATCAACACCATAAATGCACCCTTTTAGTATCGTTGCTTTTTGAGAAAGATTAAGTCTCTTTGATAAGCTCTGAAATCCTTGATATTTATTTGATTTTTCACCAGAATTTAACCTCTTTTCAATTTCATTACAAATCTCTTTAAATGCTCTTGTTAAAAATGAACCAGAACCACAAGCAGGATCAACAATTTTAATTTCTAAAATCTCATCTATCGTTCTATTTTTAATATATTCGCCAACAGTATTTTTTACAATATAATCAACAATATAAGAAGGAGTATAATAGATTCCCATCTTCTTCTTTTTTCCACTTCCTCCTTCTAATTTAACTCTCTTTTCTGTTGTCTGTAAGATAGTTCCCAAGTATTGTTCGTAAATACCGCCAAATAAATCTCCCGGAATTTTATCAAATTGATAATCTTCTTGTAATCCTTCAGTTCCAGAATAAAGAGCGAGAATTACTTTTCTTAAAACTTCATCTGAAAAAGCTCCTTCTTTTTCCAATAATCCTGTTTCAAATAAATGAGAATCGTAGTTTTTATTGAAACGCTTGAATTCCTCAATTAAATATGGAAATAATTGTAAGCTTACATCTTGATTTCTAACTTTTGCTTCAACTATCTTAAGATAATTCTTATTTTCTAAACCCCTATCTTCAACAGAACGAATAAAAATAAGTCTATCAATTAATATCTGAACTATTTCGTCTATTTGGCCTTCTAAATATGGTTTCTTAGATTTTAATTCCTTTGACAACCATTCTCTTATTTTTAATAAATCCTCCAAAATATGCTTATCAATCGGTTTGTAAAGTTTTTCATCCTTTGCAGAAAGAAGTTTATTTATTTCTTTTTTCTCAAAACTCTCTTTAGACAATAACCATAAAACATCAAACTTGTCAATAATTTCCTCAAAATTCAATCTAAAAAATGAATTTCCTATTTTTAATTGATTTTTAATTACGTTTTTAATGTTTGATAATGCATGATATACAATCAAATTTTTGAAATTTGTTAATACTGCAAACTTAGCTTTTTTATGATATGCATAAGATACTACTTGTCTGCCTTCTTCTTCATTAAGAGAAATTAATGTTTTTTTAGCTTCAACAACTAGAACATCTTCGTTAGCTAATTTTATTATATAATCTGCTCTTTTATTAAGGACTCTTTCTTCTTTTGTTATACTTAGCTTATCCCAGCCTAATACTTTTTCAAATAAAGGTTCTATTAGATGAAATCCTATGTCTGATTCTGATTTTGTATCCCAATATTTTTGTCCCTCTTTATACAATTCAACAAGTTTTATAAGTTCTTTTTTCGCCTCTTCTTTACTCATTATTGTTTTTATTAATTCAAGTTTAAATAATATTCTATCTCATATCTCAATCATTTCCGTATTTTCAACATACTCCGCAATCTTAAGCATCTTAAAATCTTCGCCTCTATTGCAGCATACCTGCAATCCAACAGGAATCTTCCCAATCTTCCCAGCAGGAACGCTTACAGCGCAATTTCCAGCCAAGTTCATGGGAATAGTCAAAGCATCAGCTGCATAAACCTCCTCGGCTTTCATTTCACTCGCTTTTCCAATTTCCCAGGGCAAACTAGGAACTGTAGGCAAAATCAAAAAGTCAAATTTCTCAAAAGCCTTTTCAAACTCTTCTTTAATAACTTCCTTTACCCCCAAAGCCTTTCTATAATAAGCTCCTTCAAACTCTGCTTTTGTAATCTCGCTCCCCCCAAAAATTCTTCTCAAAACTTCCTCCCCGGAATTTTCCTCAATCTTCTTCCCATATCTCCTCCCGTCTATCCTCCTAGTTGTAGAAAAGAACTCCGAATATACAATCGGATAATAAGTCTCCACAGCCAAATCAATATGTTCAAGTTTAATTTCAGAGAAACTCCATTTATATTTTTCTTTCAACACCTCAATCTTTTTATTAACAACATCCTGAATCTTTCTGTCAACTCCAGATAACTTGACAACTCCTACTTTTAATTTCCCTATTTCTTTTATTCTATCATCAACTATATTAAAACTAATAGTATCTCTGTCATCTTTCCCTTTTATAACATCAAATACCAATTCAGCATCTTTAACATTTCTTGCAAAAACCCCTACCTGATCTAGACTCATTGACAAATCCACAAGCCCATACCTTGAAACCGAGCCATAACTTGGTTTTATTCCTACAATTCCGCAATGCGAGGCAGGATTTCTTACACTCCCTCCAGTATCGCTTCCCAAAGAAACATCACAAAATCCAGCAGCCACCGCAGCAGCACTCCCAGAACTAGACCCTCCTGTAATCCTCCCAGGAACTATCGGATTTTCAGTCGGCCCAAAAGCGCTATACTCCCCAGAAACGCCAGAAGCAAACTCATCGCAATTAGTCATCCCAATTATTAATCCATCTTCTTTCTTAATCTTTTCAATAACGGTCGCATCATAACTCCCATAATAATCTTCCAAAGATTTTGAAGCGCAGCTTATCTGCATCCCTTTTACATTTATATTGCTTTTCACTCCAAAAACATATCCGTAAAGCTTCCCCTTCTTCTTCCCCTTTTCAATCTTTCCATCAATCTCTTTTGCCTCATCAACAACCTTTTCATTTAAATATAGAAAAGCATTTATCTTCTTATCTTCTTTTTTTATTTTATCCAAATATTTTTTAGCTTTTTCTTCAAGTTTCATACTCGTAGTATAAACAATAGCTTTATTAATTTTAGTATAGAATTATATTTCAATTACTTCTTAATCGTTTCCCAAATCCCAATAATATTCCCCTCGGTATCCTTTACCTGCGCGTAAAATCCCATATCTCCAACGCTCGATTTTCTCTTGAAAACTTTTCCTCCATTATTAGTTATTTTCTTAATTGTTTCTTCTATTGACTTTACACCCATAACAATAACTGGCCCGCTAGCACTTTTATCATCTCTCTTAAACATTCCTCCATTTATTGCTCCAACCTCTTTAGGCATCATCTTCTCATCAACATCAACAGTATGCACAATCGTATAATTCATCTCTGGCATTTCATTTAATTTCCATCCAAATACTTTTTTGTAAAAGTCTCCTGCCCTTTTAGCATCATCAAACGGAATTTCGAAATGCACTGCTTTGTCCATTTAATATGCTAATAAAAAGAGTTAATAAACTTTACCATTTTTAGAATTCAATAAATACAACAAAAAAACGACAGATTTATATAGCTTATATATCTATAGGTTATATGGTAACAACAATACAAGTAAATGAAAATACTCTTGAATTATTAAAAAAGATAAAACAAGAGTTTGAAGCCCAATCATATGATGAAGCGATAAATAGAGTAGTCATAGAAAGAACAAAAGGAGAGTCCATGGCTGGGTCATTAAAAAAATATTTTAAAAATCAATCATACAAAGAGGTTGTAAAAGAATTGCAAAATGAAAGAAGAAAAAGTGATAGGTTCTGATTTTATTGATAGCTCAGTTTGGCTATCGTATTTTATTGATTCAATCAATAAAGAAACCATTGAAAAAGAAGAAATTCTTTTAACATCAGTTCTTTCTTTATTTGAAATAAAGAAAAAATTGTTAGAGAAGAATGTTCCAAATAATGAGATAATTGAAAAAATAAATTTTGTTAAGAAAAAGTCCATTATTATTTCTATTACTAATGAAATAGCTGAAGAATCAGCAAATATTTGTGTAAAAAATAAACTTCCCGCAATAGATTCTCTAATTTATGTATCTTCATTAAAACAAAACTCCACATTAATAACTCTAGATAATGATTTTAGAGGTTTAGAAAAAGTCGAGATTTTATCTTAATCACCACTCAACTTTTTCAGCATCTTTCTTATTATAAACAATTTCCTCTAGCTCATAAAATTCTATGCTTGTCTCAACCTGGTCTGAAAAATATCTTAATTGATAGTCCTTGTCGGTCTTTGGATCAAATAACTCAATCGCCATTTCCTTAGTCTTCCCATGATCAATTAAAATGTATTGCGAGTCAACTTCAAGATTCAAATTATCAACCTTGACTTTATCCCCTTTCTTAATCTGCGAAACAGGTTTTGATGCTTTTACTTTCAGATATTTAATCTCTCCATCAATATCACCATTCGTATCTTCTTCCTCACTTTCACTTCTCTCACCTTCATCAGAACCAGAATCATCATCTAAATCAACAGAAATATCCTCGCCAAGGTCGTCATTATCTCCTTCAACTTCAAAAACCATCTTTTTTTCCCTCTTTGAAGGTTTTTTTAACTTAGACTTATTTTTCTTTTTTTCTTTAACATTTTTCTTGCTTTTTTGTTTTTCTTTTTTAACCATTTTAAAAATCAGTATTTTGGCTTTTTATAGCTTACGCATTTGGATTTTGTGCGTAAGTTATTACGCGGACATCATGAAAGATGTCTGCTATAAAACTTAGTATTTCAAGACTTCTATGTCTTTTATGTTTTCAAAATGCTTTACATTTCTAGTAATTATCTTATTTATGCCATTTGTAAGATATATTGCAGCGATTGTACAATCAAATATCTCAATTACTTTTCCAATTTTTTTTAATTCCCACTCAATTTGGGATGATTTTTTGCACGAAACTATGTTTAATCCATAAAATATAAGAGATTTAATTAATTCATCATAATAATCTTCTTCGCTTTTGTGTTTATCGTTTTTAAAATCCAGTCCGTGCATTAATTCCAAATAAACTATTTGATTTATTGCGAAATTATCCTCCAGTCTATCAATTAACTCTTTTATTTTTTCATTACCTCTATAAAGATCTATTACAGCAGTTGTATCAAGCCCGATCATATTTTCCTGCCCCCAAGGCGTTTATTAAATGAGTCTCTTAACTCTCTCATTCTTTTTTCTTTTGCTTTCCAGTCTATGTTTTCGTCTTTTAAAACTCCATAAAATTTTAATAATGCTTCTTTACTCCCCCTTTTTACTTCTCCTTCATCCTTGAATTCCAAAATTACATCTGAAAAACTTTTATCTCTGGTCTTAAGAGACCTTAAAAATTCATATGCTTCTTCTCTGACCGATATATTTATGCTTCCCATATGAGTACATATATGAGTACTCATATATATACCTTTCTACCACTTCTTCTTTTCAGCTAGAATAAAATCTCCTTCTTTGTGAGGCGCATTCTTAAAAAATCTCTCCCTAAAATCAGAATCTCCCGCAAGTCCTTCTCCTTCTTCTCTCATCCCTCCAAATTCCTCTTTCAAAGCCTTCTCCTTAAATTTAACTTTCCCCAAAGTCCTGGAAAACTTTTCAAGTAATTCTTTCGCTTCCTTCTTTATTTCTAATTTGTCTTTATCCAGATTATTTTCCTTTTCAGTTTCAAATTGGAAATCAAAAAGTCCTTGAGTTTTACCTTGGCTTAAAAGTCGAGGTTTGTTCGGGACTTTTGGATGCTCAAGATTGCATTTGTCCACACACTGAAGTGTGTGGTTTTCCGCATCAGCAATCTTGACATTAGAAATTTTAGAAAATTTCTTTATCTGGTCTTGTTTTTTCTCTTCCATATTAACTAATTAAAATCATTATTTAATAAACTTAACCCTAACCTTTCCTTTCCCACTTTCATCTAACTCAATAATCGCACCTTTTCCTTCATGAGCAGAGCCAGGATTTATGCATAAAGTTTTTCCAACATTTTGCATTCCTGTTGATTCATGTATATGTCCTCCAAAATGTAAAATCGGCTGGTACTTATTTATGATTCTTCTTACCAATTTAGAGCCATAATGTTTTCCTCTTACTTTAGAATCCGCCTTATCTCCAATTAAGTCAAGTCGAGTATTAAAAGGCACATTATGAGAAACAAAAATAACCTTCTTTTCTTTATTCTCTTTTCTAAACTTTCTAAACAACTTATCCAAAATCTTCCTGTGTTTCTTATATGTTTTACTTTTTGGCTTTCCTGGAAAAGAACTTCCATATGCTCCTATGAAAACATATTCTCCGAATTTAAAGTAAGAATAATCAAACCTTTTGATATTATTATATTTCTTGATTATTGGAGAAAAAAAATCTTGATCATCCCAGCTCCAATAATGTTTCTTATTCTTTTTATAATCCATAACATCTATGCTTCTGGTGTAATCTATATTTCCAATAACTGTAAAAACAGGCACTTTCAAAGCATTTAATTTTCTCAATGCTTTCTCCCCATCTCTCAAATCTTTCAAAACTAATTTTTTATACTCTTCCTTTCCAATTACTTCCCATAGTTCAGTTTCCTTTAGATAACAATGTTCAAACCATAATTTCCTATAATGAAAAGGGAAATAATCCCCATTAGAAACAACTAAGTCTATTTTTTCTCTATCTATAATTTTCTCAAATTCTCTAGGAAATTCTCCGTGAAAGTCCCCAATCGCCAGAATCTTCATTCAATAAATTAAAACTCTTATTTAATAAATCTATCTAGAAAACTCATATCGTCTGGTTTGCCACATAATCCTGGGCCCGCTTGATATCAGTTATCCCTAAAGTCTTGGTAAAATAAATCTGATAGCATTTAGTTTTCAACCCTTTAACTTTCGCAAAATAGTCTAACTGTTTTTCCGAATAATCCCAGAATGGAATCTTATCGTCCAAAGAAATACTTTCGCAGAATTCTTTTTGTATTGTCTGGTTCTTTGCGAGCATATCAGCAAATGCAAATGCATAACAAGGAGTTACCTTGTAAGGTTTCTCAAGGCATTTCTGCAATCCTTCAACATATTTCCCTTGAGAAATTAAAACAAATCCTTCATTTTCAACTTGCAATGAATTTCTATATTGATAATACTCATACCCAGAAAATGTTCCAACTATCAAAATAATAATTGACAAAATAATAATTATCCTAAAGTTATTCCTTTTTATTTTAATATTCTTCATTATAATACTTTTTATTCTTAGTTTAAAAGACTTATGATGGACAATTGCATGATTTATAGCACATTCTTTACAATCATCAAGAATCAAAAATTCTTGAATGTGCTCAAGATGCGCACATCTTGACATGTACAGGTAGAAAATTGCTTTAAAAAGAAGATATAATCTATGCAATTCTCTGGAATATCAAAAAAATTTCCTGAAAAATCGCCTACTCCATCCTGAAGGATGGAGTTTGATCGGCGATTTTTCTGATGTCCAAAATGTTTTTAGATAGAAAAAAAGGCATTTTGGAGCATGCTCAAGAGCCAAACAAAATTTTAATGAGGTTCTTGACATTCGGAAATTTTTTGGATTACCGTGAGAAATCGACAGCAACAACTCCAATCTAAAGATTGGAGATTTCTAACGTGTATTAAAATTCTGTAAAAAATCAGTTTACTCCAGGAACTCGTTCATCTTTCAATAATGATTTTAAACATTGTGAATGAATAGAATATGCTTCTACCCTTCTCTGACCATCATTGATAATCGTCACCCTTTTATCACTTCTCATTTTCTTGTCAAAACAATCATCATAATAACATCTCCCCCCTTCGCTTGATAAAACAAAAACTCTCTGCGTTTCCTGATATCCTCCAGAAATTAAATCTCTTACCAACCCTTTAATTCTCATTAAATTATCAAAATATTTGGAACCTATAATCTTTTTCATTTCTTTCCTTTCACTCTCTTTACTTCTTTCTTTGGCAAATCAAGTTTAATATTTGCCTCTTTCAATTGCTGTTCAGAAACCTCAGCAGGAGAACCATCCATTGGACATTGAGCAGCCTTATTCTTTGGAAATGCAATAACCTCTCTTATGTCATTTGTCCCAAGCATCAATGCAACTAACCTATCAACTCCTAATCCCATTCCTCCATGAATAGGCCCCCCAAATTCATACGCTTCTAATAAAAATCCAAATTTCTTCCAAGCTTCCTCTTTACTCATTCCAATAATTTTCATTACTCTTTCCTGCAACTCTGGATCATTTATTCTTATACTCCCGCTTCCCAGCTCTGTGCCATTTAATACAACATCATACAAGTCAGCCTTAACCTTGCCTGGATCTTTTTCCAATATTTCTAAAAATTCTTTCTTTGGAGAGCTGAACATATGATGTTCTGGCTCCCACTTCTTTTCTTCTTTGTTATAAGAAAATAAAGGAAAATCAACAACCCAGCAAAATGCGTATTCATTTATATCATCTTTATTCTTTCTCATATCAGGCTTATCTGTTCCATATTTTTTCATTGCTTCATCATATGTTATTACCTTAAAATCTCCCAATTCAACTCCTAAAACTTTTTTGAAAACATGTTTATACATTCCCTCAACCATATGCATTACATCTTTTGCCTCGACAAAACTCAATTCCAAGTCAACTTGAGTATGTTCTGGTTGTCTGTCTGCCCTCAAGTCTTCATCTCTTAAACATCTTGCAATTTGGAAATACCTGTCAAATCCAGATATCATTAATATTTGTTTATACAATTGAGGACTTTGAGGCAGCGCATAAAAAGTACCTGGGTTTACCCTGCTTGGAACAATATAATCTCTCGCTCCTTCAGGTGTCGGCTTTACAAGTAATGGAGTCTCAATCTCTATAAATTCATTATTTGAATAATACTCCCTAATAGCTTGAATTACCTTATTCCTGAACATCATATTCTTTTGCATTCGAGGTCTTCGTAAATCTAAGTATCTGTATTTCATTCTAACATCTTCACCTGCAACCTTTTGATCATTTATCTCAATTGGTAAAAGCTTAGATTTAGCAATAACCTCTAAATTATCAGGAAAAACTTCAATTTCTCCAGTTTCAAGATCTTTATTTTCAGTTCCTTTTTTTCTCTCATTAACTATTCCGTGAGCACATATTACATATTCAGATTTTATATCTAATTTCCCAATGTAAACTATCTGTGTCTTTCCATATCTGTCTCTTAAATCAATAAAATTAAGCTTTCCATGTTGTCTTATAGTATCTACCCATCCGCATAGCTTTACCTTCTTGCCAATATCTTTCTTCCTAAGTTCTCCGCATGTATGTGTTCTTAACATGCTTTTCTAAAAATCACATGCTTTTTAATTCTTTTCATGAAAAGAATTATTTAAATCTCTCAGCATAATATCCAAAAATTACTCCAACAATCAAAAGAATCCAAAATACCAATTTTTCTAAAGCATATCTAATGCCATGTTGTAACTATAAAGCCATTTTCTTTATAGACGACAAAAGCAATATAATTACATCTAAAAAATAACTCAATTATAAAGAACTGCATGGCTTAGGTCATATTTATTTTGCAGTTCTCTATCTGGAAAACTGCGACTATATGTGCCATAAATCCAGCAGTTATCCATATCTCAATTTCAGAAGAATTTAATTGATTAATAAAACATTAATAGACGACAATTAAAGGATTATATAGATAATACATGCAAAAGTCAGATGTTTAATTAGGAATTTGCCTTTATAGTTGCGGATAATTCTTTCAGCACAATTCTTCCTTTTCCCTAAAATCCTTCCAATCCTTTCCAAATTTAACAACTTCAGATATGGGTGACAAACTCTTCACCTCGAAACTTTTACAAATAACTAAAAAATCTTGGCATTCATTCCCTATGTTACATATCGCCTTTGTATAACTATAAGGCATTTCACTAACGTTCTTCCCATTAAAACTAAATCCTGAAAAAGCCACAACAAAAGCAGATGCTAAAATAAAAACCACTCCAAAAAGCAAAATCATTTTCTTTTCCATATTTTCAACTCTACTTTACTGCTTATAAACTTAATTATAATTAATTTTAAATTGCAGTGTTGCATAAATCCTAAAAGGATTTACATTTCTTAATCTTCAATTAAATAATTTCAATTTTTCATCGGCATACCGCTTAATAACTTGGTATGTCCAGAATTTTCTCTTTGC
>Ga0082335_1003735_pt1 | contig 24468 bp, 33 predicted proteins | sample Subgrocontami58m_FD_72375 | JGI IMG/M metagenome (GOLD analysis project Ga0082335, IMG submission 72375) | Subsurface groundwater microbial communities from S. Glens Falls, New York, USA - GMW37 contaminated, 5.8 m (SPADES assembly) (version 2) ...
ATGGGCCGTTCCGGGATGCCGCCGAAAGCACCCCCCAATTTGGAGACAGGCGGGGCTACCAGATGGACCCGGCAAATGCACGGGAAGCCATGCGAGAGGTGGAGCTAGACATCGCCGAGGGCGCTGATATTATAATGGTCAAACCAGCTTTAGCCTATCTGGATATCATCGCTCAGGTTAAATCTGGTTTTGCTTACCCTGTAGCTGCTTATAATGTCAGTGGGGAATACTCCATGGTAAAAGCAGCGGCGCTAAACGGCTGGTTGGACGAACGGCGGGCTATTATGGAAGTCCTTACAGCCATAAAGCGGGCAGGGGCCGATATTATCATTACCTACCATGCCAAAGAAGTGGCAGGGTGGATAAAAACTACGCAATGATGTTCCTTACCTGATAAATCAGGCAACTACATAGAATTGTTGAGGTCTCAAAATGTCCAAAGAAACCTTAAAACCATTCACAGTCTATCTGGAGGATGAGCAACTCGAAGCCCTGGAAAAGATGGCCAAAGAGCTAAAACGGACCTATGGGCAAAGATGGACAAAGGGTGCGGTTATCCGGCTGGCTCTGAGCCAGTTCTTCACCCAGCGGGGACAGATTTAAGAATAGCGATGACCAGGAAGGGGAATATTTTCAGTTTTCCTAAATTACCGCCAGAGCGATTTATCGAATTCCATAACGAGTTCAAAGGAGACGGGGGCTGGTGGCAGGCTTGTGCTGAGTGCGGCGGTGAGTGCGAAGAGCATAAAATAGGCTCGCTTATGCCCGGCGAAAAGGAATACATCGCTAAAATCGCAGACCTGCCATTAGACGTTTTCGAGAACCAGTATTTAGATTGCATTTTAACCCCTTCAGGTAACATCGAGGTCTTAAAACTTAAACCGGACTGTCCTTTCCTGGATTCCCAATATCGGTGTGCTATCCGTTCTGCCAAGGTGGTACTATGTGATGTGTATCCTGTTGCTTTTGAAGTAGCCAACAACCGCGTTAATTTTTACCTGGACCCCGAATGCCCGCTTTCCCATGATAAAAATACAGCCCGATATTTTGAGCAGGTAGGAATTCCAGCCCTGAGAAAACTTAATGCACCGGTTGGATGGTACACAGCAGTTGCGCTTTTCGATAGCTTCAACATTGACTACAAAAAAATCAAGCGTACCCGCAACAATGTCTCTAAATACGAATCTTTCACCCTGGAACAAATCATGGCCGCCAGATTGTAAAACCCTAAATACTAATATCTAAATTCTAAACAATATCGAAATCCAAATAACCAAAATGAGTCTTAGCGGAAACATCACCTGCGAAAGGTTATATTTTAGATTTTAGTATTCGAATTTATTTAGGATTTGGTGTCTGGTGCTTTGAATTTTACAAAGCTACGCTTTCTTCGCATGTTGTATCCCATTCAGATAAAGCCCGTAAGCGAATTTTACATGCTCCAGCACTTTTCTCAGTGAGTGGCCATCGAACTCCTTGTCCATGTCAGCGTCGGAGGTGCGGGCAATAAGGCCGCTCAGCGATCCGAACGATTCGGCAGCTTCGCTCAAAATAAGCTGAGCTTCAGAGGGCTGTGAAGCAGGCGAGCCGGTCTTTTGCAATATCTTTTGTAGATGGATTGAATGTTCACGGGGGTGTGCCACCATGTTATAGAGGATAGTCCGCGCCGGGATTTCGCGCTTTCCCACAGGCACCACTTTATCCAATTGCTCATTGGTTAAGCTTGTAGCCTCCAACAAGCATTGCAGATAAACCATTGCGACGTCTTGGATGAGTTGTGTTGTTTGATCCTTTGACATATAATTGCCTCCTTTTAGGGGTTGAGTCGCACTATTATAAACGCGGGACCATTTAAAGGCAATACGTATGCCCCAACCCATTGACAACTCCGACTGTTGCCTTTAAGCTAATGAAAGCAAGTTACCCATTGTTTTTACATATAAACCGAAGCTAGTTATCCCGTCCAACTATATCAAGGCATAAGTTTATGAAAGGAGTAAAAATGCCAGAAGACATCAAAGCCATAGATATCATGAATTACCCCCACTATTTCCTTCCCGAGGAGAGGATGAGGATGTTCTCCACTTACGAGTGGAAGATAGGTTTCAGAAGCACCTTCAAGCCGTTTGGCAATCCGGAGATTGCAGCCAAAAAATTGGGACTCAACTCTTTTGAAGAATTGTTAAAAGAGGCCGATGACTGTGGATATGAAAAGGTGTTTATCACGGCTCTGAAACAGTGGTCCATTGTGAATAGTAACTGGGTTGTAAACATAAACATTGATATGGTGCAAGATTTCGTAAAAAGAGGCAAGGGGAAAATTGTTGGCTGTGTCGGATATGACCCTCTCAGGATTGAAGATAGCTTGAGGGAAATAGACAAGGCCATTAAAGAATACGGATTCAAGTATATCTATATCCACCCCCAGGGTTTTGGGTTGCCCCCCACCGATAGAAGGTATTACCCCGCCTATGTAAAAGCGCTGGAGTATGATGTCCCGATCGGTTTCCAAACCGGACACTCAGCAGAATCAATGCCCAGCGACCCCGGTAGGCCCATGTATATTGACGAGATTGCGATACAATGGCCAAGTGTGAACTTTGTTCTTTCTCATACAGGGTGGCCCTGGGTGGATGAGTGGATGGATATGGTATGGAAACACCCCAATGTTTACGGCGACATCTCGGCTTACCCACCCCGCGCCATGCCCGATAAAGAAAAAATCTTTGGCTTTATTGACTCATGGAAAGGCCAGGATAAGGTAATGTTCGGTTCCAACTCACTGGGTATGAAGGCTTGCAAAGAGCAGTTTATGGCGCTGGAACTGAAGGAAGATACCAAGCGTAAGATTCTAAGGGATAATGCCGTAAAGCTGTTCAAACTGTAACACCCTCTGCAAATATTTGGGTTTTAAATCAATGGGGTGGGGATGAAAGTTTTCGTCCCCACCCTAAGTTTATTTAATAGAGGCAACTGCTTGTTAGTGGTTACGTGTAGGATGGAGGAGAAGGGAGAACCTCAGTTAATCTCATAATACAGAAAGGACTGGCCAATGAACCAGCAGCCAAGCCTCCTGAGGTATACTAAGGTGAGTTGATGTATAATCGTGGGAGAAAAATTAGAGGGGATAGCGATGATTACTAAGATCAGTGAACACAAAGAGACCGGGAAAGAGACCAGTGCGCAGCAGGTCTGGGAGGAGTTCTCCAAACTTAAGCCGGCGGAACGCAGGTTTGTGGCTGAACGGATTCTGCTGGATAAGGAGGTACCCGAGGACTTCATAGACCACATACTCATCAAGAAGTCTAAATTGGTCAAGGGCAAAACGGTGCCCTTACAGGAATACAAGGCGAGATTGCAGAAGAGGAAAGCTTAGCCTTTGCATAGTGTCATTCTGACGCCGGCTGCGGAGAGGGATTTAAAGAAGTTAGATGCTACCCTTGTGAAGAGAATAATGGCAGCGCTTGACCGCTTGCAAAAGGACCCGAGGGAGCCTGGTGTGAAGAAGCTCAAGGGACAGAAGAACGAATGGCGTATCCGTGTCGGCGATTATCGGATACTCTTTACCATTGATGATACCAAGCGGATTGTTCTTGTCCATCGCATCGGTCCCAGGAGTGCAGTCTATTGAGCGCTCTCAAAGACCTACACCGTTTCTACTTCACCATGCAGGAGATAGATCACCTCATTAACCTGGGCGGTTGAAATGTAAAGTGCTACTAATGTATACTAAATAAGGTTCTTAACCATCATATGGTTCTCCTGTATCACTGGGGACTCGTCTAGCGGTAGGACTGCAGATTCTGGATACTCAATCAGTTTTGAGGGTGGGCACAATGCAAAAGAATTTAATAGAAACAGGATATACGCGCTTGCTAAACAAAGTCGTTGCCCCCAAACAGAAAATACGCCCTGATGGTATAACTACTCCAAAGGCAGCTAGAAAATATCGCATTAGCATACGCACTTTAGAGCATTGGATCAGGCGTAGGCATGTAATTACTATTGTCCCTAGTCCTCGTCCGGGTATTTCAGCAATATTGGACGAAAAATCGGTGATTGAAGCCGTTTTGAGGCACCATGAGCGACCTAATAAAGGTGGCCGACCATCCAGGCAGCCTGCCATTGCCACTCAGTAATATTGACTTAACGCAAGGTTTTCTGCTACTATACCCCCTGTAGAAATCCTTAACCGGAAATTAACCAGGGGGTTTTTAATTTGTGTCAGGTCGAGTGGTTTCATAAGGTCAACCTCCAACTCCCCGAGGCCGCAAGCCGCATCCTCTCAGCGTTTCTCCTACAACCTCTCAGACAGGGCGTGACGCCGCAGGGAACACCCGTCCTCACGCTCACTTCCTCGGTCCAGAACTGGCGCGCTATCACGCAGATGTCCCGCCAGGGGGTATTGAATGGACTTCATGCCCTGGACCGGATAGGCCTTATGACCACACACCCTTCCAGGAACGTGAGGGATCCCAGCACTTACCAGGTCCCGATTTTCTTGCCCCCTCACGTCCTGGAGGGTTTCAAAAAAAGCAGTGGTCTACGAAGTAGACCGCAAAATCATATAAGCGGTCTACTTCGTGGACGGCCCCCTAATAACCCCCGTGTTGTTGTTGTTGTTGACCGTTCTCGAACTATGCCTCTCTCAACAACAACAAACACGGAAGAGGGTACGGGGGAAACCAGCGGTCTACCAAGTAGACCGCAAAATCAAACGAGCAGTCCACAAAGTAGACCGCTCATCGATGCCCTGGACTTCCTGGGGCTGGCCAGCGCCGCGGACCTAATAGACCGGTACGGCGAGGACCAGATTAACGGCGCCATCCTCTACATGGTATCGCGTCCCAAAGATGTTTACACTAATCCCAGTGGCTTTCTTATCCGTCTACTGGAATCAGGCACCAACTATACCTCGCACATCCTTCTATCCCGCCCCCACCCCACGTGGGATAAAGCCATCCAATCACTTGCCAGGTCCGCCAAGGTGGAGCAACATCATTTTTGCACAAATTTACCCGGGTCGAAAATCCCCTGTCGCTCTTACGCCCGGGGAAAGTGTGAAATACCCGACAATTGCGCTATATATCGGCTCACGAAACCTCAATTGTCGGAGCAACGGAGGTAAATTGGACACAGTTGCCGCCATACAAACATTCCTGGAAGCCGGAAGAGGCAAGGGCCTGTCACCCCATACCCTCCGGTTCTACCGGGACTGCCTGGGCAAACTCGCGCGAGCACACGCCGATCTGCCCAGGGAACCATCACTCCTTCGCGCCTTTTTGGGGGGCCTCCAATGCTCGAATGTCCGCAGGCACGGCTATTTCAGAGCTATGCGGGCGTTCTACCGCTTCCTGGAGCGCGACCAGGCCCTGGAAGATAACCCCCTGGCCAGGGTGGAGGCCCCCAAAGTCCGCAGGAAGGTCCCACGCACCCTCGAGCTGAGCGAGCTTATCTGGCTGCTGGCTGCCGCCCGCTCGGACATGGACAAGGCCCTGTTGACCCTCCTGGTGGACACCGGCGTGCGGATCGGCGAGGTCGCAGGCCTGCGGCCGGATGATTTGGGCCGGGACACCCTGTTTGTCAGCGGGAAATCCGGAGAGCGGGAGGTGCCCTATTCCGAGGAGACCAGGCGGCTCCTGGAGAAAATAGTCAGCCACGGTGTTGTGTTTTACGGCCGGCGCGGACCGTTGACCATCCAGGGGCTAAGCAAGCTGGTCCGCCACTGTTTCCGGAGGGCCGGCCTGGTCGGGAAACGGAGCTCTCCCCACACACTCCGGCACAGTTTCGCCCGGCACTATATAGCGGCCGGCGGCGATGCCTTCAGCCTGCAGAAGATCCTGGGCCACCGGGACATGGCCACGGTGAGATTATATGTGGAATTGTGGGGCCACGACCTGATCAAAGCCCATTCCCGGTACACCCCGCTGAGGCAGCTCGTGGGCGCTGCACAGATGCGATTGGAGGAGATGTAATGGATTTATCGATTCTTAGATTTGTTATAGCGTTGAGTACAGGTATAGTATTCGGATTTTCAATAGCGTTTCTGGATGGCAGTATGTTAATCCCGAATGAGAAAACGGCTAAGAAATCCAAATACATAGCCAAGAGCAGTGCCAAAAGCAAAAACAACACTGGAGGCATCAGTAAGCTGTAATAGAGCGAGGATTAGTAAAGCGATCAAAATAAAGGCTACTATGCCGCTCGTAACAAACAACACTTCCTTTCTCGCTTGTCTTGTAGCACTTTGGAAAGGGGTCACTATGGCGCCAACAATGGCCGCGAGTTTGTTGGGGTCAATAGTCTCAATTAACTCTTTAAGGCCTTGTTGTGTAGGTTTGGGAGATTCGGTCTGTTGCTCTTGTTTTTCAGCCATATATTACCTCCGATACTTTTTCGGAATTATAACATTTTTGGGGTGAAATAATGCCCTCGAAAACTATAGAGGTTGACCTGGATGAGTTCACCACTACTGAACTATGGGAGGAAATCACCGGCCGGAAGGATTTTGAACTGACCGAATGCCTGGTGAAGTACTTCGCCGGCACGCAAATCCCTCCGGATGTCCTGGAGCCGCTCCAGGACTGGCTGAACACACGGAGATTAACCGAGGTTGACCTGCAAGCGTGGATAGCCTGGGCGAATGCCCTGGAGGAACCCGCTTTACCGGCAAAGGAGGCTTTGAGTGGATGACGTAATTGAATTACTGGATCAGGTGGCTAACGACCTGATGCGCAAAGGGTGGGCTTTAAAATCCCTGAGCTATATTGAGAGGCGGTTACTTGCAGCCAAGGGGGGCCGCTACTGGCTTATCAAAATAGAGGAGGCCGAAATTGCAGAGTCTAGATGACCACATTTATTTAACACCCAAAGGCAAGCGGATTTCACGGGCCGCGGTAGCCCGCGCCTGGCGAAGGGCAAGCCGGTGCAAGCCCCGCTGCCACTGGCCACCCCGGAGCCGGCGGGCCCCGTCCAGGGCAGCCTATTTACAGATACGGTTGGACAGCAGATTCCTAATCTTCAGTCCAACGAAAAAGAGGTAAGGAGGCGCGATGAACCATAGACCTCTATGGCCCTATACTCGCTACCACCTGAACAAACTCAAAGAGCGTATCGATGAGTCGCTGCCGGCAAGTACCTGGTTACCAGGAGGTGAATACGTGCACGTAGAAGAAGGCCGTCAATACCTGTGGCAGATCAAGACCGATATCACCGCGGCCAGCCTGTTATTGAGTGTGCTGACCTCACAGGACCCGGAGAACCTGGACCTAATTAAACAGGCCAGGAACGCCCTGGGCGCGGCCCAGAGCGCTGTCCAGGTAATGATACAAAAAAGCCTGGCCGATGGGTTATAATGAAAGCGGAGGCGAAGATTGCCCCTCAAAGACCTGCATCGTTTCTACTTCACCATGCCGGAGATTGACTACCTCATTAGCCTGGCTAAATGCCCGCGGGATAAAGCCATTCTCCGGGTGTTGTCCAGGACAGGCATCCGGGTGGGCGAGTTGCTCGGCATCGAGGGGAAGGACCTGGACCATTTCCACGGGACCATCCTGATCCACGCCGAGAAGGGCGGTGATTACAAGGCCAAGCGCCGCCTGGTCCCTGCAGACCTGGAAACACTCATCCAGCTCCGCTCGCTGCGTCCCGGCATCCCGGAGCTTTTCGATATCACCCGGCAGCGGGTGGACCAGATAATCAAGGCAGTATGCCAGGACGCCGGCCTGGGCCGGCTGCTGGACTTCTACTCAGGCTCCATGACCAAGCCCCACGCCCACACCTTCCGCCACTCATTTGCCATGCACTGGATAAAGGTCCACGGCCAGGACGCTATCCTCGAGCTGAGCAAAGTCCTGGGCCACAGCGATATCAAGACCACTATGGCCTATCTGCGTTACAGCGGCCAGGAACTACACCAGGCGTATGATAAGCTATGGCAATGACATGGCAATGACATGGCAATGACCAACCGTCACCTGGTCAGCGCAACAACTTGCCCCTATTGTGGTAAGTTTCTGGACGATGCTACTTCTATAGAAAACCAGGCTAACAGGCCGAAACCCAATGATTTGAGCGTGTGTATCTCGTGTGGCGGTTACCTGGTCTTCGACAAACTCCTTAAGCCTATTCAATTACACGATTCAGACTTCGAAGAACTGCCGGAAGAGATCCGCGCTGCAATGAGGAAGTATAGAAAGGCGATACTTGAAATGCGACGGACCGACAAATGAATATATTCAGGCGGTTATGGTTAGCCTGGCAGATAGTCCGCGGTAGAACTGACGGCCATTGGGGCAAACCTAAAAAATGCAGTCAGTATGAGGAATATCATTTTACGGGTGGTTGGGAGTTAAGAATTCTCCCAGGAATTAATACCTTTTGGCACCCGCCGTCCGACATAGGACGGCTCCCCCCTTGCAATAATCCTCCCGGTGACAAACACCCCGAATAAGTCCCTCAGATACGGAATTTGACGAAAGGGCATTTTGTAAAGCCCCGAATAATATACTACAAGTATATATTATGAGTAATTTTTCAGGGGGATGTTCCCGCGCTGATCCACGCGGCTGTAGATACGAAATAGCGGGATAGTAAAGCCCCTCCGGGAGTCCGGAGGGGCTTATTTTTGCGTCCTGGGGCCTTGTTTTTGAGCCGAGCGGCGCTGATCCACGCGGTTCCCTATCTGGGAACTTTATCCAGGATAAAACCATCCCGATGTACCGGGACAGAGGATTTGCGGTTTAGAGGGGGGCATGTGGTGGATATCGGCAGATTATGCTATCTATGGGGGAGCTGGCCGCGGGGCCTGGCCAGCTCCCTTTTTATATGTATATTAGCCCCGGTGGGGCATATATACCGGGAGGGAAATCGCTGCCTCACGGATAGAGGGGTATTGCGACATATTAGCCAACAGGTGTAGTTGCTCAACGAGATGATCCAGATAGCGGTTCTGCTCGGCCAGGGTCATAGACCGTAGAGTAATGTATTGGCATTCCACATCCAGGCTAATGATGCTTCTTAACCTCATAGCCTACCAGGCCGCCTATGAGGGCTAACGCGCCCATGAAAATGGCGCCATCGATACCCTTGCTCAGGGCGTAAAGCTCGAGGATAGTAATGCAGCCCATGGCCGACATTATGGTGATGAAATAGAACCGGTCCCTGGGGATTGAAGTTTTCGAAAATTTCATTTTCAGGGGTCGCTTCTCAATGAAAAGTTCACGTAGGACAGGTAGTTAAGGTCGGTGGCCACCGAGCCGCCGGCACGCAACCTCACGCTCTCACTGACCGGTACCAGAGGTATCCGGACCTTTGCCCCTGATACCTCGTCGCATAGACGGTCACCGCTCCCGTTAGGCCCGGTCCACACCAGGAAATATGTGCCGGTCCCTGTCTTGGTAACAAAAGAGTCCAGGCGTAGAAAACCTGTAAAGTTAAACTGGAGACACTCTGTACCCCAGTAGCCGGTATCACAACTGCCCACGCCTTCCCACAGCTCGACCAGGCTGAGGACCGCGTCTCCCGCATCCACCCAGAAGAAGAAATAGAAGGTGTGTTCAGCTCCGTTTTTCAGCGCGGCAAAAATGGTTGCTAACGCACCGGCATGGGTATCAACTGCCGACAGCTTGGCCCCTGTAGTTGTCCAGGAGAGATCGAAGAGGCGGTGGTTAGCGTCCTGGGCGTCTACATAAACACGGCAGTTAAGTTGCCCCGCCGTTATACTGTCAATGGTCACAGCCAGCCTGGCAGCTATACGTAGCAACACTATCCGGGCATCAGCAGACACAGGGAGAGTTAGGGCGACCTGGTAATCCTTGTTGGCCAACCCGGAGGCTTCAGCTACAGCGGTGATAGTCTTGGTGGCGGCCTCCAGGTCTCCGGAGTCCTGGACGCTCGGTGCATAGCTCAGGTTTTCGTGGTGCCCGGCCATTATTAACGTCATCAGCCCTTACCCTTTCCCATGATAGGCGACACTGAACGTAAAGGATGGAGTGGAGCCGCCGATAACCCAGCGCACCCGGTATGTCCACGCGATGCAGGGGATTACCAGGCTTATCTCCTCAGTGAGCACCGCCGATTGCCGCGGGAATACCGATTGCTGAATCCAGTTTCCCGTAAGGAGGTCCTTAATCTCTATGTACACATCCAGCGTTGGCGAACTTCCGGAAACGGCGGTTATATTCAGGTCAAACCGCAACTCATCCCACTGGTGAACCTCGAGGCCGCTATTGTTGCTACTGGTCGACCTGGCTGCCGACGTAACTGCTACACCATCCGTCTTACCGCGTACAATGCGCAGGTTTCGCCATTCATCCACTGCCAGGAAGGCCTTCTCACTATCGTTAAGGCTGCCTATTGTAGCCGGGTCTGATAGGAACTGGCCGACTTTAGTGGCCGGCGGGATGTAAAGTGGAGTTGGCAGGTCAGAGACCAGTAGTAGTAACTTAGCTGTGCTGGTCCCTACTGTTGTCAAATATATGGTACTCAGGTCCTTGTCCAGGAGTTTAGCCCCCTCCTCAACAATAAACTGAGTCCCGGTCAGGTTTACAGACAACCTGACTCCGGGTGGAATAGCCTGGAATATTATAGATTTTGGCATCGCCCCCAGCTCGTGCCCCACCTCGAGCACTTTGCCGCTAAGGGGGGCAGAAACGTCGACCTCAATCAAGCGTCTGGCCATATTACCGCTTCCTCAAAAAGAAAAACCATACTACCAGGGCGATTATGGCTATCCAGATAACGGCGCTCATGGTTTTCTGGGCGGCCTTCTCCGTGCCGACATACAGCCCGCCGGCAGCGGCGCCGCCTAAGATTATTGCTGCGATTAATAAATGCATATCAGTCCCACCATCCCCAGTCATCGTAGCCGCTCCATCCGGAGTCTATAGACACTCCGGGTGCGCCGGCCTCGGCCAGACCCACAACGGCTTCCACAAGTTCCTGTGATGCCTGGGAATCAGTGGCCTGGGCTTCATTGATAGAGATCTCCGGGGCCGCCTGCTCTGTCAACGCGCCCGATGGATCTACGGTGTAAACCCCGGATGTGTCCATGGCCGCCGCCCAGTCCTGTTGGGCTTCGGCGACAATTTCATCGATCCGCGCCGCCGAAAGAGGAGTGTCGTAATAGGGAGAGAAATCATATATCGCATACTGCTCACCGTCAGGTCCTGTCCGGTCGGTCTCATTGGGATCGCCCGGCGACGGAGTATACGGAGGTGGAGTACTGCCCCACTGACTACCGTTATAGTAGCCGGCCATCAAAGCCGCCTCAGCTCTCAGGGCATCCAGCCGGGCCTTTTCCGCTGCGGGATCCAGGGGCGGGGGGCTGGATATAGTAGGTTTAATTATAGGCCAAATAGTAGGTTTAAAGCCATCTAATGCCCTTTGCACGGTCTGGACGGCAGATTGCACACTGGCCACGACAGGCTTAGACAAATCGGCCAACTGTTTCCCGATCGGGGATACCACGGTTTTATCGGCAGCCGGCGAAGCATCCGACTTAGCCTGAGTCTTCCGGGACCATAGGAGCCATACCAGCAGGGCGACTATGATCAGGATTACAAATCCTTTGCCTTTCATAGCCTCTCCCTCAGCTCAGTTCTATATAGGCGAATCTCGTTTTGCTGGTGCTTGAAGGCGAACCGATATTGGCCAGCACTTTGAGTTGCCCGGCGCTGAAGCCTCGAGCATCGATGGCGCCCATCTTGGAAAGCTTGGCTGCCGTGAAACCGGTGACAATATTGCCGGACGGGAAACCAAACTCCGCGGCATCGGCATTCTGGCTGGGCGTGAAATCCCACTTCACAAACTCGTTATCGATACCCTTAACCTTGAAAGCGCTCATGATGCCGGTATTACGCACCGAATTGTCGATGGTGGTCATAAAGACCTCCTGCAATATCTTGCCCACAGGCAGGTCTTTCTGGAACTTGTAATCGGTGTAGGCGGCATCATGGGTCTTTTCCTCATAGCTATAGTTAACCATGAATATACGCTTCAGGGCTCCCAGTTCTTCCTTGGTCAAATCGACCTCTTTCAGCGCCACCCTCAGCTCCGCCGAGGTTATGGTATAGCCTGTTCCGGGCGATGCAGCCGCTCCCCAGTCAACATAGAGGTCAAGGCTACTGAACATATGCGCCGGCAGTACTGCCTTCACATCGTTGGGGTTTTTGGGATTGAGCATGAAGGGGATAATAAACTCCGCCTCTCCCAGGGTAGCACCCGTTTGGGAGGTTGTGGTGATGAGGCTGGCCAGGCCAACCCTTCCGAACTGGTACTGATTGATCCGCCACAGGTCCGCACCGGTGAGGTTAAATATGGGGTTGCCGCCCCGGGTAATCCGGAGGGCGCCGATCGCTGCCAGGATGCCGTCATTAGCGGCCGTCACCGAAGAGTCGGTGTTTCCCGTCACCTTCAATCTCAGGATGATCTGCTGGATGAACCGGTCCCTGGGTAATTTCAGGGATTTAGTGGCAGAGGCTGCCCAGTTCAGATCGGTGTACGTATCGAGGGATTGTCTCTTGAAGTTCATGCAACACCGCCTTCAGGAGCTGGGGCTTTGTCCGGAGCCGGGACCGGTGCCGGATCAGTGAGATTCAAGCTCCCGCAATTGGGACACTGCAAGAATATACCCTTCTCAGTTGATACGCTTTGAGGCTCCCCTGCCCAACGACACGATTTACAGACTTGAGTAGCCATAGAACCCCCTTCATGTTGAAATTACTTTACCCGGCTCTTTACCCACTTGTCGTAGACAATGAGGGCTACAATGACAATTGCCAGGTTTACCAAAGTGCCCACTACGTCGAACTTCATAGATACCTCCTTTCAAATCTAATAGCCTCTTTACACAAAGTCTATGATAGTCGTAGTACAATGCAAGCCATCGGACCGCTCTTTACCGCTCATTAAAGGGAAAATAGTCGATGGAATCAGGTAAAGTAACACAAACTTCTATCGCCGATGTCCTCCGTCAGGCGTCCCTGCCCTTGCCCGGGTTGGAGCCGCCCGCCCAACTCAACACTCTCACCACGCACCAGGTGGCTGAAATCATCCACTACAACATTTCCGTTGTCGAGCGGATGTGCAGGGAGGGACGTTTACCAGCCTGGCGCGTTGGCGCCAAATGGATCATCCTGGCGGACGAGTTTTATGCAATGTTGAAGGCTGGCCAGGCCCAGCCGGATTTCAGGAGGCAGACAGTCATGGCTAAAGAAGGCACCAAAATAGGCACAGCCAGCGGCAAGCCGGTTAATCTTCCAAAGAAAGAGCCGCCGGCCAAAGAAGCGGCGCCGGCTAAGAAACCGGCTCCCATAGAACAGCGCCGGTCTTTTGGTTTTCACCCGGTGTTCGTTCCGGACGAGGAGGACGAGAAATAATGGTCAATATCACCGTTAGTAAAAAAGAAGTGACCGACGATGTCCTGGGGAAAGCGGCCCAGGGTGATGACCAGTGGAAACCCGGTTCCCAGGATAAAGAGGGCGCCGGCATTTCTCCCGGAGACGGCAAAATTAAAGGGGAATCCTCGGATTTTACCCAGCAAACACTCACTCCGGAACAAATCGTTGGCAACCGGAAACTAATAAAAGGCGCCTACATCGGCCTGGTCGCCGGTACCCGGGTAATTTTGAAACTTCCGGAGGATTTCAAGGCCCTCCCGGAGGAGATCGAGGCCCTGCAGGACGCCTGGGAGTTGTTGATTCCACCTGGTTATGAGTTGCCCAAGGCGCTCATCATCACGGTAGAAATCCTGGGTGAAAAGGCAGCCCAGGCTATGGCTCTCCGGAAGGAGGCCCAGCAAAAGCAGAAGGATGCCGGCAGCGAAACAAAAACAGAAAAAAGGGCAGAGGCCGCGGTATGAAATACCAACCCCAAACAGCGCCTTGTATCATGCTCCAAGAGCTACTGGAACAGGTCGGCCAGGATAAATCATTGAAAGCGCCGATGGCCTTTTTGAAAGGTTTCCTGGATATCGAAGACCTGGATAACAGTCCGGACTTCCAACAAAAAGCTGAGGAGATACGCCTGAGATGGAACAGCCTAGTCGAAAACCTAAAGAGCCAGCCGGCCCCATCGCCATCAACTCAGACGAGCTGATATCCGTTTGCGGGATGCGCGGGACCGGCAAAACAACTTTCACCCGGACGCTCGTGAGCGGTTTCCAGGCGGAAGGGGTTTATGTTTACGCTTACGATCTTACCGGTGAGTGGGAAGGAGTCTGTGATAGGACCATGGCTCTATACCCTAACCCGGCTGAGTGGGAACAAATTGCAGAGATGATCTGGCGCCGGGGAAACTCAGTCCTGATCTGCGATGAATGCGAGCCTATCCTGGGCCAGAACGCCCGGATGGGTGAATACACAAAACGGCTGATCTGGAGCGGGCGCCACCGGGGCATAGGCATGATCATGAACACCCGGCGCACCGCGGCCATGAGTAAAGAATTCTTCGAGGGCTGCCAGCACATCGTCATCTACCGGAGCAACCTTACCACAACATCCAGGCGTACATTCCGGGACCTCTTCGGCCCGGACCAGATGGATAAGGTCAATATGATCAACCGCCTGGCCCCGTTTCACTTCCTCTATTACGGCAACGGCCAGATCCGGCTCTGCGGGCCGGTTGGCGCGTAAAGCACCTCCGGTTACTTGCGCCATTTGACGTTTCGGGCTACAATATTCGTGGTTCTTTTGCATTTTTATTCCTCTACTGATTGGGGACTCGTCTAGCGGTAGGACTGCAGATTCTGGATCTGCATAGCGAGGTTCGAATCCTCGGTCCCCAGCCAAGTTTCTCTCTTTTAAAAGATTGCGTCGTGGGTTAGTGTATTTATCGAGCGTACATCGTCGCTCGTATACATATTATCCGAAGGGCAACTGTTGCCTTATAGCATTTGATAGGTTATAATATTGCTTGCCGAGTAAAGGTGAGATAATATGTAGTTTTGGTATGGAAACTCCGGCTACCAAGTCCGCCGGAGTTTTGCGTAATGGCAAAGATCTCCTACTGAGATTTGGTAGGGGTTGGTAGTGTTATCTTGGGATTTGTTTAGTTGGCGCATTCGTCTAGCGGCCCAGGACACCTCCCTCTCAAGGAGGAGACCACCGGTTCGAATCCGGTATGCGCTACCAAATCAATTTCCCTTAAAAATTTAGACGTTTAAGAACAGGGTTTATGGGGTAGTCCGGGGGTGAAGTTGGCCCGAGTGGCGCAAGGGCAGCGCAACCGACTTGTAATCGGTAGGTTGGTGGGTTCGATTCCCCCCTCGGGCTCCAGAACTTTACTAAAAGCTGGAAGGGTGCCGGAGTGGTTAATCGGAGCAGACTGTAAATCTGCCGCTAGAAATGGCTGCGGAGGTTCGAATCCTCCCCCTTCCACCATGCTTCGATTAAACAGGGATTGAAATGTAAATGGTCCCCCGGCAAATATTGTTACCTTTGGGGGATAACAATTGGTAGAAAGGCCCTCATAGCTCAGCAGGTAGAGCACGTTCTTGGTAAGAACGGGGTCAGCAGTTCGAATCTGCTTGAGGGCTCCAAATAAAGGAGGAATCTTAAAAAATGGCTAAGAAGAAATTCGAAAGAACTAAACCCCACCTTAATGTGGGTACAATAGGGCACGTCGACCACGGTAAGACAACTCTTACTGCGGCTATTACAAAAGTCCTATCAGCATCGAATCTGGCTCAGTTCAGGGCTTACGATTCGATTGATAGCGCCCCGGAAGAGAAGGCCCGTGGTGTAACCATCAACATTGCCCACGTGGAGTACGAGACCGATAAACGCCATTATGCCCATGTGGACTGCCCGGGACATGCTGACTATATAAAGAATATGATTACCGGCGCAGCCCAGATGGATGGGGCTATACTGGTTGTAAGCGCTCCTGATGGCCCCATGCCTCAGACGCGCGAACATTTACTCCTCGCCCGTCAGGTGGAGGTGCCCTATATTGTCGTGGCTTTGAATAAGGTAGACGCCATGGAAGATGAAGAGTTGCTCCAGCTAGTGGAAATGGAAATGCGTGAGCTTCTAACCAAATATGAGTTCCCCGGAGACAAAGTACCTATTATCCGGGTAAGCGCTCTTAAGGTACTGGAACACGGCGGGTGTGGTAAGAGGGATTGTCAATATTGTGGCGCTATCTGGAAGCTTATGGATGCGCTGGACGCTTATATTCCAATGCCCAACAGACCGAAAGATAAGCCTTTCCTGATGCCTATAGAAGACGTGTTTGCTATAAAAGGACGTGGCACTGTTGTTACGGGCCGGGTAGAGAGAGGTACGGTGAGGTTAGGGGAAGAGGTGGAGATCGTAGGGCTCAAAGAAACACGGAAAACCGTGGTGACTGGAATTGAAATGTTCCATAAACTTCTCGACCAGAGCGAACCAGGTGATGCAGTCGGTTGTTTGCTCCGGGGCATCGAGCGTGAGGATGTAGAGCGCGGACAAGTACTGGCAGCTCCCGGTTCTATCAAACCGCATACGATGGCTGAAGGTCAAATATACATATTAACCAAAGAAGAGGGTGGCCGGCATACTCCTTTCTTTACCGGCTACAAACCCCAGTTCTACATCCGCACAACGGATGTTACCGGCGTCGTAGAGTTGCCGAAGGGTATAGAAATGGTTATGCCTGGAGACAACGTCAAGGGCACAATAAAGCTCATCTATCCTGTAGCCCTTGAGCAAGGCTTGCGCTTTGCCATCCGTGAAGGTGGCCACACCATCGGGTCCGGCGTATTCACTAAGATATTAGAGTAGGGGAAGATGGCAAAAAAATCTGAAGCCAGGTCAATAATCTATCTTTCCTGTTCGCAATGCCAGGAAAGAAATTACACGAGTTTCAAGAATAAGAAAAACGACCCCCAGCGGTTGGAGATAAAGAAGTACTGCTCCCGCTGCCGTACCCATACCGCTCACAAAGAGGTTAAATAGCTTTTTATGAATATTTGGCTCCCTTTGCAGTGGAACGGCAATTCATCTATGATTTTATCAGCATGTAGGGGAGAAAATATATATTCGGAGGTAAATTCTTTAAATGCCGCTGAAAGCGGGTGCATCTTATGAAAAAACCAACCATCTCCAGAGGTAAACGCCCCGGCTTAAGTTTTGTTAAAGAAACTATAGCCGAGTTAAGAAAAGTAACATGGCCCACCCGCCGTGAGGCTACCCGATTGACTATTCTGGTTATAATAATTTCGGCTGCTGTGGGACTGGCCTTAGGCGCTATAGATTTAGGTTTAACGCAATTAAGCAGCGTAGTACTGGGGATTAAGTAGACATGCCACAGGATATCAAGAAATGGTATGTCATTCATACATATTCAGGGTATGAAGATCGGGTGCGGAAAAATCTGGACCAGCGTATTAAATCTATGGACGCTGCCGAAAAAATATTTCAGGTCATCATACCTACTGAAAAGGAAATCGAGGTAAGAGAAGGGCAGAAACGCAAGGTAGATCGAAAGGTTTTCCCTGGTTACATTCTGGTGCTAATGATCATGGACGAACTTAGCTGGAATGTAGTGCGTAATACACCGGGCGTTACAGGGTTTGTCAGTAGCCAGGATTCTGAGGGGAAATTAGTCCCCGCTCCTTTGGCTGAGAAGGAAGTCCAGAATATACTTAAGCAAATGGAAGCCGAGGTTCCCCGGGTCAAGGTTGGATTTACCAAGGGACAGAGTGTCCGCATTACCGAGGGACCTTTTGTTGATTTCGTAGGTGTAGTGGATGAGATTAACGCTGAGAAAGGTAAAGTTCGAGTACTGGTCTCTTTCTTTGGCCGGGAGACAGCAGTTGAATTTGACTTTATACAGGTAGAAAAACTCTAAGGAGCGATGGGGTAGTGTTTGTTCAAGCGTACAGGAAATTGAGGTAATAAAGATATGGCAAAAAAGGTAAAAGCCATTGTTAAACTCCAGATTCCGGCTGGTAAGGCTAATCCGGCTCCCCCGGTAGGCCCGGCTCTGGGCCAGCATGGCGTTAACATAATGGGCTTTTGTAAGGAATACAACGAAAAAACAGCCTCCCAGGCAGGGACTATCGTACCAGTAGAGATCACGATATTTGAGGACCGGTCGTTTACGTTTGTGCTTAAAACTCCTCCGGCTGCAGAGCTTTTAAAGCAAGCGTTGGGACAGGAAAAGGGCAGTAACACACCGGGATCCAAATCTATCGGAAAACTGCCGCGAGAAAAGGTAAAGGAAATTGCCAAGCTCAAAATGCGAGACCTTAATGCAGTAGACCTTGAAGGGGCTATGCGGATAATTGAAGGTAGTGCGCGGAGTCTGGGCATTGAAATCGAGGGATAATAATGGCAAAAGCAGGTAAAAAATATCTAAAAGCATCCCAGTTGGTAGATGCAAATAAAACTTATACGCCTCAGGAGGCTATTAAATTAGCTAAACAGGCATCGTTTACCAAATTTGATGAAACGGTGGAATTACATCTCCGCATGGGGCTGGACCCCAGGCACGCTGATCAGCAAATTCGTGGTATAGCCTTGTTGCCACACGGTCTTGGCAAAAAGGTACGTATTCTCGTTTTCGCACAGGGTGAGGGGGTCAAGATTGCTGAAGATGCCGGATCTGACTATGTAGGCGGTGAGGATTTAGCCAAGAAGATAGAGGAAGGGTGGCTGGACTTTGATGTGGCTATCGCTACTCCGGATATGATGGGCCGGGTTGGTAAGCTGGGAAAGATATTGGGGCGGCGCGGTCTTATGCCTAACCCGAAAGCCGGAACTGTTGTACCGGCTAATGACTTGCCCAGGGTAATAACAGATGCTCGAAAAGGCCGGGTAGAGTTCAAGATGGATAGGACGGGTATTGTTCATTTACCTCTGGGTAAAGTAAGTTTTGACGAAGCCAAACTAGAAGAGAATCTAGCCACAATAATGGAATCTATAATCAAGGCCAGACCCAGTGGGGCTAAAGGGCAGTTCATCCACAGCGCTTTTCTCACAACCACAATGGGACCGGGAATACAATTAGACCTCAAGACTGCTACAACTCTTACTACTGCTACTGCATAGACCTGAAATAATTGCAGGGGAGGGAGCCGACTTATGGCAGGAATTGAAGCCTTTGGTGCCTATGTTCCCTTATACCGCCTCAAAAGAGAGGAAATTGCTCGCGCCTGGGGTGGGGCTTCCCAGGGTGGGGAGCGAGCCCTGTCTAACTACGATGAAGATTCGGTAACTATGGCTGTGGCGGCTGCTATTGATTGTTTAAAGGACTTGAACAGAGAGACAATCGACGCCGTCTTTGTAGCCACCACCACATCTCCGTACAAGGAGAAACTGGCAGCCACAATTGTTGCCACTGCACTAGACCTTAAAAGAGAAGTTGCTGCTAACGATTTCACCGATTCTTTAAGGGCCGGCAGTATGGCCTTAAAAGCAGCCCTGGATACAGTGAAAGCAGGCTCGGCTAAGAGGGTGCTGGTGCTGGTGGCTGATTCCCGTATGGGGGCGCCCCGGTCGGAGTTCGAGCAGAGCTTTGGAGATGGCGCCGCTGCGTTTTTGGTTAGCGACCAAAATATAGCAGTTGATGTGGAAGCTACCTATACTCATACCGATGATATTTTAGATTTTTGGCGTTTTCGCGCAGAGGATTTAGTCAAGACTGGCGACGACCGCCTGGTAAACCACGACTTTGTAAAGACATCGGAAGACCGTTTTGTCATCACTGAAGGCTTTTTGACCAATGTCCAGGAAGGGGTATCCCATCTTTTAAAAAGGTCCGCTATTACTCCTAAAGATATTACAAAAGCCGTCTTCTACGCCCCTGATGCGCGCAGACACAAAGAGATTACCCCCAGCCTGGGATTTGATGCTAAGACTCAAGTCCAGGATGCCCTCTTCGATAAAATGGGCAATACCGGCGCTGCTTTCGCACCCATGCTACTGGTTGCTGCCCTGGAAACAGCTAAACCAGGGGACAGAATCCTTATGGCTACTTACGGCGATGGCTGCGATGCAATGCTACTGCGCACTACCGAGTTAGTAGGTAAAGCAAGGGGCAAGCGGGGTATCCAGGGGCATTTAGCAACCAAAAGGTACATCAGCAACTACGAAAAATACATGACCCACCGCTCCCTGGTCTCTACGGAGTCACAACGCCGTCCGCCATTAGTATCGTCAGTGCCGATACTATGGAGAGATAGAAAATGGATTCAATCCTTTAATGGCTCCAAATGCCAGCATTGCGGACGGGAATTCTTCCCACCGCAGAGGATATGCCTTTACTGCCGCACAAAGGATAAATTCGACTATGTCAGGCTTTCGGACAGGAAAGGCAAGGTGTTCACCTTCAATCTGGATAATCTGGCATTAAGCCAGGATGCCCCGGAGATTTTCTGCCGCATTCATCTGGATGGCGACGTCGGGGTTTATTGCCGGATGACGGATAGAGACCCGGAGCAGGTGAAGATAGATATGCCCGTGGAAATGACCTTCCGTAAGTTCCACGAAGCCGGAGGCTACAACAACTATTTCTGGAAGTGTATGCCAGTAAGGTAAGGGGGCAATTATGAATCCAGGTGCTATTCGAGATAAAGTTGCTATTATTGGTATGGGCTGCACCAAGTTCGGTGAGTTATGGGATAAGAGCCTCGATGATTTGATAATCGACGCTACCTATGAGGCTTTTGATGATGCCGGTATAGGCGCCGAAGATTTGGAAGCTGCCTGGGTCGGCACCCAGATGAGCAGTTTTACCGGCGCAACGCTATCGATGCCTTTAAAACTGAAACATATGCCCATTACACGTATAGAGAATGCCTGCGGCACAGGGCAGGATACCCTGCGGGCGGCCACTTACGCCATAGCCTGTGGCGCTTATGATATGGTCCTGGTAGTGGGTGTGGAGAAGCTCAAAGACTCAGGGTTGTCCGGCCTTCCCGACCCCTTTAATCACCCTGTCTACGGCCAGGGCGCGACCGCCCCGGGGCGCTGGGCGCTGGGCGCTACGAAGTACTTTGCCACCAATAAACTAAGCCCGCAGGAGGGAAAGGCAACACTGGCTAAAATCGCTGTTAAAAACCACTATAACGGCTCATTACATCCTAAAGCCCACTTCCAGAGGGCTATTACCCAGGAACAGGCCATAAATGCCCCCATAATCGCCTTCCCTCTGGGGCTTTTCGATTGCTGCCCTACCACTGATGGAGCGGCTGCAGCTATTGTTACCAGCACCGAAACTGCCAAGAAATTCCGCAAGGACTATGTGACGGTAAAGGGTTTTGGTGTAGCCATTGGACCAGGATGGGGCAAAGAAGACTTTGACTATAAATACGATTATCTACCTGAGACTATAGCCGCCGGCAAACAGGCTTATGCTGCCGCCGGAATTACAGACCCCAGGAAAGACTTGAGCCTGGCTGAAATCCACGACTGCTTTACAATCGCCGAATTGATGGAATACGAAGCCCTGGGATTCAGCCAGATGGGCCACGCCAAGGACGATGTGGACGCTGGCACATTTACATTAAAGGGGCAACTGCCGGTGAACTCCGATGGCGGCTTAAAGTCCTTCGGTCATCCTGTGGGAGCATCGGGGATACGCATGTGCTACGAAGTCTATAAGCAGCTACAGGGCAAAGCCCAGCTTCCCGCCAGGCAGCTAAAGAATCCCAAAATGGGACTGGCTATGGCCCAGGGGGGGCATCCAGGCTTTTTAATGCCAATCATCGCCATTCTGGGATTGCCGGCATAGGAAATACTGGCTCTCTCTAAAATATATGTTGATAATCTTCATACCCCCCCGATGCATCGGGCTCAATACACGACAGTTTTTTGAAGGGTTTACGCAGTTGTCATTCTGAACAGAGTGAAGAATCTGGGGATGTGGGGGTTCTTGCGCCTTTGCCCCCCCACACTGAGATCCTTCGCTACGCTCCAGGATGACAGAACAACACATTCCCTAAACGTCTCACTATCTTATTGAGTATTTAAGCATATTCAAACCTCACTGAGTACCTACAGCCGCCTTCCTGTAATTGACACCCCCTTTTTACCTTGCTATACTCCCAACATAAGCCAATAATCCGTTACAGAATCGTCTCTTCGGTAAGATACCGGCTCGTCTATTCATCGTCCAAAAAGAAAAGGAGATAAGCATGGTTGGTATAACGGCGTATGGCGCGTATGTCCCCTTATGGAGGCTATCCAGGTCAGCGATAACCAAAGGGGTAGCTGGAGAAAAAGCGCTTGCCAATTTCGATGAAGATTGTATAACCCTGGCTACCGCCGCCGCTATGGATTGCCTAACCGATAAGCGACGGGAAACTGTTGATGCCCTTTTCTTTGCTTCAACGACATCCCCCTATAAAGAGAAGATGGCAGCGCCGGTGATAGCGGCTGCGGCTGACCTCCGTCCTGATGTTTATACTGTCGATTTTGCCAATTCTCTAAGGTCGGGAACCGCTGCTTTTAAAGCTGCAATTGACGCTGTTAAGGCAGGGTCGGCCCGGCAGGTGTTGGTCGTTGCGGCGGACACGCGGCTGGGTATGCCAGGCTCGGATTTTGAGCAAAACCTCGGGGATGGGGCGGTTGCTGTTATTGTCGGTTCCGACGGCGTGGCTGCTGAATTGTTAGCCAGCCATTCGGTAACCAATGATATGATGGATTTATGGCGGATTGATGGCGATACCTTTGTACGTAGCTGGGAAGATAGGTTTGTTGTGGGCGAGGGATATGTCCGGCAGATTCAAAAAGTGGTTATGGAGCTAGCCAAGAGGTGCGAGCTTGCCCCTAAAGATATTTCAAAGGCTGCCCTCTATGCACCCGATGCCCGCCGTCACCGGGAGGTTGCAGGGAGTCTGGGACTGGATGTTAAAACACAGGTACAGGACCCACTTTTCGACCGTTTAGGCAATACCGGAGCAGCTTTTGGCCTGATGCAACTCGTGGCAGCCCTGGAACAGGCTAAGGATGGCGATAAGCTGCTTCTGGCCAGCTATGGTGACGGGGCTGATGCATTTTTACTCCGGGTAACCGGGGAGAATTCTAAGGCTGGAGGCCGGAGGGGGATGAAGGGATATCTGACATCGAAAAAGGTAGTAGATGACTACCGTACATATTTACGCTGGAAGGGGCTTCTGACTACAGAGGCGGTCCGCCGCCCTCAGGTCGAGCCGCCATCGCCGGCTGCCATGTACAGGGAGGAGGAGCGCAATATCCGCCTTCATGGCGTCAAATGCAAGTCCTGCGGTACCGTTCAGTATCCACCCCAGCGGGTATGCACTAACTGTAAATCAAGGGACAAATTTGACACTGTGCGGCTTTCGGATAAAAAAGGCGAGCTATTCACCTATTCCGCCGACCATCTGGCCGGCACTGTTGACACTCCTCTGGTGATGGCTGTGGTCAATTTCCGGGGCGGCGGACGGATGATCACCATGATAACCGACCGCGACCTCAACGAAGTGAAGGTAGGCATGCCCCTGGAGATGAGCCTGCGGAAGCTTGGTATATCGGGGGGAATACAGAACTACTACTGGAAGGCTGTGCCGATTAGATAAATGGACGGGAGGGAAACTCTAAGCACTAATCTTTAAACTCTAAATCCCGATTCCATCGAGGATCCTCGACAAAGTCGGGACAAATTCAAATGACCGAAATAGAAAAATCAAATAGGTTTTTTGTAATTTGGATTTAAATATTGTTTGGGATTTATAGCTTGGGATTTGGTATTTACGTCAGAGGGAGGTCAATATGCAGGGAATAAAAGATAGGGTAGCCATCGTGGGTATGGGATGCAGCAAGTTCGGTGAAATGTGGGATAAAAGTGATGAAGACCTCATGGTGGATGCCTGCTACGAGGCTTTAGAGGACGCCGGACTGGAATCGAAGGATATACAGGCGGCCTGGTATGGCACTAATTTTACGGGTTTCACCGGCCAGATGCTGGCCCATGCTATTAAACTGGAATATATTCCGGTCACCCGCGTAGAGAATGCCTGCGCTACCGCTACCGATGCCTTCCGCAACGCTGCCTACGCTGTGGCTGCCGGCATTTATGATATCGTGCTGGCCTGCGGTGTAGACAAGCTTAAGGATACCGGTTATACAGGCCTGGACATGAGCCGTTTTCTGCCCGATGGCAGCAAGGTAGCCATGACGCCCCGGGTTCCACCACCATCGCAGTTCGCCCTATCGGCCGTCAGGTATTTTCATGAGTATGGGCTAAGCTACGACGAGGGGAAGCGTATCCTGGCCATGATAGCTGCCAAGAACCATCATAACGGCACACTCTCCCCAAAAGCCCATTTCCAGCGGGAGATAACTGTTGAACAGGCATTGAATGCCCCCATGATAGCCTACCCTCTGGGGCTTTTCGATTGCTGCGGGGTTAGCGATGGCTCGGCGGCAGCGATAATAACCACTCCGGAGATAGCTAAAAGGTTGCGGAAGGATAAAGACCATGTCATGGTGAAGGGTTTGGGCGTGAGTGTCGGCGCCCGCC
>Ga0082335_1003740_pt1 | contig 24435 bp, 21 predicted proteins | sample Subgrocontami58m_FD_72375 | JGI IMG/M metagenome (GOLD analysis project Ga0082335, IMG submission 72375) | Subsurface groundwater microbial communities from S. Glens Falls, New York, USA - GMW37 contaminated, 5.8 m (SPADES assembly) (version 2) ...
CTCGGCAAGTCACCTGACTTGCCGAGCCGAGATTCGAGGGTTCGAGTGTCCAAGGTCCGGAGACCGAGGACGCGAGAACCGAGGTGCCTGCCTGCCGTAGGCAGGCTACTTGCGGGAGGACGCGATGCGACCGCCGCCGCTGAAGTCGTAGCCGATCCAATGCCAGCGGAGCTTCCAGCGCCGACCGCCCTCGCTGAGGTACGGGCTGCGCCGGCTGCCGTTCGCATCCGTCACGACGATCCCGGGGCCGTCCACGTAGATCTTCCCCAGAAGCGCCATGAACACCGGGAACTCGTCCTGGTGCTCCACGAGCCACTCCAGCTGCTGGAACCCCAGAGAATCGTTGAGGCACGAAGCGAGCCTGCGCTCGTACTCCGCACCGTTGATCGCCGCCGTCTCGCCGATTCGAAGCACGGTCGCGAGGTTCATCGTGACCTTCTCCATCGGCGAGCAGTCCCGCTCGATGGACGCGATGCCAATCCCGGGGTACTTCGCCTGGAGCTCCGCGAGCGTCGGGCGCTTCAGGACGGGGATGCGGATCGTGAGTTCTCCTGTGTTGCGGAGGAAGCCACTGTCCTTCGCGTCATGTTTCGGTGCGTCGCAATCCGGCGCAGCGTTGCCCGTCTGCTTCTCGCAGCACACGCAGCGCCACACCACACTCCCGACCTCCTCTTCCTTCCCGAGGTTGCAGATGGAGCAGCGCATCGTCTTCCAGATCACATGCCGCTCCATGGGCTTCTCGCAGCAGCGCTTGACCGCATCGCGCATCGTCGTGCAGATTCCCAAAACCGAGTACACGAGACCGGTCGCAAACCACCAGCCGCAGCGGTGGATGCCGACGATGGACGCGATGGCGAGCAGCGCGAAGAACAGGGCACACCAGACGAAAGAGTTGGCGGTCGCCCCCGTCGCCTTGGGGTACCGATCCAACTCCTCCCACCGATGCTCATGATGCACCGCATTCCCATGCGGGCAGAAGCAGGGCTTCTTGTTGTCCTTGGCTTCCACGACTCACCTCCCGAAGAGAGAAAAAACCGATTGTTTGCCGGCCACGATGACCGGCGTGAACTGCTCCAATATTAGCATAGATAACGCTTATTTGTCAAGAGCCACGCGCGCGCCGCTATGGGTTATAATATAAACAATGAACATCCTCTTTCTTGTCACCAAAAACGACACCGGTGGCGCGCAAAAATATGTCGCCGACCTTGCGGCGCACCTTCCCAAAGATACGTTCCGGACCGAGATTGTTACCGGCGGCAAAGGCGGCATCCACTTTCTCTCCAACGCCTTCCGGCCGTATTTCTTTTTTCTGAACGACATCGCCGCCGTCATTGAAATTGTTTTTTATCTCCGAAAACACCATCCCGACATCCTCCATTTAAACAGCTCCAAAGCCGGAGTCGTCGGCGCTATTGCGGCAAAACTGTACAATCTCACCCGTCACCTGTCATCCGTCACCCGTCACCCTATTCGCGTCATCTTCACCGCCCACGGCTGGGTGTTCAATCCCGAAAACCGCTACGGCTGGTTGCGACAGCGCTGCTACATCCTCTTCCACAAATTCGCCGCGCTCTTCCAAGACGCCATCGTTAACGTGTCGGAATACGACCGCCAGCTCGCGCTCCGCTACCGCATAGCGCCCGCAAACAAACTGTTTACGATCCACAACGGAATCGATATCGCCACGCTAGACATGCTCCCGAAGGATATGGCGCGTGCCTCTCTAACCGCTAAACGCTCAACGCTCAACGCTCAAGAATTTTGGGTCGGCTCCATCGGCCGTCTCGTCGCCGAAAAAAATTACGAAACCCTCATTGACGCGGCCGCAAAGTTAAACGACCCGTCGGTCGCCTTTTTCATCATCGGCGAAGGATACGAACGCAAAAAACTTGAAACGCTTATCAAAATGCGCGGTCTAAAAAATAACTTCTTTCTCCTCGGCACCATGCCCGATGCAACGTGCTACCTCAAAGCATTTGACGTGTTTGTGATGCCCTCAATTAAAGAAGGGCTCCCGTACACACTCCTTGAAGCAATGGCGGCAGGATTATCCATTATCGCAACCCGCACCGGCGGCATGCCGGAAATACTGGAACCTCAAAATGGGGTTATAATCCCGCCACGCGACTCAATAGGACTCGCAAACACAATCCAAAAGCTCCTCGCCGACGCCTCCCTCCAACAAACACTCGGCGCAAACGCCAAAGCATACGCACAAAAAGAACTCACGCTTGAACGCATGGTTCGAGAAACGGCGGCGATATATATGTCATTCCGGGCTTGACCCGGAATCTAGCTAGCTAGTACTAGATTCCCGCTTTCGCGGGAATGACAAATTTACTTCCCCTTAAAATACGCAATCGTTTTTTTTAGTCCCTCCTCCAGTTTCACTTTCGACTCCCAACGCAGCACTTTTTTCGCAAGCGCAATATCCGGCTTACGTTTCTTTGGGTCATCCTCCGGCAATGGTTTCTTCACGATTTTCGCCTTAGATTTCGTCATCGCAATAACTTTTTTCGCCAATCGAAGCACGGTGAACTCTTTCGGGTTTCCGAGATTCACAGGGCCGGTGAAATTTTCCGTATTCATCAACCGCACCAACCCTTCCACTAAATCATCAACGTAGCAAAATGACCGCGTCTGGCTTCCTTTCCCGTATATCGTTATCGGATGCCCCGCGAGCGCTTGCACGATAAAATTGGAAACAACGCGCCCGTCGTTTGCGGCCATGCGGGGCCCGTAGGTATTAAAGATGCGCGCCACGCGGATTTCAAGCCCGTGCGAGCGATGATAGTCAAAGCATAGCGTTTCCGCGACGCGCTTGCCTTCGTCATAACAAGCGCGAGGCCCTATAGAATTCACATTGCCGCGATACGATTCTTTTTGCGGATGCTCCAACGGATCGCCATACACTTCAGAAGTTGATGCCTGCAATATCCTCGCCCGATGTTTTCTGGCAAGTCCCAGCATATTAATAACGCCGAGGGTATTCGCTTTGATGGTGTGGATGGCGTTGGATTGATAGTGAACGGGTGAAGCGGGACACGCAAGATTATAAATTTCATCAATATGCTCCTCACTAAAAAATGGCGTGATGATATCGTGCTCCACGAATACAAAATTCGGATTCGCGAGGAAGTTCGCGATATTTTTTTCGCTTCCGGTAAATAAATTATCAAGGCAAATGACGCGGTTGCCTTCGCCGAGTAATCGCTCGCACAAATGGCTACCGATAAATCCGGCTCCTCCCATGATTAAAATGGTTTTTTTCACCATATATTAATACTAGCCCTGAAACTTATAAACACGAAATGCCTCCGCTCCAACGCGCGTTTTAATACTCGCGGCTACGGCCACGCGGTTACGCAAAAGGTCGGCTTCAAACGTATCCGCCGCACCTGCCTGCCGGTAGGCATGGCGCGTTCCGGTCTTAAATGGATTGAGCTCCGTCGCAGGAGTACTCGCGATAAAGTAAACCGTAAATCCCTTAAAGTAGTCACCGCCCTGCGTTTGGAGCACATTCAAAAAGTTTTCAACGTAAAGCGTAGGAATTGCGTGATAAAAAAACCTTCGGTAGAAAATCCACTCCAAGGTACCGAGCGCCACATTATCGTTGTAGATAATAAGGGTGCGCCGCGGCTCAAGTGTTTTTGGTATGCGCGCCGCGAATGTTTGGATAACCTCGTTCAAGTGACGATTGGTTGATTGCGGAATTGCTGCCGAACGTGTGCCTTGCATCTCTGTCATCAAATAACGATCAAGCGCGGCAATGCCGTAATCTTCGCCTTCAAAAAAATTGATGCGCACGGTGCGCGTGAGTTCAAGAAGCAGAAATCCAACGACAAATATTCTCGCTGCAACACGGAAGCGGGGGCTATTCCAAAGCCATGCCAACGCAAGCCCGCCAAACGCCGCAAACGGAAATGCATAGAGCGTCAAAAAACGCGCAGCCGAACCGATTGCAACAAGAATCAGTGTCACAAAAACAACATACAATCCTAAAAATACGGAGGTGAATGACTTCCGAAACGCCCGCCACGCAAAAAACATTATGGCGCCAAGCGCGGCAAGGGAGAGCGCGGGCAACCCATAATACGCCGGAAGATTTTTTCCGATGTCACGAAATGGCGCTTGCACTTTCCCCAAAAGCCCTTGCCACTCGGGTGTTGCTTGATGCAACGCATAGGCAAGCTGCAGATCAAAATGCCCGCGTACGCGATAAAGTTCAATGTTATAAATAATGACCGGAGAAAAAATAAGCAACGCAAGCATGCCCGCAGCGTACAGCCGCCAGTCGCGAAAGACAGTACGTCGCCTGCCTGCCGGTAGGCATGGCGCAATCACAAGATATGTAAAGAACAGCGGTGCAAGGAACGCCGCGGTATATTTAGTAAGAAGCGCTATACCCAATGCCGCTCCAAACGCCCACCAACGCCTTGGCATATCCAAAAACTGCAAAAAGCAATAGACCGCGAGCAGTATCGCGCCAAATGCCGCGCCGTCCAAAATTGCGGTGCGGGAAATACTGACCGCGGGATTCCCGATGGCGAGAAGCGCGGCGGCAGTAATGGCAAAGGTTTCCGCGGAATCATCACCAACCGACTTGCGAAATATCCGCCGGACGATTCCATAAAGCAATAGAATTGAAAAAATCCCCCATAGCGCCGATGGCAATCGCGCGACAAACAACGAATCTCCGAACATGCGGAAAAATGCGTGGCTCACTAAAAACGCGAACGGCGGCGCGTCGTGGAATGAAAGTTCTGTCCACCACGGCAACGCGACGTTCTCATACCACTCCACAGGCTGAGTTTGGAAACTTGTGCCGAGATAATCCAAATAGCCGATAGAGCGGAAAGCATCAACGGCTTCGTCGCCGATGATGTCGCCACTGCCCAAACCCCACAAGCGGAGCACTGCGCCCAAGAAAACAATGGTACACAGTACCGCGATGCGATGACGCCTTGTCATATTTGTCATTGCGAGAAGGTACTCCGACGAAGCAATCTTACATAAATGACGCGCTACTCGCTCGCGGCTAACTTCTCCTTGAGCCGCCGGAGTTCGGCGACAAGCTGCGAATGCCCAGGCGCAATGGCAAGTGCCTCGTCAATCACGGCGATAGCGCGCGTGATGTCTTTGGAATCTTCGTAGTAAGAAGCAAGGCGCGCGAACAAGGCAATCCTTCCGTCGGCATCCGCCGCGCGCGCCACACCTCGGCGCAACAGCTCCGGAATAGCCGCACGTTTTTCCGGCATGCTATACCAGTAAAGATCCGCGAGGTTTGTGTATGCTCCAATTTCAGCGGGACCATTCGTGATTGCTTGCAAGTAATTTTTCTCCGCGCGGACGTAATCTTTCAAATATGAACCATACAAAAATCCGAGATTCTGGAACGATAATGAGTTTTTCGGACGAATGACGCTTGCGAATTCCCACGCTTCGGCGGCGCCCGTATAATCTTCAAGCACCTTGCGCGCCAACCCCAGCGTAATCCACGGCGCGAGATTGTTGTAATCGGCCTTAAGCACCGTCACCGCTTCCGCAATTTGGCGTTCAAGATCGGCACGAACCGACAAAGGAAACCCCGCGGACGCGTGAATGGGCCGGCGCAAAATTGCATCTGCTTTTTCGCGCAACAACGGGTCAACACGGCTTATCGAATTGCTCGTCGTTGTAGCAGACGGCGTTGTCGCAACACCCTCTTCAATACCAATCAGCTGAACTCCCGACGGGCGCTCGCGAAGCAATACATCTTGCACAATCACCAAACCGGCACCGACAAGCAATAACACAATAAACGTTAAAACAATGGTTCGTTTCATAATGACAAAAGGTATTGAGTATCTAGTATTTAGTATCTTGTATGGGCTCAAAGGGAAACTGACCCGTTCCAATACTGAATACCAGATACCAAATACTATATACTCTTTCGATTATGGACTCAAGTGGGCTAACCCGTTCCCATACTGAATACAGAATACCAAATACCAGATACTCTTTGAGAAATCAAAACCCCCGCCGTAGCGGGGGTTTTGATTTCTCAGCTAACCTAGTTTCTCAAGAACTAGTGGCTGAAGACGCGCGTCTGGAAGTCCTGACCAACGCCCGGGAAGCCGGCAACGCCGTACCCGTTCGTGAAGTCAAAGTTGTCGTCAGCAGTGCTCGCCGCTGTCGGCGTGGTCGTGCTGAACGGAGTCCAGATCGTGTTATCGGACGTCGTTGCCGCGGCATCAACCGTCGCCGCTTTGGCCAAGAGATTAACCAGTGACGGATACACGGTATCCGAAACAAGGCTAATGTTCAAGGATTCAACGTTCTGGGAGGTCAAACCAGTGACCGTGCCAGCGCGCAGACGATAGGTCTTGGACGTGCCCGCTGGGACCAAACGGTCTGCGGCGTTGTTGTCAAAGACGATTTCGACTGCGTCCAGTTTCCCTGTACCGTCAGCAGGATCACCGAACTTGTCAACCGGTGTAAACGTCGTCGCATTCACCGCGCCGGCAGGACCGAACAACTGGAAACCACCAACGGTGGCGCCAGTCGTCGCGATCTTGAAGGTCAACTTGTAGAGACCCACGTCACGACCGGGACCGGCCGTCACTTTGATCGCGTACAAGTCCGAACCCGCGGCCAAAGCCGTGGATGTCGTCACGTCTTCAATGGTCGGAACCGTTCTGAAGACGCGGAGACCGTTTGTGGTGACATCCGCTGTCGTACCGGAGCTGATCGTCGCGCCTGAACCCACACCAACCGCGTAGTTGCCGTTGATGCCGACGTTCTCACCATCATAAGAGATAGCAAGGAACGCGCCTGGCGTCCCTTCATCAGCGTTTTGCGCCGAGAGGTCAGCCTTAATGGCCAAGGTAACGGTGTCACCCTTCGGAATGCGGACCGTGGTCGTCAAAGTAGAGGTCGCGGTGTCCGCCGATGCAAGGCCGAACTGCGCAATACCAACTTGAGTAGATCCGTTCCAAAGCGAAACACGCTGGCCAAGCAAATCAGCCGGCGAGTTGGACGCCACGTTTCCAAGCTGTATCGCAACCTGGCGGAGATCGAGATCTTCCGCGGTGGATGCAGTGAACTTCAGCGCAGCGAGCGTTACGCCCGATGCGCCGGCATTCGCGGTCTTGTACAGCATGCTCGTGTCGGCCGCAACGGTGTATGCACCGGCGGTCGCAGCGGTCATGCTCTGACCGTTGGAATCGTTGAAGATTTCTGAGATCGTCTGACCGCTGGTCAAGCCGGTTGCGGCAGTGTAGCTCGCGCCCTGCTGACCGGAGTCAAAACCCCAGTAGTACAATCCGGTCGTGCCAACCGCAACGTTGCAACGAAGCGACAGGGTACGTGATGTTCCTTTCTGGAGCAACAGTCCTGTGCCGTCGAACGTCATCGATGTTGAAGACGAAACCGCGGTCGGGTTCGAGACGTTGGAACCCGTCGTGAGCGAAGCAGCATTCACATCCGTACCGTCATAGAGCTGACAGTTCGTGAGGTTAGATGCTGTTCCACCCGTGCCATACGCGAGCGGCAACGAAGTCACGCGCACATCTTCACCCGACGCCGTAACGTCAAGGATGTAGCGTGCGAATTCAAACTTCTGCGCGCCTGCGATGACCGTGCGAGCGGTCGGCTGGGTTGAAGCAGTCACGGAGAACGCACCGGCTTTTACGGTCATTGTCTGACCGGAAACTGCCGATGTCGGTCCCGCGGTGATGCTGTTGCCCGTCACCTGACCCGTGATTGTGGTCCAGTTGGTGCTCGGAGTCGTTGACGCAGCGATGGTGTCGTTGGTGTCAAAGTCCGTGCCCAGCTTACCGATAAGTTTCACATTCGTGATACCCACCGGGAAGGTAATGGTATCAGTGAAAGTGAGGTTGCCGGTTTGCAGAGCTCCGGCGCCATCCTTCGGACCGGCAAGCACCGTGCCGTCTTCTTTCACAAGGCTGATGTTCGTAAGGTCAACAGTGCTCACCGCGCTCCCAGTGTTTTCAACAGTGAGAATGCGGAAGATAATGTTGCCTATGGACACCGGCTCGCCCTTCACATCAACAGAGAATCCGCCCATCGGCTGATTCGACAAGTTAACGGCGATGTTCTGTGCCTGAACGCCTGTCCACGACGTCACGTTAACCGTGCCGGCGCTGATGTGAACTTCGGCTGCATCGTAGTAGTAGTCATCCACGTTGTTAAACGCGGCGCCATCTGCTGCGGCGGCGGAACCCGCGAAATCCGGCGTAACGCCATAGCCGTAGGTTTCACCCACTGCGTAGACATCTGCCCGCTTCGCGATATCGAAGTCAATCTTACGACCGGAACCACCGGTAACGTCACCCTTGATCGCGAGTTCTTTAGAGAACCCTTTGTCAAGTAGGAGACCTTTGCCCGGGAAGTTCGTGGTGTAGTACTTTCCATCAGCTGAAACCATCGCGTCGTACGCGACGCCATCAACGTAGGTCTTCACATTCGTGATATCGGCAACACCCGCGGAACCGGTCTGGTTCCAGCGGACGGATTTAATGTACACGCGCTCTTGCGAGTTCGCGGTCCATTTTACTGCCGAGAACGTATACCCTTTGGTGCCGACTTCCTTTGTCTGGCTGGTGCCAGGGTCAAGGGAACCACGAGACGGGCTAGTCAGTCCGCCGACCGTAAGTGTTTCGTTCACCGTGTGCGACGCGCCTGTCATCGGCAACGTGGCGTTCACCGCGGCAGACGTGTTCACACCCACGAGGGAGAGTGAAATCGTCTGACCACCCAATGAACCCGCCGCTGCGCGGTTACCGGCAATCGTCAATGTCCGGGACTGTCCGGCCATCACGACGAATGCTTGACCGATGTTCGCGCGATGATCAGAGCTCAATGTCTTCGCGATACCCATCTGGTTGCCACTTTCGTCCAAAAGCACAATGCCAGCCAAGGCGGCATCGGTGGCGAGCCCAGTCCGCTCAACCGTGAGTGTTGAAACCGAGACGTCAGATGCGCCCGCGGTTAACGTCACAACAGTAAACGGAATGCGCGCTGCGGATGCCGGAGCCAAGCTGGACACCGGTTGATTCGACGCCAACGCAACCGTGAGACCTGCTCCCGAAGGAATAACGGTCGTGCCACCGGTTGTACCACCCGTGGTGGTTCCACCCGTCGTTGTCGTTGTCATAGAAGCAACTGCGGCGCGAGACTTCTTACCGAAATAACCCGCGGCTGGCGAAAGGCCATTCGCGGCTTGCCATTTTGCAACGGCAGCTTTGGTTAATCCACCAAAGTATCCGGTCGGTTCAACAGCCAAATAACCCTTGCTCTTCAAAAGAGCCTGCAACGCTTTCACGTCATCACCCTTACTGCCCACGGTGAGGTCGCGGGAGTAATTGTATGCCGGAGAAGCAGCTGCGCCTCCTTGAAGTCCCTGAAGCTGCGCCTGCAAGGCCGTAATCTGTGCCAAGAGGTCTGCAATGCTCGTTTCCGCTTGCGCTGCAAACGGCAGAAGCATTGCTGAACCTGAAAGCCAGATGATGGTCGTCGCAGAAAGCGCAACTGAAGCGACTTTCTTTGCAATAGTACCCATAATCATTTGTTACTCTTGGAACCTATCTCAATAGGAATCCCCTAGGCAAGCATATGAGGCGAGCACTTATAATGTATTCCTTCAACAAGTTCAGGAAATAATATTCCCTGAGTTTTTATCGAAGGGCAACGTTGAAGAATGCTCGTTGCGCTAAGGAATTTTTATTGAGATAGGCCCGTTAATCTTCGCTAACTGATAATGTTTGTCGGGAAATTACCCCCCGCCACTCCCGTCCGAAAACGGATCGACCACGAGCGCTGTTAAGGATAATCTTTGATAGCTAAGCAAAAACCCCACCACGGGGGTGAGGCCACAGAAAATGCCGGTGCAGCAATGCTACAAGGCATGACGTTTTCACAGGTCGGCCTCACGCTGACCTGCAAATACATACTTTCCATACTAGCTGAAGTCCAAGAATCCGTCAAGCTGGACTATACAATATGCTCGAATATACGAAAAAACCTCATTTTGACGGTTCATGAGAGATAACGAGGCACCCTCTATTTCATTACGTAGTAGGATGCCGGACCTCCATTTCCCAGCCGATCAATAGCGCCATGCTGCAAAAGCCGCTGAAGATCATACCGCAACGTCCGTTCGCTGACATCCGGAAACTCGGCAATAAGGTCTTTCATACGACAACCCTTAATAATTCCGTTGCCGCTTAACCCTCCGGACGAAAGCTTGATCTTCTCAAGGATTGCCGATTGCCGTATTGCCGAACCAACACTGACCATTCCGGGCTGCTGTTTATCTTGCGACTGCGGCAAAGAAGGAATAGCGTCATCCGCAATGTCAACTTTTGTTTCTTTGAGCCCATCGGAAATAGGCATTGCCGAATCAGTATCATATTCGGCAACATGTTCATTCTTTTCAATTGCTGAATTCGGCAATACGGCAACATCACTTGCCGTATTCTCCGAAGAAAACAATGTGTTCAAATCAGGCAATTTATCAACACCAAACGATTGCCGTATTGCCGAAGCCAATCCTCCAAGCTCACGAAGTAGAATCCTGGCATTGACGGTCTCAACCTCGTACACCGACGCGCCAAGCTTTATGACGTTCTCGGTAGCGGCAATAATCTCTAAAATCCCATCGGGTTCCGGGATGACAACGTTATCCACAAGCGCGAGCGCCAACTCTTCAAGCCGCGAACGGAAATCTTTCCGCCGCACATACGCGGCAACGCGAATAAGTGCGTATCCGATCTCCTGTGCTTTATCCGAAAATTGAGATGATGTGAACATATTAAAAATAAGTATAGTGAAGCGCGCAGCGTGTGTCTATAGCGTCTAGCGGTCAGGGTTTAGCGTTTAGAGACTGCGGCTCGAATCCTTACGATCCGTTTACCCTAAACCCTAACCGCTATACCCTAATCGCTACCCTACACCTTCCATCGCGAAATCAACGCAATAAATAATATCGCGGCTAGCGCCAACGCAATTTGCTTCACCACCATACCACGACGCAACACCCCCGATGCCGCGGAAACGCTTAAGTGCAGAAACGTAAATCCGACAAGCGCGGCAATACCGGAGGCGCTTGCGTAGCCTATCGGCAATAATGTGACCGCCCAAACGATTTCAAGAAAAAGTAATGTGAGCGTGAATGCGGCAATGCGCTGCAGGTGGTTATATGCCGGAATGGCATGTGTGCCGAGTAGTTCGCAAGCGAGGAGAAAAAACACAACGCCAAGCCCAAGATGTTTGGCGACGAAATACTCGCTCGCTCCCGCAGTGAAATATGCAAGTGTCGCAAGATACAGCAACCCGGCGTGCAACGCCTCGTGCCACCATAACCGCCGGATGAATAACAGCTCTTTTAAACGCAAAAGAATGTAGAACAACGCCGCAATAGCGAGTCCGGCAACATCCCCCAATCCGGAACCCGTGAGTACCGGCAAAACAAAAGACATTCCGAGCAGCACGACAAATGAATACAAAAACTGCAGCGCGTTAAACGCCGGCTGTGCGTACAGGAATACGGCGACGCCAAAAAAAACAATACCGGGGAAAAGTCCTCCCCCGACACCCCAGCCGAGCAGCAACCAAAAGATTACTGTTTTAAGCAGTAATCCGAACCGCAGACTCTGCATAGCCGATTTTAATTTTCCCGCCATCGTGGATTTCGCCCTTCACCATCTTATCCGCCAGCTTATCAAGTATCATTTTCTGAATCAAGCGCTTGATGGGACGCGCGCCGTATTCCGGGTCAAAACCGTTCTCGGCAATATACTTCCGGAGTCCCGGATCAAACGTTGCTTTAATGCCGCGCGCCGCCAAACGCGCTTTTACTTTCTCAAGTTGAATATCCACAATAGACTCAACCGCCGCCTTGGAAAGCGAGTTAAAGATAACCACCTCGTCGATGCGGTTCAAAAACTCCGGTTTGAACGTATCCTTGAGCGTCGCCCGCACTTTTGTTTTAAAGTCCTCCTCTTTTTTCGCCGCCTGATCGCCCGTCTCCGTTGCAAAGCCGATTTCCGACATTTGCTTGAAGAAATGACTACCGACGTTTGACGTCATGATGATGATGGCGTTCTTAAAGTTCACGGTTTTGCCTTTGCCGTCGGTGAGGCGCCCGTTGTCCAGCACCTGCAGCAAAATGTTAAAGACCTCCGGATGGGCTTTTTCAATTTCATCAAACAAAATCAAACTGTACGGCCGGTGGCGGATGATTTCCGTGAGCTGCCCGCCCTCCTCAAAACCCACATAACCCGGCGGTGAACCGATGAGGCGGGAGACCGCGTGCCGCTCCATATACTCGGACATATCCACGCGGATAAGCGCTTTTTCGTCGTTGAACATGAACTCCGCCAATGCTTTTGCAAGCTCGGTTTTTCCGACACCCGTCGGTCCCAAAAACATAAATGAGCCGAGTGGCTTTTGCTCATCGGAAAGTCCGGTGCGGCTGCGGCGGATCGCCGAGGAAACCGCGGCAATCGCGTCGCTTTGCCCCACCACGCGGCTCTGCAGCACCTCCTCAATGCGCCCGAGCTTTGTTGTTTCGGACTCCAGCATTTTTGAAACCGGAATACCCGTCCAGCGCGAAACAACCGCCGCGATGTCTGCTTCATCCACTGCTTCTTTGATAAATTTGCCGTCGGCGCTCTTTGTGGAGCCCTTCAAGAAAAATTTCTTTTCAAACGCTTTGTATTCCTTTTCCGCCGCCGGAAGCTCGCCGTAAATAATCTGCGCAACGCGCTCCAAATTCCCGCCGCGCTCCGCCACTTCAGATTCACGTCGCAAATCGTCAATCTTCCTCCGCAAATTGTGGAGGTCCTCAAACACCATCTTTTCGGCGTGCCACTTACCGGTTAAGGCGTCGTTCGCTTCTTTCAGTTCCGCGAGTTTCGCGTTCACTTCCTTCACCCGCTCCTTATTTTTCGCGCCTGCTTCCTTACTCACCGCGGATTTTTCAATCTCAAGGCGCGTAATCTCGCGCCGCAGTTTATCAATCTCGCGCGGCAAACTCTCGGTCTCCAACCGCCGCGCCGCAGCCGCTTCATCAATCAAATCCACCGCTTTATCCGGCAAAAAGCGGTCGCTAATGTAACGCGCGCCCAAATTCACCGCCGCGACAATCGCCTCGTCGCTGATGCGAATAGCGTGATGCATTTCATATTTTTCCTTAATGCCGCGCAAAATGGCGATGGCATCCTCAATGGAAGGTTCCTCCACAACTACCGGCTGGAAACGGCGTTCAAGCGCCGGGTCTTTTTCAATATAACGCTGGTATTCGCGAAGCGTCGTCGCGCCGATCGCGTGCAGTTCGCCGCGCGCCAGGGCAGGTTTCAATAGGTTAGAGGCGTCAATCGCGCCCTCGGCGGCGCCCGCGCCTACTATCATATGTATCTCATCAATAAAAAGAATCAGCCGTCCGGCGCTGTTACGGATTTCATTTACAAATGCTTTCAAGCGGTCTTCAAATTCCCCGCGGAACTTTGTGCCGGCAATTAACAGGCCTAAATCAAGCGAGATGACTTCTTTATTCTTTAATGTTTCGGGCACATCACCGGAAATAATCCGCTGCGCCAGCCCTTCCACAATCGCAGTTTTACCCACTCCGGGCTCGCCGATTAAGACCGGGTTATTTTTCGTGCGTCGCGAAAGTACCTGAATCACACGCAAGAGCTCCTCATCGCGGCCAATAACGGGGTCAAACTTGCCCTCGCGTGCGCGGTCAGTCATGTTCACCGCGTATTTTTCAAGCACTTGGAACTTGGATTCCGGCATCTCGTCGGTCACTCTGGTTGAGCCACGCAAGGCCGCAAGCGCCCGCATCGCCACATCTTTTTTGTACCCGGCACGTTCCAAAATCGTCTTCGCGGTTGAAGGCGCATCACCAATGGCGAGGAGTAAATGCTCACACGAAACAAACTCGTCCTTTTGCGCGATCGCAACTTTCGCCGCGCGGTCCAACAGCACCATCAGCTCCTGCGACAAATACATCTGCGACACGTTCCCTCCGGCAATCACCTTCGGCAAATGTTCAAGCTCTGCCTCAATCGCGTCATGCAGCTCGTCAATATTAATACCCGCTTGCGTCAGCATCGGCTGCACCAGCGATGCGTCGTCTTCAATCAAGCTATGCAACAAATGCACGGCCTTAAACTCGCCGTGATTTTTCATGGACGCCAAATCCTGAGCATTCTGGAGTGCTTCCTGGGCTTTGATGGTGAAACGATTGAACTGCTTCATGTATAGTACTCGCGAATATCGCGAATAACTCAAAACTTAATAACGCGAATAACAACTCAACATCATACGTTTATTCTAGCGCATCCCACCCACAGTAACTACCCGAGTTCATTCGCGTTATTTTTATCCGCTATTTGCGATATTCGCGAACACTATAACGATAGCAAACGGATTAGCACTCCGTCAAGGAGAGTGCCAACGGCACAGCTTTCAGCGATTAGCATATAGCGTTCAGAAAACGCGGGTATCATTGCGAGAGCCGACAGCAGTCGTGCGCAAAGCAATCTTACATGAAAAGAACGCTGCCCATCGGAATCACCCGATGGGCAGACAGAGAAACGCGCGAACCTACGCACACGCCACCGAGGACACACACGTCATTTTCAGGAGAAGCTTGGCGAGTCGCTCCTCCGACACGACGACGTACTGTTGCGGCGCTCCCTCCGCGACGATCGCGAGGAGCTGGCCCTTGCATTTCGGGCACTGCTCGGAGCGCACGTACTCGCCAAGCCAAACCGATCTGCACCCGGCGCAGAGCTGCAACGTGGTCATGTCGATGGTGAGCACACCCACCCGCTCCACGCGCTCCTTGGGCATTTCCTCAACCGACAAAAACACCTCCTCCACCGGAGCGAAAGTCACCGGGATGTCCGTGCGCCGCTCCGGCGCCTTCACGCGCTTCTTCCCCGGCGCGAAGATGGCGACGAGCAGCATGAACGCCGACAACCCGAGAAGGATATACGGAGCAGATGAGCTGAACATGGTTTTTCCTCCGAATAAGAACCAGTCAACGAATGCTGGCTATAGCATAGCAAAGCGCATCAGGCGGCGCAAGACAAAACAAAACTGCTCACGAGGGGATCCCAAGTGAGCAGTCGCGTTGTTCTTGAACTACGAGGTTGCGGTCTTCCCCTTTCCAGAGGAGAGACGCGTGAAGATGGACGGCGGGCGATACGCGCTAATCTCAAGCCCGAACCGTTCTCCGGGAATCGCCTTCCGAAGTGCACCCCCGCACTTGCCGCCGAAGCGGGAATTCAGCGGGCAGCGCATCTCACGAAACGCTGCGGCTCTCTCTTCGCTCACGTGAGGACTGCTTATCCCGGTCCACGCGAAGTGACACTTCGTGCAGTAGAGCGCATCGGACACGCCGGACTCTTTGTCCTCCGACTTCGCGGGTGCGGCCGACTGCCGCTGGCGCCTCCTCCACACCGAGTAGAGAATCCCCAGTGCCACAGCCCAGATCGGCGAGCTCTCGAGCACCACCGTGAGAATCTTGGTCCAGTTCATTAGTGAACCTCATTGAAAAGACGGTTCATTCCCTGCCGCCCTCGCACCATGCGAAGCGGACTACGGCTTCGCCTCCTTCGGCTTTTTCCACAGATTGCCGAATCCAAGGACAGTAATGCAGTTCCCCTGCTGAGTCATCAACGGATCCGTCAACGGCTTCTCACCAGGTTCGAGCACCTCAATCCACGGATGGCCGGGGTTCCTGTCCCGCCTCGCCTGTATCCGCCAATCGCGGATGGACACGACGACCATGAGACCAAGAACGCCACCGATCCCGATCGACAAGATCAGTCCTTCAAGCAAACCCATGTTCGTACCTCCAAAACAATTTTGTTTGAGCTTCCTCCACGCTACCACGCCTCACGCAAAAAGTGAAACAAAACAATCAACCTCCCTATAACATATCTACTATTATGCAGCTGCATGATAGTAGATATGTTTTACGCCCACCACGCACAATTTTTTACTTCACAATTCGGGCAAGCGCCGCGACGGCGGCATCAACATCTTTCTTCGTCATACCGCGCCCAAGCGAAAAACGCACGCTCTGTGCGGCGCGGTCGGAGGAATAGCCCATCGCGCGGATGACATATGATTCTTTTGCGGCGCGGGAACGGCACGCGGCGCCGGGTGAGGCGGCGATGCCTTGAATGTCCAAGGCAATGACAATATCCCCCGCCGAGTGTCCGGGGAAATATACGTTTAGGTTATTTGGTAGACGATCCGAAAATGAACCGTTCATCTCCGCCTTCGGCGCTACAGCCCGCAAACGCTTCCAAAAATAATCGCGGAGTTTTGTGACGCGCGCCGATTCTTTGCTGCGCAATTTTTCCGCAAGGGCAACCGCCGCCCCAAGACCGACAATGAGCGGGGTGTTTTCCGTCCCTGCCCGCAGTCCCCGCTCTTGCCCGCTACCGGTGATAATCGGCGCGACGAAGTCGCTCGTTAACTTTTCACTATTCACTATTCGTTTTTCACTTCTCACATACAGCGCCCCCACCCCCTTCGGCCCATACATCTTCTGTCCGGAAAGTGTGAGTAGGTCCACGCCAAGTTCATCAACGCGGCATGGGAGATATTGAAAGGACTGCGCGGCGTCAGTGTGAAAAAGGGGGTAGCGTATAGCGTATAGCGTATAGCGTTTAGCAACAGACGCACGCGCTCTAAAGTCAGCAATTATTTTTGCGATTTCAGCGATCGGTTGAACAACCCCGGTTTCGTTGTTCGCGTGCATGATAGAAACAAGCACCGTCCGGTCGTTCAACGCCGCGCGGAGTTTTTTAAGGTCAACAATTCCCTCCTGATTCACCGGAATATATATCACCTCCACACCCTCCGCCTCTAACGCACGGCACGTTTCCAACACCGATTCATGCTCCACCGCCGAAACTATAAGTTTCGGCCGCTGACGGTCGCGGACTGAACGCTGACCATCGCGGACGAATAATTTTCCGCGTTGTTCCGCGTATTGTCTGCGAAATTCCGCGATCGAGCCGCGCAAGGCGAGATTGTTCGCCTCGGTCGCCGATCCGGTAAACACGATTTCCTTATAATGACAGCTGAGTGCCTGCGCGATTGTCTCACGGGCACGGAATACGGCCGCCGATGCTTCTTGCCCAAACCAATGAAGTGAGCTCGGATTGCCGAACACATTACTCCAATACGGCTGCATTACAGCGAGAACCTCCGATGCAACCGGGGTTGACGCGGCGTAATCTAAATAAATGCGGGGCATGGTATTCAGTATAGAGTATCAAGAAGAGAGTATATATGATAAGAGAAAAAAGCAAAAGGCGCGGGGCTCAAGGTGAGCCGCGCGCCTTTCCGTATACAACGCGATGTCTAGTCCGCGTCGTCTTCCTTCCCCCGTACGCCAGGATGTACCTTGCACGCGCTCTCCGGAGCACAAGGATTCCGGGGAGGCGGCGCAGGCGTGAACGAGATGACGCGCGATGCCTTGCCGGCGAAGCGACCGCCGAATCCCAGCTCATCGTCCCAGCCATGGTTCTCCACGACAAGCCGCGGACTGCGTATCCACGCGCCCCGGAAGACGTGATGCTCGCACATGATGCGCTGCGCCTCCGGCGCGTTCCATGCGGCAACTCTCGCCACCGCACCCCAGAGCTTCAGCACGAACACCGTAAGACGTTCAGCTGCCATCAGCCTTGCCTCGGAAACGGTTGACATGACATTCTCCTTTCGTTGCTACGAGATGATTGAAACTATTATGATGGTACGCAACAAGAAGAATGCAGTCAACAGTGGACAGCAACAAAACTTTCGGGTATTATATTGCTATGGACGAACTGCTTTTCAACACATCGGTCGGGCTTCACCTCACCCCAATGCAAGTGGCGCAGGAAATCGTGCGCTTCATGTGCGAAGATACGACCCGGAAATATAAGGTAACGCTCGGCACGGATTCCATGCGCCTGCAAGGCAACGCGGCGGATTTTGTGACGGCGATTGTGGTGCATCGCGTGGGACGCGGCGGACGATATTTCTGGCGCCGCATTGAGCTGGACAACTTCCACACCATGCGTGACCGCATCACGCACGAAGTCATCATGTCGCTGGAAATCGCGACAGGGTTTCTTACCAAACTTGAAGACGCAAAACGCACGGCAAGCACGGCAGTGCCGCATTATGATTTTGAAATTCACGTGGATGTCGGAGAAAACGGCGCGACGAAAGCCATGATTCAGGAACTTGTCGGCATGGTGCGCGCGCACAACTTTGAAGCGCGGATTAAACCCGAAAGCTACGCGGCGAGTAATGTTGCCGACAAGCACACGTAAAAAGCGTCGAGGGTTTAGCGGTTAGGGTTTAGGGTCAGAATAACAATGCATACCCCTTCGTGAACCCTAAACGCTCTACGCTAACCGCTGAACGCTCTAAAGTATGGATAAGTTAGTTATTGACATAGAAACCAAAAACACATTCGCCGATGTCGGCGGACAATTCAACCTCCACAAACTGGAGGCGTCGTTTGTGGGCATTTATTCGTATAACGAAAACTCTTACCTCTCATTTTTCGAAAAAGATTTTGACAAGCTGGGCAGAGTGCTCCAAAAAGCGGGGTTGGTTATCGGCTTCAGCATCAACCGCTTTGATATTCCGGTGATGAAAAAATATTATGAGTCCGGCAACAATTTCTCAACCGGCGTCAATTTCAACATCTTCGCGGTAGAACGGCTGGACCTCCTTGAAGAAATTGAGCGCGCCATCGGCAGCCGCATCAGTTTGGATTTACTCGCCAAGGAAAACTTGGGGATTGGTAAAACGCATCATGGGTTGGACGCGGTGAAATTTTACCGGGAAGGCAACATGGAGGAACTGAAAAATTATTGCCTGCACGACGTGAAAATCACCAAGGACTTGTACGAACTCGCCCAAAAGCAAGGATTCCTCATGGTGCCGCAGCGCGAAAATCCGGCGCCGCTCAAAGTTGCATTGAGTTTCAAGGAGACGTACATGCCGGCGACGCTTTTCTAGCCACGAGCGGCTAACTCTTGTACAATAGATAGTAATGAAGAAGAAACAGAAAAAGGAACGCGACAGCGACCGCGATGACGCGCCGCGCGAGAGCGGTCTGCGCATGAGCGCGGGAACAAAGAAAAGCGTCGCGGCGGTGCTACTGCTCGGCATCATGGCGGTCCTGCTGCTCGCGAGTTTTGCAAAAGCCGGACCGGCGGGCACATTTCTTTTTGATATTCTCTACAAGCTGTTCGGCTGGGGCTATTACCTCTGGCCATTTATCGCGTTCGTCATCGCGCTCTCGCTGCTGCTCTCGGCGGAAGAAAAGTTCTTTGCCATGACGGCGGTCGGAGCGGCCGGTTTTATCGCCGGCGGCCTCGGCCTCATTGACATCATCTTTCCCGAAAAAGGCGGCCTGATCGGCAACGGCATCGGCGCCTTGGAAGTCCCGTTTGGCTACACCGCCTCAATCGTCCTCACCGGCTGCATCATGCTTGCTTCACTTTTGATCGCCCTTGACGCAAAGATTGTACTCATCCGGCCAAAATCTGAAGTTGAGGAACCGGAGAAAGAGGAAAAAGAGCCGGCGCCGAAGAAACCCGCCATGGAACAGCACACGATCGTGGTGAAAAGCGGTGACGGCAAAAAGGAAACCATGACGCTGGACCTCAAAGGGAAAAAAACCGAGCGCGAGGAAGAAGAAGAAAAACCGAAGCATGATGAGGTGGACGAGAAGGACCTGAACATTTCCTACGGCTCAAAAGCCACGAACCGCAACGCGAAAGAACCCTACAAACCCCAAAACTACACCGCGCCGCCGCTTTCGCTTTTAAAATCTTCAACGGAGAAACCGACCTCCGGCGACCTCCGCGCCAACGCGAACATTATTAAACGCACGCTGGAGAGCTTCGGCATTCCGGTGGAAATGGGCGAGATTAACATCGGCCCGAAAGTCACCCGCTACACCCTAAAACCCGCGGAAGGCATTAAAATTACGCGCATTTTGGCGCTGAACCAAGATCTTGCCTTGGCGCTTGCCGCGCACCCCATCCGCATTGAAGCGCCGATTCCGGGGAAATCGCTCGTGGGTATTGAGGTGCCGAACAAGTCCGCGGCAATCGTGCGGCTCGGCACGCTGCTCGGCTATCAGGAGTTCGCCACCTCGGGACCGTTGTCGTTTGTGTTGGGACGCGACGTGACCGGCGATCCTATTTTCGCGAATATTGAAAAAATGCCGCACATGATGATTGCCGGCGCCACCGGCTCCGGAAAAAGCGTTGCCATCCACGCGATGATCATATCGCTCTTGTATAAAAACTCGCCGGAAACGCTGAAGTTCATCATGATTGACCCGAAGCGCGTAGAGCTTTCGGTCTACGACGGCATCCCCCACCTCGTCGCTCCCGTCATCACCGAAGGCAAAAAATCCGTCGGCGTGTTCCGCTGGGCAATTTCCGAAATGGAACGCCGCTACGAAATTTTGCTCCAAGCCGGCGTCCGCGACATCAAGGGCTACAACAAATCCAACCAACCGCCGCTTCCGTTTATCGTCATCGTAGTGGACGAGCTGGCGGACCTCATGGCTTCCTACGGCCGGGAGATTGAAACCTCCATCGTGCGCCTCGCGCAAATGGCGCGCGCGACCGGCATCCATTTGATTGTCTCGACACAGCGCCCGTCGGTAGAGGTTATCACCGGACTCATCAAAGCCAACATCACGGCGCGCGTCGCGTTGCAGGTCGCGAGCCAAGTGGACTCGCGCACGATTTTGGATATGGGTGGCGCGGAAAAATTGCTGGGCGGCGGCGACATGCTGTTTATCTCCTCCGATTACTCAAAACCGAAACGCATCCAGGGGGCGTACGTCAGCGAAGAAGAAATCAACAAAGTGTCGGACTTTGTGATGGAAAACAATCTTGGAGCGGAGCGCGTAAAAACCGAGGCGAAAAACACCGAAGCCGCGATCGCGGCGGAAGGCGCGCGAGGCGAGGAGGCACCCGCAACAATGGGGTCGGTAAACTTTGACGAGGCCTTGCCAGACGATGATGATGAGCTCTATGATGAAGCAGTCAAAGTCGTGGTGGAGGCGAAGAAGGCATCGGCATCGCTTCTCCAGCGACGGCTGAAAGTCGGGTACGCGCGCGCCGCGCGGCTTCTGGACATGATGGAAGCGAAAGGAATTGTCGGCCCGGGAGACGGCGCAAAACCACGCGAAGTGTTTCTTGAGTCCTCGGGACCGCAGCTTACTCCAGAAGATTTCACAGAGAATAACGATGGAGCTTCTTCGTAATAGGTATTGAGTATCTAGTATTTTGTATTTAGTATACTGACAAGGCGGCGTTCTAAAGCCGAGCGGTTTGTATTTTATACTCAATACTTGATACTATATACTCCCCCACCCCCATGGACCAACAAAAACTTCTTAAAGAACTCATTTCCGAGGCGCTGGAAACTAAGGGCCTGAACCGAGAAAAACTAGCCCAAACAACCGGCGTCCCCGACCGCTTTCTTGATATATTTTTGGACGGTAGCGAGGCAAAGCTCCCCGCGGCGCCCTATGTCCGCGGCTACCTGAAAAAGATCGCGAATGCGCTTGACCTTGACGCGGAAGAACTCTGGCGGACGCGCGAGCGCGAGTTCCCCACCCGGCAATCCGGAGAAACCGATACGCTACCAGGCAACAGATTTGCCATCCAACGCGCAAATAAGGTGATTATCGTCATCGTCACGGTCGGCATCCTCGCCTTGGCGTATGCGGGACTGAATTCCGACCGGCTCCTCGGAACGCCATCGCTCACGGTGAAAAACCCGGGGGCGGAAACCTCCACCGTCACTTCGGGAAGTGTCACCATTGACGGCGTGCTCGGGAACCCGAATGATGCATTGACGATCAACGGCGAGAGCGTGTATGTTGACGAGAATGGCATATTTAAAAAAACATTTCCGCTGGACGCGGGGCTGAATAATTTTGACATCATAGTGAAACGTTTTCTCGGTAAAACCGTCACCGTACAACGACAAGTGGTGTATGCGCCGGAACCGGAGCTTAAAGATGCGCCATTGCTACCGCGAGTCCCGTAATAATCAAAAAGGTCTTACCCATACTCAATACTAAATACTAAATACTCTATACTCATTTTATGACCAAAGAACCGGTAAAAGAAAATAAAGAAAAGGATGTGGACGATTTGCTCGCGGCATTGCAGAGCAAATTCGGCGAGGGTGCGATTATGAAGTTGGGCGACGTAAGCCATGTGAATGTTGAAGTAATCCCCACGGGTTCCTTCTCGCTGGACCTGGCGCTCGGCGTCGGTGGTCTTCCCAAAGGACGCATCGTAGAAATCTATGGGCCGGAAAGCTCCGGAAAAACAACGCTCGCGTTAAATGTAGTGGCACAAGCGCAGAAAAAAGGGGGATGCGCCGCGTTTATTGACGCCGAGCACGCCATGGACCCCGAATATGCCGCGAAGTTGGGCGTCAAAGTAAAGGAACTCCTGATTTCCCAGCCGGACAACGGCGAGGAAGCGCTGAACATTTTGGAAAGTTTAGTGCGTTCGGGGATCGTTGACGTCGTGGTAGTGGACTCGGTCGCGGCACTCACCCCCAAAGCCGAGATTGAGGGCGAGATGGGTCAGCAGTACATGGGGCTCCAGGCGCGGCTTATGTCGCAGGCACTCCGGAAATTAACCGCCATTTCCGCGAAATCAAAAACGCTCATCGTTTTCATTAACCAAATCCGCATGCAAATCGGCGTGATGTTCGGAAATCCGGAAACTACTCCCGGCGGCCGCGCGCTCCGCTTTTATTCGTCCGTCCGCATTGACATCCGCCGCACCGCGCAAATCAAAAAAGGCGACGCAGTAGTCGGGAACCGCGTAAAAGCCAAAGTGGTCAAAAACAAAGTAGCGCCGCCATTCAGAGCGGCGGAATTTGATATCATGTTTGGCGAAGGCATCTCCTATGAAGGGGATGTGCTGGGCGTGGCAATCACATCCGGCGTGGTCACCAAAACCGGAAACACCTACTCATTTGAAGGCGAAAAGTTAGGCGTCGGTATTGAAGCGACAAAAAATCGCCTCAAAGAAGAAAAACGTATTTTGAATGAAATCGTAAAACGCGCGAAAGCCGCAGACGGCCAACCAAAAGTGGCGCAAGCGGAAGAGGAGGGAGCGAAAGAGGAGTAGGCGCCCGTCCGTCATTGCGAGGACGCCTCTGGCGGCCGCGGCAATCTCGTACCGTGTCGTCATTGCGAGGAGTAGCAACGACGAAGCAATCTTACAATAATGTAGGATTGCTTCGTTTCACTCGCAATGACGTCTATGCTCCATTTGCAATCCACATCCCGCTATGCTATTGTTTTTTCAGTTCCGGCATCGTGTGATGCCGGCAATTCGATAGGTCAAGGAAGGAGTAAGCGCCATGGAACAAAAGATCATGTCAATGAGGCTCTATTTCGATTTCGAAATGAAAGAGCTGAACGCGGAAATCAAGAAACTCAACGACGAGGGGTGGAAGGTGGAGTCGGTGAGCGTGGAAGGGTTTAAAAACTCGGAACACAATCTCTGTTATGAGCGCATTGCCCACCTACTGTGCACGAAGGCGAGTACCTAGTCCGAGACAACGACGCAACGGACAGCCCCGCAGGAATTCTCCTGGGGGCTGTTTACATTTCAAGCCGCAACGGTGTACGCTGTCAGAAGAATCTGCAATGACCCATTTGAGAGGAAGTTGCCATGCAGCAGCAAAAAATCGAAGTGTTTGACCTTGAAAAGGCCGGTGAAGCGTGGTGTGCCGCGAAGAAGATCGACCCCGATCAGATGAGCGAAGCGGACTGCAAAACGCTCGCACTGTCTCTCCTTGACGAATTCATCGAATGGCAGAACAACGCGGGCTTCCACGTCTCAATCATCTCTCACAGCGAACCCCTCGCACCGACGCGCTTCCTTTGCACCAAGGAAAAAGTCTCGTCCCCGCAACGTGCGATGATGCTGCATCTCTGGAAGGATGAGGACGTTGTCGCGGTGAGCGATGAGGACCTCGCCAAGATGACCGACCTGCGACTCAAGGAGGAGTTAAAGAAGCTGAACGCCGCACACATCGCTGTGGACGACATGGCGCTCTTCAACATCAACTACGAGAACTACCTGTTCCTCATCACGCACGATGCCTAGCGGCACCATCGGTAACCGCAGCGGCTCGACCAAGTCTGACTTGGTCGAGCCGCTCCCTTTTTCCGTCCACGCCGGACACCAAACATCCAACATCGAACAAACCTATATCTTGAGTTAATGGACAATTTGGTGGGGCTGAAAAACGCATTTTGTGTAATACTGAATTGAAAAAACCAATAACTAATTCAAATGACTTGTAAAAAAGGTGTCCGAAGTGCCTCAAATATGGCGT
>Ga0082335_1003741_pt1 | contig 24435 bp, 25 predicted proteins | sample Subgrocontami58m_FD_72375 | JGI IMG/M metagenome (GOLD analysis project Ga0082335, IMG submission 72375) | Subsurface groundwater microbial communities from S. Glens Falls, New York, USA - GMW37 contaminated, 5.8 m (SPADES assembly) (version 2) ...
CTTGTGGCAAAAATGGCCCGTGCCAGCCACCCAGAAAAAAAGTTACGGCAATGGCAGAGACCGTAATCATGTTGGCATATTCTGCCATGAAAAACGTGGCAAATTTCATGCTGCTGTATTCAGTATGGTATCCTGCCACAAGCTCTGATTCAGCCTCAGGGAGGTCAAACGGACACCGATTCACCTCTGCAAAAGCGCTGGTGCAATAAATAAAAAACCCAAGGGGTTGCAGCAAAATATTCCACAGTTTCGCCTGCCCATTGACCACATCCACAAGGCTTAACGACTCAGTGAGCATTACCACTCCGATGAGGGACAGCCCAAGGGTCAGTTCATAGCTGATCATCTGGGCTGAAGACCTGATCCCGCCCAGTAATGAATACTTGTTATTCGATGCCCAACCAGCCATAACAATGCCATAAATGCCTAAAGAAGAGACGGCAAATACATACAGAAATCCTACATTGATATCGGTAATTACCAAGTCAACGTTGTGCCCAAGGATCTTTACCTTATCCCCGAAAGGAATGACGGCAAAGGTAATCAGTGCGGGCACCACGGTCATCATGGGCGCCAGGATAAAGAGCAGTTTGCTTGCCTTCTGTGGAATAATATCCTCCTTGAAGAGAAGCTTTATACCGTCTGCAATTGGCTGCAACAACCCGTGAGGGCCGACACGCATCGGTCCAAGACGGACCTGCATGTGCGCCATGATCTTCCTTTCGAGCCAGATCATGGAGATAATCATGAGCTGTACTACCCCGAACACAAGTAGGATCTTAACGCAGGCGATAATAAGATAGATAAGAAATTCTTTATTCATTAAAAACCCTTTAAAACTCAAATTCGTATAACATTAAGTCTATTTCTTCAGAAATTCTGAGAAATTCCCTGTCGGCCGTAAAAAACGGAACCTTTAAATAAAGAGATGTGGCAGTAATGATAGCATCGGGAATTTTGATTTTGTAATTTTTTTTGAGTTTTATAGCATGGTCCCGTATTACATCATTCCATCCAACAACAGTTATCTCGCTTAGGAATTCCTTTATTTTGGATTCTTCTTCATCCGTAATTTTACCATAACTCAGAATTTCAACCTCAGTTATAAAAGAAGCAAATACTCTTTTGCCGTCTAACAAGTCCGCTACCTTTTCATTCCCCTGCAAAAGGTATAGAGCAATATTTGTATCAATCAGGATATCCCCATTCATCTCTTAATTCCTTTTGGTATTTCACTGGTTCTGTTTTCCATTTAATAATACCGCAATACTTATGAGCATTGAACAAGTGTTTTTTCCCAATATCTTGCACTTCTTTCTTCTTGTTTTCGTCGATAGCGCCCTTAATAATTATCGCACCCATACTTTTCTCCACGATACTGAATTTGTCATATTATTCGCAGCTCTTGATTTCCCAAATTTTCTATGTAAGCGCTCATTTCTAAACGTACTAATATTTTTCACTCTTAGCTAGTGCTTGCCTCTTCGCGCTGCATTCTTTGGCCGCAGCATTCCAATATACCCGTTGTTTCCACGACAACCTTTATCTTTTGTTTGCATACGTTACACACAAAGGTTACTCCTCCATCTGGTTTATGATGGGCTGTTGTCCATGTGGCCATCATCCCCTTGACTCCAACCAGCTTCATTTCCTGACCGCAGCAAACCAGTACACCAAACCCTTCTTCGGCAACAACGACTTTTTGCCTGCAGATCTCACAAAAATATGTTTGCCCTTTCTTCGCCATATATTTACACGGTCTCCTTGTATATTTTGACAGAGGTATGTACCCTATCACGCAAGAGATTAACAGGTACCCACTCGTAATCTTCAGAAACGAAAACCGTTCTTTCAGGTAATTTGCTTGTAACCTTCGCCTTAAGTGTTAATTTGTTATGAGCGGATTCAACTGTTACCCTATCCCCATTATTTATTTGCAATACTTGCGCATCCTTTTTATTTATTTCAACAAAACATTCCGGGGCAACTGAAATCAGGGATTTTGAATGCCTGGAAAAAGTCCCCTGATGATTCAGACTTGCTCCGGTTAGCAATACAAACGGGAAATCCTTATTTTTTTTAATTTCTGAAGATTTTGGCTTAACCATGCTAAACGTATACTTTGCTGATTTATTTTTATTATATACGGAAGACGCCCAGTGAAATTCTTTCCTTCTTAAGCGATCGTAATTAATCCCTGCGTACACGGGAGATATACTTTCTATCTCAGTTAAAATTTCTTTTGTGGATACGTATGAACAGGAATGTCCCATCTTTTGGGCCAGACTACAGATAATTTGCCAATCCGGTTTCGCATCCCCCACCGGCTTGATGGCCTTGCTTAGTCTTTGTACCGTCATGCCCATATTGGTAAATGTACCTTCCTTCTCTGCAAAAGTAGCAGCAGGAAGGACAACATCCGCCAGTTGCGCGGTTTCTGTCAGGAAGGTATCCTGTACAACAATAAAATCTATCTTCTTACTGGCCTCTTTAATTTTCTTGCCATTCGGGTAATTAACAACAAGGTTTTCACCCATGATATAGAGCGCCTTTAATTTGCCGTTGAGTGCAAGGTCAATCACATTTTCAGCGTCTTTCTTTAAGATCGCATCAGGGAATTTTACACCCCATGACTTTTCGATCTTTTCCTTATTGGACACATCATTGGTATTGACATATCCCGGAAAGGATCCCGGTACTACACCCACATCATTTACTCCCTGAGAGTTATTATGAGACCTTGAAAAGAAAAGCGAAACCTTACCTGAACCAGTATCTCCGCGATAAGCAGGATTTAGCAGTGCACAGAGATTCATCAATGCCCTTATCGCATCCTCCGCCAATGGGTTTTCTTCTATATCTTTGCCGCAAATGATATAACAATTCCCCGGCTTTGTTAATAATAACGCCGCGTTTCTGATTGCCTCCTGAGTAACGCCGGTTATTTTAGAAGCCTCCTCCATATTGAACTTATCAATCAAGGAGCATAATTTATCAAAATTATTTGTTGATGTTTCTGCCTTTTTCAAATCAACAAGTTTCTCATCAATAATTACTTTAATCAAGGCATTAATCAATATGATTTGGCTTCCCAAAGCGTATTTTAAGCGAATGTCATTCTTGGCAATACTATTGAATTGCACCCCTCTTTCATTGGCAATGATGAGATTGGCGTTGTTCAACCTTATAGCCTTTCTTGCCATGTTTCCGGCTACAGGATGGGCTTCCGTCATATCAGCCCCTATAAAAAACAGGGTATTTGCATGCTCTATTTCCTTCAGCGATGCCGATGTCATTCCATGTACGACGGATTCATTAATCAAACCATTCAAAGCAGGGGACTTTATATTAGCCATATTATCAATATTGTCAGTCCCTAACACCGACCTGCAGAATTTTTGGAAGAGGTAATTGTCTTCATTGGTGCATTTTTCAGAACCAATGCCGCCGATAGCCGTTCCCCCGTGTTCGTTTATAATTTGCTGGAATCTTTTTGCGATATACTCAATCGCCTCATCCCAGGAGGTCGGGTATAATTCGCCGTTTTTCCTGATTAACGGGGTTTTTATGCGTTCTGGTGAATGTATGAACTCGTGGCCAAATCTGCCTTTTATACAGAGGTTGCCTTCGTTTATTCCAAGATAATCATCTGATGTTATGCGCCTTACGCTTTCCAGCTTCGTATTTAAAATGATGGTACACCCAACCGAGCAGTAAGGACATATTGTCGGGACTTTACTGAATTCCCACGATCTCCCCTTGAACCCCAGAGTCCTGTCCTGCCATGCGCCTGTTGGACACACCGCGACACAACCGCCGCAAAAACTACAGTCCAGAGGCCTGTCGAAAGCAGTGCCGATCACCGTTTTGATGCCCCGGTTTTGGAAATCAATAGCAGCGATTCCCTCAATTTCTTTACAGGTACTTACACACCGACCACATAAAATGCATCGATTCCGATTTAATTCTAAAACTGGATTATCCCGAACCATTGGATAATCCATTCTTACAGCCTTAAATCGACTTGGAGATTGGTTCAATTCATGTGTGATATCTTGCAGGCTACATTCCCCTGCCTTATCACAGATAGGGCAGGAAAGCTCGTGATGAACCAACAAATATTCCATCACAGACTTTCGATATCGAATTACTTTGGGAGTATTTACTTTTACGATCATTCCTTCGGATACGGGGTGGGCACAGGCAAATCGGTGTCCGGTTCTCCTTTCGGTAACTTCTACCATACAGAGTCTGCAGCCGCCAAATTGTGAAAGTTTTGGATGATAACAAAGTCCGGGTATGTAAATGCCGTTATCTAAGGACGCCTGAAATATATTTGTGCCTTCCGGCGCTATAATTGGTTTATCATCGATAACAAGGTGGATCGTCTTCATTTGATTGCCATAAAATTACATTTTTCGTAACATAAATTACACTTAATACACTTCTCTTTATTAATAAAAGCAACTTCTTTTGTGCTGCCGCTGATTGCCTTGACAGGGCAATTGCGAACGCAGGCCTGGCATTTAGTACATTTCTCCGGGACAACCTCATATCTATGAAGCGCAACGCAGGTGGCAGTGGGACAGATTTTATCACGAATATGCGCAATATACTCATCTTTAAAGTACCGGAGTGTTGACTTTACAGGGTTAGGAGCGGATTGCCCGAGTCCACAGAGTGACATCGTCTTGATCTCATCGGCCATCTGTTCCAGCACTTCCAGATCTTTTTCCTCTCCTTGCCCTTGAGTAATACGGGTAAGGATATCGAGCATAAGTGTTGTACCAATCCGGCAGGGCGGACATTTTCCGCACGATTCACCCGCGCAAAAGGTCATAAAGAATCGTGCCATATCTACCATACAGGTAGTTTCATCAACGACCACAAAACTACCAGAACCCATCATAGCGCCCAGGCTAAGCAACGATTCATAATCAATAGGAGAATCCAATAGTGACTCAGGCAGGCATCCGCCAGACGGACCCCCAATTTGTACAGCCTTAAATTTTTTCTTTTTAGGAATGCCGCCACCCATATCAAATACAATTTGCCTGATTGTGGCGCCCATAGGGACTTCAATAAGGCCTGGATTTTTTATATTCCCTGTTAAGGAAAAGATTTTAGTTCCTTTACTCTTTTCAGTACCAATTTGTGAATACCAGTCTGCACCCCGGTTAATAATAATCGGCACATTACCAAAGGTTTCTACATTATTTAGCACGGTGGGTTTATCCCATAAGCCGGCCTCTACAGATTGCGGTGGTCTTGTGCGCGGCATGCCCCGCTTACCTTCGATAGAATATTGCAGTGCCGTCGATTCACCGCAGACAAAGGCTCCTGCACCTTCTTTTACAAAGATATCAAGACTATAATCACTCTGTAAGATATTTTTCCCTAAGAACCCCCGTTCCTTGGCTTGCTGAATGGCATAGCGTAATCGTTTAACGGCCAGTGGGTATTCGGCACGTATGTATATATAGCCGCTTGTAGCATCTATAGCATATCCCCCGACAATCATACCTTCCAGAACTGCGTGGGGATCGCTTTCCATAAGACTTCTATCCATAAAAGCCCCTGGGTCTCCTTCGTCGGCATTACAAATGATAAATTTCTCATCAGCGGAATACTTAGCGCCCGATGCCCATTTTTCACCTGTTGGAAAACCGCCGCCGCCACGACCTCTGAGACCTGATTTTTTAATTTCTTGTATTACATCTTGCTGCGTCATCGTCTTTAAAACCTTTTTGAGCGCTGTATAACCGCCCCTTGCTATATACTCGTCAACGTTCTCAGGGTCGATTATTCCAGAATTAGCAAGTACGAGTCTTTGCTGGGTATCATAAAATTTGTGATAATCTTCCTTTGCTAACCATTTGTTTACCGGGGTATTCTTTATAAGATGCTCATCAATTATTTGAGGCACCATATCAACAGTAACTTTTTCATAGGTCAATGCCTCTTGTCCGGGAATAGTTACATCTACCAGGACATCCCTCGCACACAAACCTCTGCAACCAGTTTTAGCTGTCCTGCAAACACGTTTTCCTACGGCAGCATCCAAACCTAATTTTTTAATTTCATCTTCAAATTTTCTGAATACTTTATCGCCTCCCGCAGCAATCCCGCCTGTTCCCAGACAAACAGCAACTACGGATTGAGTTTCGTTCTCATTTTTTTCGATTTTGTTTTTATTCTCTAAAGGTACAGATTTAGTATCCATTTTAACCACAAAACGATAAAGGTTTACTTTTATATTACAACTCTAACTTTTTATACTCCAGATTTTTTATAATTATCTAATACATCATTGAGTTTATCAGGAGATACTTCCCCGTGGACTTCCTCGTCAATCATTACCACCGGCGCTATTCCGCAGGCTCCCAGGCAAGATACTTCTTCAAAGGTAAATAATTTATCTTCGGTAGTTTCGTTTACGTTGATTTTTAATTTTTCACGGACTTTGGAAGAAAGCGCTTTAGCATTTTTCACATGGCAAGCAGTTCCACAACATACCTTAACGATATGGTGTCCGCGCGGTTTTAAATGAAATTGGGCATAGAATGTGGCGACGCCTATTATTTCATCTGCACTCATATTCAAACTTTGCGCAATATGATCAATCACAGGCTCAGGCAGAAAACCATATTCGGCCTGTGCTTTTTGTAAAATAGGAATTACCGCTCCTCTGGTATTTTTATAGTACTCAAGTATCCTTTCGACTTTTGAAAGGTCTATCGTCTCATTCTTTATGGATTGTTCGTTTGTTTTCATACCGGACTCCCATGAGCCATCGAGTTCACAAGAGAACACGAAATTGTAGCGCCGATCCCTTCCCCGATCGTAGTCGAGGACAGGTGTGGTCGGCAGTGGGCGGCGGATAAACCTCCCGCGCTACCGGTTATTTTCGTATTATATTGTTTTTTTATCTGTGTCATCTGTGCAATCTGTGGTTTCAACGGCTTTAGCGGTCAATTTCTCCCAGGACAATATCTAAACTTCCGATTACGGCAACAACATCCGGGAGTAATCGTCCCTCCACCATCTTCGGCAATGCTTCAAGATTGACAAAAGAAGGAGGCCGAATCTTTAACCGATATGGGTGACTGGACCCATCGCTTACGATATAAAATCCCAATTCACCCTTGGGCGCTTCGATACTGGTATACACCTCTCCCTTCGGCGGCTTGATACCATCAATAATGATTTTAAAATGCTGAATCATAGACTCCATCTTTGTTTCCACATCCTCTTTCGGGGGTAACGTAATGTTAGGCACCCTTGCTATGAAGTCTCCCTTGGGAAGGATGTTTAATGCCTGATGGACGATGCTATTGCTCTGCCTCATCTCTTCAATGCGCACGCGGTATCGGTCATATACATCCCCGTTTTTTCCCAGAGGAACGGTAAAATGATATTTGTCATAGCTGGAATAGGGTTCCGCCTTTCTGATATCCCAGTTAACCCCGGAACCCCTTAAGCTCGGTCCGCTCAGTCCATAATCAATGGCATCTTCAGCAGAAATAACGCCAACGCCGACGGTGCGTTTTTTCCATATAATATTCTCCGTCAGGAGGGTTTCGTATTCATTGAGCCGTGCGGGAAATTCGGCAATAAAATTTCTCGTTTTTTCCAGGAAACCCCCGGGCAAATCCAGTGCTACACCCCCCACCCGAATATAAGAAAGATTCATTCTTGCCCCTGAAACCATTTCGAAGATATCGTAAATCGTCTCGCGTTCCCTGAAACAGTAAAAGAATACAGTCATTGCTCCAAGATCCAGTGCATGGGTTGCCAGCCATAACAAATGGGAAGAAATCCTCGTGAGTTCGCATAAAATCACCCGAATGTGCTGCGCCCGTTCGGGAACTTCCATGCCGAGTAATTTCTCAACCGTAAGGGCATAGGCCAAGTTATTTGAGAATGGCGCTACATAGTCCAACCGATCTGTAAGAGGAATGCACTGATGGTATGTTCTGTATTCTGCAAGTTTTTCTACACCCCTGTGAAGAAATCCAATATGAGGCACAGCTTTGATAATCATTTCCCCGTCAAGTTCCAACAAAAGCCTCAGTACACCGTGTGTGCTGGGATGTTGCGGACCCATATTGATGGTCATCAGGTGTGTCGTAGTTGTCGTAGCAGGAATTGCCGTCACGCCTCGTCCTTTCGGTATATCTCCCGGAGAGTGGCGGGCTGTCTTCCATCGACTGGATAGTCTTTTCGCAAGGGATGGCCTTCAAAGTCATCAGGTGTAAGTATTTTTCTCAAGTCCGGATGACCATCAAACTTAATTCCATACATATCATAGGCCTCTCTTTCATGCCAGTTGGCCGTATTCCAGACACCCGTCACGGTTGATATGCGGGGATCATTTGATGCAACTGCCACCTTGAGACGTACACGATGATTTTTGTATATAGAATAGAGGTGGTATACCACCTCGAAAACGCCGTCCGTTTCAACCCGGTCAACACCACACAGATCCGATAAAAAATCAAAATCGAGTTCCTTATTTTCTTTCAAAAATCTGGCAATCTCTTGAATATATTCCTTCTTTACGATAAGGGTTAACTCATTTCTAAATACAGCAGAACCTGTAATTGCCTCGGGGAAATTATTTTTTACTAATGTAACTATCGTTTCATTATCCATGTTGTACCACCATAAACCTTCTGGCTGGCGACGAAATCAAATCAGCCCTTCGTCACCTTTCTTACGCCACTAAGACACCAAGCAGTAGAGACAGGTTTTAAACCTGTCTCTACTGTGTCCTCAATGGCTATTTTGAAATTCCTGAAAATTAAATTAGAAAGTCCCCTCTTGGGGGGGGATTTAGGGGTGGGTAAGGCGGTAATTCGTGAAATATTCACTGAGATTTCACGACCAAGGAACCCACCCCTAACCCCTCCCAAGAGGGGAATAATCCATGCCACCCTGTAACCCGCATAAATAAAATGAAAATTCCTATACTATTAAATTAACAAGAATGGGTAAAGCGAAGAGCACCCATCACCGCCATTTTCGTTGGGTGCGCTTCGCTTAACCAAACCTACATGACTAGCGGATGTCAATGAGCCTTTGGACGTTTCTGGGTGTAGTAAGTCACAAAAACCCCTATCAAGGCAATTATTGAAAGAACCAAAAAAAAGATTGCCATGTCACTCATGGGTATTACTCCCTTCAAGAATAAATCCGCAAATAGAACGAAGAACGCAGAGTTATAGCCCATAAATCCCCCTTAGCAAAGGGGGACAAAGGGGGTTGTTATGCAATCTCAGTGTTCTCTGCGGCGAGCAGAACTGTTACTTTTTGTTCAATACGGATTCCTTCTCAATCTTTTTTTGTATTTCCATAATGGCATGTATCAGTGCCTCTGGTCTGGGTGGACATCCAGGCAGATACACATCCACCGGCATAACCTGATCCAAGCCTTGAACGACACTGTAAGTATTAAACACACCCCCGGAAATAGCACAGGCGCCCATTGCAATAACCCATTTTGGCTCCGGCATCTGATCATAAATCCTTCTCGCCACAGATGCCATCTTGTAAGTAAGCGTGCCAGCGACAATCATCAGGTCTGACTGCCTCGGTGAGAATCTAAAGACTTCCGCACCAAATCTTGCAAGGTCATACCGGGGAGCAACCGCGGCCATCATCTCTATAGCACAGCAGGCCAGTCCAAATGGCATAGGCCAGAGAGATGATTTGCGAGCCCAGTTTACCATAGTATTCAGAGTGGTGGTCATGATGTTATCACCCAGATGACTTTCTAATCCCATTCCAACCCCCCTCTTTTCCATATATAGAGATAACAAACGAGCAGGATGCCAATGAAAACTAACATTTCGATAAATCCAAATAATTTTAGTGATTTAAATACCACCGCCCACGGATAGAGAAACACGACTTCAATATCAAAGATAACGAAAAGCATTGCGATAAGATAAAACTTTACAGAAAAACGCTCCCTGGCAGAACCTACCGGGTCAATACCGCACTCATAAGGCATGAGCTTTTCTATCGTAGGCTTCCGTCTGCCCAGAATTGCCGAAAGACCTATATTGGTAACAGCAAAGCCTGCAGCGACAATAAACAAAATCAGTATGGGTAAATAGTGTAACATGCGCGACTTATTATAGAATTATTTTTTGAAAAGTCAAAGAGATTTGCAATTGTGAACTTATGCAAATTGATAGGGAAAAAACCGAGCAACTATAATACCAAACCCTATCAAAGACAAGTAAGGCTCATTCACATATACATTTATACATTAAATTTTTTGAAACACTCTCACTCAAGTGTTAAAATCATCGTAAATGGTGAAATTCGACAACTAACTTTTTCTTTTTAATTAGTGTTTATCAAGCCCGTGGGTGGAACTGTTGATGGACTGCTTTCAAGTGCTGTTTGCTAACGTGGGTATAGATTTGAGTAGTCGAGATATTGACGTGTCCCAGCATTTCCTGGACTGAACGTATGTCTGCGCCGTTTTCCAGCAGGTGAGTGGCAAATGAATGCCTCAATTTGTGGGGAGAGATGCGCTCATGGATACCCGCCCTCAAAGCGCAATCCCTTACAATTTTCCATATATTTTCCCTCCTAAGCGGCTTCCCCGTCTTTGAAAGGAATACATAGGGACTGTGTTGGCTGTTTTTTATTTCCGGCCTCGCAACTTTTAAATAATTTTGAATAGCCTGGATTGCCTTTGTCCCCAGAGGCACGATGCGTTCCTTCGAACCTTTACCGCGACATTTCACATAACCGTATTCGAGATTAATCCAATCCATCTGAATTGCAGTTACCTCCGACACCCTCGCACCAGTAGCGTACAGCAGCTCAAGGATAGCCTTATTTCGAATTCCCAATTTCATTGTTACATCAGGAATTGAGAGTAGTTTATCAATTTTATGGGTGGGAATAACTACGGGTAATCTTTTCCAGAGCTTTGCCGAATCAATCGTAGTAAGGGGGTTTTTTTGTAATTTCCCCTCAGAAAGGAGAAACCTGTATAACATACGGATAGATACTATCGTACGGGTAATGGAGGTGATGGAAAGTCCGCGCTTTTTTTCAGAAATGATGAAGCTGGTAATCATGTCGGGACGGACGTCGTTAAAGTCAGATATTTTTTTAGAAAGCAGGAACTTTGTAAATAGTTGCAGATCGTGGCTGTAACTGAGAATGGTATTTCGTGACAAACCGCATTCGACAATGATGTAGTTTATAAAAGACTCAATAAGTTCATCCAATTTATAGTGTTACCTTGTAAAAACTTCTTTTTTGTGTAAGTTTTTTTAACACCCCCCTGTGTCCCCCCTTGCGAAGGGGGGACACAGGGGGGTTCTTTGGTTGCGGCTATGCTGCGCTAGGGATTATTGACTCATTCATTGTCAATGTTTTTTGTTAAGGTGCTTGCGTCTTTAAGTCTTTTAATTACTCGATTAGGTTGAAATTGACAAATTCTTTTATCCTTATAAAATCCTTTGCGTTATTTGTAATAACAAATGCTCCTATCTGTTTTGCAGAAAGGGCAATAAGGACATCATTCTGTATCCTTGATAAAAATATGTTCTCAAAGCCGTGTTTTCCTCCAAGTTTAGCAATAACCTTGCCCGTAGTTTGCCAATCGTTTGCTGATGGGGTAACTATCCTTTGTGTGTCATAAAAAGTCTTATACAACTTATCAAGGAGTTTAATAGATTGATTATCAAATGCCCCTGCATAGAGTTCAGCAATAACTACAACGCTTAAATAGATTACAGGTTTTCCTAAATCAATCTCCAGAATTGGGTGAACAATGCCGTCGTTTATGAAGGGAATATAAACGGACGTGTCCAGAATCACCTTAGTCCTTGCATCTGCCATAGATATCTTTGATGGACCCCTTGCCTTTGATTGTCATGAGGACATCCCTAATTTTGCTGTCCGCTATGACGGTGTCCATAGCCCTTTCAATAGCTTCTGTATCTGTCTTGGCATTCATAATTTTTTTAACTGTCCTGATCTTCTCAGGGTCAAGGATGAACTGTTTTCTCATTTTTAAAGCACGTGTCATTTTCAATTACCTCCATGTGTATTTTATATGAGAGCCATACACATTGTCAATTTTATATTGTGCAGGGTTTATTTTTACCCGTTGTCCCTCTGGAAGAGGTTATACGGGATGCTTACGAACTCAATCTGATTGGATTCCATGTATTCTTCGTCAAGAAAGCAGGCAGGGGCATAAACAATCCGCTTCTTGTTGGGCTGTTCGGCAATAATCCTTTCGGCAACCTCAAGATTAAGCGCCATTCTGGTCAATGCTTCATAGTCCTGTTTGTAAAATTGCAGAGTGGGCATGAATTTCCTTTCCTCCTTCTAAATTTTCCACATCCGGGTTTTATGCTTTACAAACGCCCCGATCTCAAAATGCCTATTGCAAGTCCTAATCCAAGAAGACCTGCAAAGACAAAACCCAGAATACCCATTACGGGAAAACCGTATATTAAAGGGCCTTTATTTGCCATAATAATTAGCGAAGAGCCAATAATTAAGGCAGAGATAACCAGACTGAATGAAATACGATTACTGGATTTATCCATCTCGGCTATGAATTTCGAAAGACCCTGATGCTCAAATTCGATCTTTAACGTGCCCTTCTTTATCTTTTTTATAATTTCATAGGCATCTTTTGGAATTACCTTGAGGATATCCAATAATTCGGAGGAATAAATAGCCACGTCTTTGAATATGCGCTTCGGGTCGTGCCTTTCATGGACAAGTCTTTCCACAAATGGTCTGGTATGGGCGATGGTGTTAAAATCCGGATCTAACTGTCTGGCAACACCGTCCATAGTAACAAGTGCCTTGATCATGACGTGAAATTGCGGTGGTATCTTTAACTTATGTCGTGTCATTAATTCGACGGCTTGTGGTAGTATGGTTGAAATTTCTATTTGTTTTAAGGGGATATCGTAAAACCGTTCTACGAAATCGCTAATATCGTGTTTGAAATCCCGCAATGAATGTTCTTCAGCTACAGACCCAAGCATTTCTAAAGCCTTTATAATACCATTGATATTTTTCGTGGATATGGCAATCAGGAGGTTTACCACCACGTCACGCGTGTCTTCATCGAGCCTGCCAACAATCCCAAAATCCACAAACGCCGCAGCATTATCAGGCAGGATGAAGAGGTTTCCCGGATGGGGGTCTGCATGAAAGAACCCGTCAATGAATATTTGTTGAAGGATGGCATTGGCGCCATTTGCGGCAACGGCCTTCTTTTCTTCGTCTGAATGAGGTTGGGTCAAGTAATCGCTCATTCGAATGCCAGTGATTTCATCTGTGGTAATTACCTTGTGTTTCGTATATTCCCAAAAAACCCTGGGAATCTGAACGGTCGTACTCTCCTTAAAGTTTTTGCAAAATTTATCGATGTTGTGCGCCTCATAGGTAAAATCTATCTCCTTTGTAATAACCCGGGAAAACTCATCAACAATGCTGATAGGGTCAAAGATCTTTATATCATGCATATATCGATTGGCCAATTGGGCTAAGGTGTAAAGGATGTCAACGTCTGTTTCGATCATTTTCCGCATATCAGGCCGCTGCACTTTTACTACGACATTTTCACCCGTCTTGAGTCGTGCACGGTGCGCCTGACCTAAGGATGCGGCAGCAAAGGGGACCGGATCAAATGAGGCAAATATTTTATCGGGATAACTCCCAAAGGATTCCTTCATCTGCTTTTTGACGTCTTCGTAACCAAAGGGAGGAACTCTGTCCTGGAGTTTACTGAGTTCATAGCAAAGGTCCAGGGGAACCAGGTCGGGTCGAACACTCAGGGTTTGTCCTAGTTTTATAAATGTGGGGCCGAGTTCTTCCAATACCTTCCTGAGTCGGACGGCTCGGGACTCCGGGGGTTCTGTAAACCGCCGTAACATACGGGTTTTGATAATACCCCTTCCAATGGCGTGCTCTTTTAAATGAAGTTGTTGGATGGCAAAACCAAAACCATGCTTGGTTAATATCCTTAAGATTTGATTAAGACGGCGTATATCCCGGATCTTTTGACCTATTTTCCTGAGTTGCATGTATTACTCTTAAAGAGTTTACCTCACAAGGAAATTTATACTAATTCGCTATCAAACATTAAATAAATATGCTATACTTCCTTACGCTTGCAGGATTCCATCGGTCTATATTTTAGTGTTTGATGGCGAATTAGTATTAGACAAGATAACAGGATAAACACTTTGAACTTATAACCACCCCTCTTTCCCCTCCTTCGCAAGGAGGGGATGAAGGGGAGGTCTTCCACGGGTTATTTGCCATACTGGTTATAGTCACGAAACCCGCCTGTCTGCGTGCGGGGACGCGCAGGCAGGCATGAATAAAATGAAAATTCCTATACAATAAATTTATCCTGTTTATCACTCTAATTCTCTGACTTTGCGTTTGATTTCAACTTTGTCTTCCCCAAAAATTAGAATTAAGCTTCAAGAAATCCAAAACCCATTTTATTGTAAACTCGATAGGCACATCCGATGATTTTTTCAGTCAATTCTTTATATTTTATATTCCCAATCAGTTTTGATAATATTTTGATTAACTGGATTTTATCCTGTTATCCTGTCAAAAATTAGAGGGGAAGAGGTGGTGAACCCAGATGCTACTCTTCTCTGGATTCCAGTCTTTTTATAATCTCATCGAGTTTTTTCTGCATTTCCTGGAGTTCACGTCGTGTTGGAATATCCAGCTTATGAAGCACCTTCTCCACAATCTCTTCGATTTTAGATTCAATTTCTTTTTTGCTCGATAAGACTTTATTGAATATTTCCTTTACCTGCGCCTTAGCCTCGTCTGTCTTGATTTCACCCTTTTTTACCAAATCGTCAATAATCTCTTCGACGTTTTCCTTCGTTAATAACAACGCCCCAAATCCAAAGTTTATTGCCTTTTTAAAAAAATCGGACATCATATCCCCCTCCCGTAAATATTAAGCACAATGCTTTTCCTCTATATTCCTTCGGGTAAATTCATGGCTGAACATTGATGGATAATATATGATTACGATTAAAAAAACAACTAATTTTGTATATGAGAAGCCTCATACAAGCAAGGAAGTCTCTATTCTTGTAACAGTTCACCCCCTCCCCTAACCCCTCCCACCAGGGGTGGGGAATACTCATTGCCCCCTTGTATTCCTCCCCCTTGATGGGGGAGGTTTAGGTGGGGGTGAACTGTTACCTATTCTTTTACCCCAAGTTTCTCAATCATTTTATTGATAGCTTCACTTTGGTCCGGTTCCAGGACAGATAATTCCTTCAAATAATGAATCGCCTTTTGGCTGTCATTTTTGTAATTCCAATATAAGGTAATAAGGCTTACATAAGAATTGGCATTTTTGGGATGCATATTGATGATCAATTCAAATTCAGCAATCGCTTCTTCAACAAGCCCTTTTTTAGTATAGGTATTGCCTAAATTTTCGTGATAAATAATGCCCTTTGGGTCATATTTTGTTGCAAGTTTGTATTCCATAATGGCCTCATCAAATGAACCTTTTTTAACATATACATTTCCCATATTGTTGTGAGTAATTGCGCTTTCCGGGTCGATTGAAGCTGAAAGTTTGTATTCTGTCATGGCGTTGTCCAGCAAATCCCTGTCTTCGTAAATATTCCCCAGGTTATTGTGGGCATGAGGATTGTTATTGTTCATTTGGATTACATTCTTGTATTCAATCTCAGCTTCATTCGTTAATCCAATCTTCCCGTATGTCACACCAAGGTTAAAATGGGCAGTTTCATTGAATGGGCTAATCTCGATAGATTTTTTATATTCTGCAATTGCATTCTTGAGATGCCCTTCGTCGACATATGCTTTAGCAAGATTATCATGCGTCTTCGATAAGACCCGTTTATCCAAAATACTTAAGCCTTTATTCATATACACATTGGCAATATTGCCGTGTGCCTCCGAATAATCGGGCCTGATTTGAATAGCGGTATTGTATTCTTTCATTGCGGCATCTATGAACCCCATTTTTTTATACAAAACACCCAGATTGTTGTGGGCACGCGAACTTTGGGGCGAGTCTATAACGGTCGTAGACCATAACGAAAAGTCATCGAACCAGATTTTAGCTCTGTTGCACGTTTGCCAGCAAAATCCTGTCAAAACAATGCTGATAATAAATGGGAAACTCCAGGAAGTTAGGATGTCAGATTTTAAACCTGATCTGGGTATAAGACTGAGTAATTGACCTCCGAGGATGCAAAACCCAACAAGGGGTATATAAAGATACCGTTCTGCCATTATATTTTCTATAGGAATAATATTTAAAACAGGAAGCAAGGTAACAAAGAACCATAGAATAGAGAAAAACAAGGTCTTTGAATAAAAAAACAGTCTGTAGGTAATTACAATTACAGAAACGATGAGCAGGAAGGACAAGACAAAAGACAATTCTATAGGAGAAGAAGTATTCGGAATGACATAATCGGCGTTTAGATGCACAGGAAAAAATAAAAGCTTTATATAAGAAGCGATGACTTTTGACATGGTCAAAAAGTTTATCCAGAGGCTATTCTGGGGATACGGTATGTAAGATTCTGCAGGGTTGTGTAAGAATACGAAGCGCAGTGTAATGTAAAAAACGGTTATCAAGATATAGCCGATGTAGTAACGGATACGTTTAAAGGTAAATAAGGTCTTGCCGTACCTCATGACATCGTACAGGCCGATGAGTATTGGAAAGGTAACGGCCATTTCCTTGGAAAAAAGTCCCAGGAAGTAGGATATAAGAGAGATTCCATACCACAAAACAGATTTATGCTGATGGGTCTTGAGATAGAAGAGAAATGCGGCAAAGTAAAAGGTGGCAGCCATAATGTCTTCGCGATAGCTTATGGCATTGACTGCCTCTGTAAGTATGGGGTAGGTACAAAAAATAAGGCTGGTAACAAAGGGTACGGATGTTTTTGTCGCTTGTATCCTCGAAATACATACTTCTGGATTCTGTGGGAAGAAAGATTTTAATGCTTTGTCTGGTTCACCTCTGATTACGTTAAATATACGGGTAAACAAGAAAAACAAAAGTACCGAATTGAGGCTATGGAGAAGTAGGTTAGTGAGATGGTATCCGAGAGGAGTTAGTTGCCAGAAGAAGTAATCGATAAAATAAGATAACGTAACGACAGGGCGATAACTGAGTTCACCAGAGGACGTGAAATAATCATTTGTAAAGATCGTGGGTATCTTGTGCCACGACCTTATCAGATAATTATTCGTAATGGTAAACTTATCATCGTAGGCAAAATCGTTTCCCAGCGTATATACGTATATGAGTACGGAAACAACGACGATAATTATTAACTGATAAAATAAAAGGAATGTCTTATCTGGCTTGAATACCACCGTCCCACGTTTATTTATGGGTTGGTACGGATTACACATTTACCGTTTTTAGGTATTGACATCATGAAAATAATTAAAATAACATAAATTAATTTTGACAGGATTAACAGGATAATCAGGATGAAATAAGGTAGCTTTAATCTTGTTAATCCTGTATATCTTGTCTAAAATTAAGTCTTTGTTCTTGCTACGGGAAAACCTATAGGACTTATTCTTAATTTTGGAGAAAGCAAAGTTGAGGTTAAACGAACGGTCAAGGATTTAAAGTAAAAGATATACAGGATGAAAAAATTATCATGTAAATCCTGTTCATCCTGTCTAGGGTAGCTGAACTATTACAAATAATCTGGATTATTTACATGCAAAGATTCAATATTAAACGCCCTCGTGTTTCCTTCTGCGCCTTTTTAAAAGATATTTCTTCCTGTTTAGTCTGTGCTTTTTTTTCCCGCTAAAACCGCTTGCCATGATACTCCTCACAATAAATTTGATATGTATACAAAACGAGTAGAGATAATACCAACAATAAGTTTAAAATTCAATAAAATATTAATTATTATCCATAAAGCGAATATTTTATGTTTGGTAAAGTATCATGGGGTTAGGGGCATGGCAATTAAAAAAAGTTTGCATCTTATCAGATCGTTTGTTAACATTATTTTACATTTTTACAGATATATCACTTTGTCATTTGTGAGGTAAGAATCTATGGCTAAAAAAGCCAGTGGAGATAAAATGAGTTGCTCCTTTTGTGGAAGGAGTTATGAAGCAGTAAAACGTTTAATTCAAGGCGATACGAACATTTTCATTTGTAACGAATGTGTAGAGGCATGTCATGCACTTATCCAAAAAGATCAAAAACAAGTTCTGAACAAACCCCTGGGAGAAATACCGATCCCTTCACAGATCAAGGAACGATTAGATGAATATATCATAGGCCAGGATACGGCAAAAAAGACACTTGCCGTTGCAGTGTACAACCACTATAAGCGTTTGATTGCCAGTTCCAGTAAGGATGGAGTTGAAATAGAAAAAAGTAATATATTGCTTGTAGGACCTACCGGTTCCGGGAAAACCCTCCTGGCGCGTACCCTCGCTAAAATAATTGATGTTCCTTTTGCAATCGCAGATGCAACGACACTCACTGAGGCCGGGTATGTGGGCGAAGACGTGGAAAATGTATTATTGGCCTTGTTAAGAAATGCGGATTTCAATCTTCAGCGGGCTCAGCAAGGAATTATCTATATTGACGAGATTGATAAAATTGCCAGAAAGAGTCCAAATCCATCCATCACAAGGGATGTCTCTGGTGAAGGGGTACAGCAGGCATTGCTGAAAATGTTGGAAGGTACAGTAGCAAATGTACCTCCTCAGGGTGGAAGAAAACATCCAGAACAACAATATATTCAAATGGACACGAAGGACATCCTCTTTATTTGCGGCGGCACGTTTACAGGGATAGAGGATATTATCAGGAGGAGAATCGGGAAAGTAAATATAGGGTTCGATGCAAAAAAAGTTGATAAAGGAGAAAAATCCTTTGCTGACATGCTGAGTAAAGTGGAAGTCGAGGACATTATTGACTATGGAATGATTGTAGAGTTTATAGGACGACTGCCCATCACTGCGCCTTTGATGCCGCTAACGCAAGACGACCTGATCAAGGTCATGACAGAACCAAAGAGTGCCCTGGTCAAGCAATACCAGAAATTCTTTGAAATGGAAGAAGCCAAGTTAGAATTTTCTCATGAAGCATTAGTAGAAATCAGCAAAAAGGCGTTTGAAAAGAAGACTGGCGCAAGGGCATTAAGATCAATATTTGAGAATTTTATGCTTGATGCCATGTACCATTTGCCTTCCAACAAAGGAGATTCCTCCTTTCTGGTCACCCCGGCAGTTGTGCGTGGTGAAATACCATTATTGGCACAAAAATACAGAAAGACTGCGTAGTATCATTTAGCCACGAACGAACGCGGATTTACACAAATCATGACAAACACATTGCCTGTCCGTATTTTATTTTCCTAACAGCATCAGTCTTTTTAGTTCGGCCGCAGCATCGTCTTTTCTGTTCAGCTTATCGTATAATAACGCAAGATTTTTATGGATAATGGGATTGAAGGGATTGATGTGGTTGGCTTGTGACAGAATCTCTATGGCTGTATCATACTCACCTTTTCGTTGATAGAGTTCACCGAGTGAAATATAGGTGGTGGTGTATTCAGGATAATATTTTAAGGCAACCTTCAGGATTTCCTCAGCCTTAGTATATTGTGTGTCCATGATGTAAGCTGTCGCTAATTTGTTCTGAATTTGTGGAGAGATATTGCCTGCCTTCTTGAATGCCTTTTCATATTCTACAATAGCCGCGCCGTGAAGTCCTTCGTGACGCAAGAGGTCGCCCAGGATGGCATATTTTCTGGCATCCTTTACCTCTATTTCAGCAACACTTTCTACATCATCTACTATTGGCGAGGATTCGTTAAGCTTTGTGGGAAGTATCTGGATACCATGAATCCTCCGAAAATTTTTCTGTTTCAGTTCTTGCAGCCAATTTTTTTCAAATTCAACAAAAGAAGCCCCTACTGCTGATGATACCGCATCTTCCGTTGATTTTCCGCTCTTGATGCCATCCAGAATAGATACAAGCAAAGGATAACCACCGCGGTTGAATATATAATCGATTACGGTAAAAACTTCGGCAAAGGCAAGCGCTGTATCTTCTCTCTTTTTTAACTTTGCCAGTGATGGGTGCATTTGTTCAAAGGTGATAAAATAATCCTTTTCAACAGCCTCGGCCATCAGGCTTTCTAAAGAAACAGGCAGTTTGGGAGTTATATTTTCCAGCCAGCGTTTTTCTTCATACTTTGCAATCCCTTCGTGGAGCCAAATGGGCACACGATTATAAGTCTTCTTCATTATTACGTAGTGTACGTACTCATGGGTAAGGGTATCGAGCCATTGATACCCTCTCGGCTGGAGGCGTGGACTTGTGATAATTACGCGATTAAATAAACAGATTGCTACGGTACCGGAGGTTTCTATCTCTTCTTTGGTGAGTGTCGAGATGGTACAAAAGCTTTCTGCGTCAGGAAAAACCTCAACAAGGACAGGTTCTTTTGGAAAATAATCGAGATCATTCCCGACTGCACGATAAGCCTTTTCGAGGGTATTTAAGGCATAATCGACCAGTATGGCATCCTTGTCTTCCACATATCGAAACAAGAAATGTTCGGTTTTAACCTCTTTGAACTTATTCGTAGTTTGATAAATCTTATCTACAAAGTCATAAAATTCTTGGGCATTTTGTGCGATACCAGCGTCTTCCTGTGCCTTTTTTAAGAAGGATAATGACTCCTGGTAGTTCCCCTCATAAAATCGCACCTCACCAGCAAAAAAGCATACATAAGGATTTTCTGCCGCAGTTGAAAGCAGTTTATTGGCAATTGCAGAAGCCTCGTCGATTTGCCACGTCTTCAGGCATTCTTCTCCATAGGCTATTTCACCCACAACGTCAAAGAATTTTTCTTCATGTTGTGCGTGTGCCTCACCCGTAAATAATGTGAGGATTGGTAAGAGAAATACGAGTGTAATAAAGATTCTTTTCATTTTATCCTAACCCGAACGAGTCGGAAGAGACGAAGTCCGAAGCACAAAATATGAAGCGTTTTTCGCATTCAAAATTCTGAATTTAGGATAGACATGCCCTGATGTCTTCCCCGATACTATTTGGGTACGCTTTTTTAATCCCATCAAAATTATCTCCTGCTGCAAGAAGATCGATCATAATATGCACAGGGATTCTGGTTCCCTTAACACATGGTTTGCCACTGCATATCTTTGGGTCAGATACGATTCTTTAAATACTTGTATTCATACCTTTGACCGCCCTTTGTAATTTTACAATTTACCTCCCCAATCCACAATTGCAATCTCCTCCGGTGTGAGGTTGTAAAGTGTGTAAACCATTTGGTCAATTTGTTTTTCCAAATCGTGGACTTTGGCTTGTTTATCAGGTTTTTGTGAATAATCCTCGTCTTTCGTGACAGCAAGGATGCGCCATGAACTTTTCCCTTCAGATATAATTTGTCAATTGGAACTGTTGTTGTTCCTTTTTGCCATGATTATTTATTCCCGTCTATTATATTTCGCATGCCCTCAATTTTTCTCTTAATTTCTTTTCCCGGTCACTGAAAACCATGTTGTTGAACTCGTTGATCTCTTCCAGCCATTGTAATTTGTCCTCTGTGGACAATTTCATATATTCGATTATTTTCTCGTCTTCAAGTGTATAGATAAATCCCTTATCCATTCTTTTCCTCCAGATATTTTCTTACTTTATTCAGCATTTCAATATCGCTTAAATCCTGACTTCTTCCGCTAAATTCTTTCATCTTCACTACATCATCTATTGATGCCAGATAAATATCTATATCCTTCGCCCTTTTCACCGTTCTGTTTTTAAACGACCTTTCAAAATCCAATGGATGAACAAGCACAATATCAATCACCTTATAGTTTTCGTTTTTATGATAAAAACTGAATGCCTTGAGATTCTTATTTTCTATCCAGTCCTTCACTTTATCAGGATTTGCATGGTCATCAGGGCTTACGGGCAGGCGCGGAACATAACCTAATTCTTTCAATAGAGATTGTTATCTTGAGAACATTTTCTCTATCCATAGCGATAACGATGTCAATGTCCTGAGTCACCCGCGGAACACCATAGAGATTGACAGACAATCCACCCACGACAAGATATCTGACCTTGCTCTTATACAATCCTTCCAGTATCTCAAAATAATACATATTCAACCCTCCGGATCCTCTTCAAAACCAAACACCTCCCGCAAAATCGCACACGCCAGGGCTTCGGTGGCCTTCAGTTGCTTATCCGCAGCCTGCCGTGTTTATTTCCATTATTACTCGGCAATCTCCTCCGGTGTCAGGTCGTAGAGCTTGTAAACCATTTGGTCAATCTGTCTTTCAAGCACCGACGTGTTGGCATTAGCATCGAAATCCCCCTTATCAAAGGTGGATAAAGGGGGTTGTTGCTGTTTTGCGGCGAGGATTTGGTCTACGAGGGTGATGAAGGGCTGCTTGTATTCTATGTCAATTCCCATACTGGTTTGACGATAGAAATGTTCCAATTTGATTCCACATCTGGAGATAAAAACGGGTGTCATAGCTACTCCAAACACTTTATTCTTTCTATCATCTCTTCGGGAGATGGCAGATATTTTTTTAGTTCACGAGGCAGCTTTCCCGTCAGCTTGTAAGTAGATACGCCTATCGGCTTTTTCGTATCCTTCAATGCATACTCGACGATCGTGCGGCTTTTGTCCTTGCACAAGATGATGCCAATGGAAGGATTCTCGTCTGGAAGTTTTGTAATGTCGTTCAGGGCAGAAAGATAAAACTGCATCTTGCCGGCATATTCGGGCTTGAAAGCGCCTATTTTTATTTCTATTGCAACAAGGCATCGCAGTTGCCTGTGATACAACAGTAAATCAATGAAAAACTCCTGCCCCTCTATTTCCAGCCGGTATTGATTGCCCACAAAGGTAAAATAGCTGCCCATCTCTATCAGGAACTTTCTCACATTTTCAAGAAGTGCCCGCTCAAGCTCCTTTTCTGAGTGCTCTTCGCCAAACTCTAGAAAATCGAAGGAGTATTCATCCTTGACCGCCAGTTTTGCTTGATGCCGGTATTTTTTCGGAACGGCTTTATCAAAGTTGGTCTGATTTGCCATATAGCGTTCAAATGCGCCTGCTTCAAGCTGGTTTATCAGAACATCTTTTGTCCAGCCAAACTTCTTTGTTATCTTGATGTAGAACTCACGCTGAATATCACCCTTACAGCGCTGCATTATGATGACATTTTTAGTCCAGCTAATTTCTCCAACCAATGGTTGGAGTTTTGAATTGTCCTTGTATGCTGAGTAGAACTGCCGCATATTCCATAGATTTTGAACGGAAAACCCCTGTATTCCCGGAAACTCTTTTTGCAGGTCTTGAGCCAAGGTCTCCACAATTGCCTTGCCCCAGCCGAGCTTTTCCTGCTTTGCCACTATTGATTTGCCGATGTCCCAATACAAATTTATAAGCTCTTTGTTTACAGCTTTGAGTGCGTCATACTGGGCTTTATATATGCGTTCTTTGATCTCTTCAAGAAAAGTCTTATATTCAGCGGTTATCATGACTGATATTTCACCTCCTCCCCTTCACAACGGCAATCTCATCCGGCGTGAGGTCGTAGAGTTTGTAAACCATTTGGTCAATCTGTCTTTCCAAATTGTGGACTTTGGCTTGTTTATCAGGGTTTCGCAGATAATCCTTGTCATTCGTGATAGCAAAATGTGCCCAAAAGATTCTAAAACATTATGAATATTGAACATCAAATCACTAATCAAGACGCGACCCCGAACTCTTCACTCCTCTTTGATCTCTTTAAGAAAGGTCTTATATTCAGCGGTTATCATGACTGATGTTTCACTTCCTCCCCTTCACAATTGCAATCTCTTCAGGCGTGCGGTCGTAGAGTTTGTAAACCATTTGGTCAATTTGTTTTTCCAAATCGTGTACTTTGGTTTGTTTATCAGGGTTTTGTATATAATCCTCGTCATTCGTGATAGCAAAGATGTGCCCAAAAGATTCTAAAACATTATGAATATTCAACATCAAATCACTAATCAAGACGCGTACCCCAACTCCGCGTAAATTTCAACGCGACCGCCGCAAAGCCGTTGTTAGTTGCAGTGCCGTGCCGATCACATTTATAGGGTAAAAGAAGGATGTTGAGTGGTTGAGGCTTTGTCAAAGAGAGAGTGTTGATATGCTTCCTCTTGCACTTTTCCATATTTTGCAAAAAAGGCATCCCACTTTTCTCGAGTCATATATTGCGAAATATCATCCGGCAGATAAGTTAGAAGTTTGCGACTTTTTCCAAATCCAAGATGTTCCGCTATTTTGAAAAGATTGATACGCATTAGTGTATCTTTGGTGTATGGCCGTTTAGCATCAA
>Ga0082335_1003742_pt1 | contig 24431 bp, 16 predicted proteins | sample Subgrocontami58m_FD_72375 | JGI IMG/M metagenome (GOLD analysis project Ga0082335, IMG submission 72375) | Subsurface groundwater microbial communities from S. Glens Falls, New York, USA - GMW37 contaminated, 5.8 m (SPADES assembly) (version 2) ...
AGTACCCGGTCAGGGTGGCCGTGACCCGCTTGTCCACGTAGCGAGGGCCGACCTCGTACTGGATGGCCTCCTCCGGCTCGACCCCGGGGCTGGGGACCTGCGCGTACGATGCGTGCGTCGGGACGCCGAAGCGAAGCGCGTCGCCGTAGTTCGGCGCCCGGAACCCCGTTGCCACGTCCGCCGCAAGGCCCAGCTCGTCCGTCATCCACCAGACCGCGCCGGCGTTCCAGGTCAGCGAGTGCCACCACGCGTTCAGGTCGATGTCGTCGAGCGTGAACGGCGGCACGAGGTCGATCGGCCTCGGGGCGGAGTCGAGGTTCGTCACCTCGTACCGGACCCCCGCCGAGAACGTGAGGTTCTCCCGCAGAGAGACCTCAGTCATCAGGAAGCCGTCGAAGACCTGGTACGACCCGTCCGGCGTGTTCCCCGCCGGCTCGGTGAGGGTCACGGCGCCGGTCGTCTTCGAGGTGCTCCTGAGCCGCACGGCGCTCCCCAGCTTCTCCAGGCGATAGTCCCCTCCCCAGAGGAGGCGGTGCTCCCGGCCGAGGCGCACGGGCGTCACGCCCTGGAAGCCCGCGCCATAGACCGACTGGTCCGCCGTCGTCTCCCGGCGGTCGAAGCGCGTCGGCGTCTCGGTCGTGCGGTACCCGAGCGAGTCATACTGCTGCGCGTAGGCGTAGGCGTCGAGGGAACGGAGCCACGAGGCCAGCTCGCGCCCCTCGTACGACAGCTTGCCCAGGTCGCGCTCCTCGTCGGGGTCGAGCAGGGTCGGGATGCCGCTCGGGTTCGTCTTCGACGTCGTGTAGCGATGGACGTCGTCCCGGTGGAATCGCTGGAAGGACAGCTCGACGAAGTGTCGTTCCGAGGGCTTCCAGCTGAGCTTCGCGAAGAAGCCGTCGGTTTCGTAGCGGGTGTCGTCCACCTCTCCGAAGCCGCCTCCCCCTTCGTAGTCCTTCACGTCCTGGAATCCTCCTCCGGCCATCAGGGAGAGGCTGTGCCCCGCGATCCAGGCGTACGTGTCGTTGGAGAGGAGGTCGTCGACCGAGCCGTAGCGCGTCGTTGTGCTCCCGCCGTAGAGGATGCCCTCGGCGGGGTACTCGTGGACGCGGCGGGGGATGACGTTGACCACGCCGCCGATCGCGTCGCTGCCGTACTGGAGCGAGCCGGGGCCGCGGAGGACCTCGAGGCGCTCGATGGCAACGGGGGGGATCTGGTCGAGGAAGGGGTTCGGGCCCCCGAAGAGAGCGCCGTTGTTGATGCGGATGCCGTCGCAGAGGGAGAGGACTCGCGGGCCGACCTGCCCGCGCAGGATCGGCGAGGCGCCGGCGGCGCCATTCCTCTGGTTCCACACGCCGGGCTCCTCGTCGAGCATCCGGGCCGCGGAGGGGGCCTGCCGCCGGCGGAGATCCTCCTCGGTCGCGAGCGTCACGGACCGCGGGACGCTGAGGAGGGACTCCTCCGTTCGCGTTGCGATGACCGTGACCTCGCCGAGGCGAAACGGCGGGCCGGTCTCGCGCCCCTCCGGGGCCTGGGCCAGGACCGACCCGGCGATCGCGAGGGATACCAGGAGCGCGGACGATGTGAGCTTCATCACGTCCGCCTCTTGCGCGCGAAGCCATAGACCAACAGGAGCAAGCTCACCGCGGCGATCCCTACCGGCAGGGTCAACCAGGGCGAGGAGGCTTCCGCCGGTGCGACCGGTACGAGTCTCTTCCCCGTTACCTTTGCCGACGGCTTCGCGCCGTCTGCCTTCCGCGGGACGCCCGAGTCTGGCGCCGGGATCGCCTTCCGCACGTACGCCTCGAGCTTGGCGTTTCCCCCTCCGCGCAGTCCTCCCCCCTCGCCGTGCCTGGCCACCGACGCCGCGTACGCGGCCGCGACGGCGCCGAGCGTCCGCGCGTCGGCCTTCCAGTACCCCTTCCGCGCCGACTCGAGCAGCACCTCGAGCACCTCCTGGAGCGCGAACGGGTTCTCCTTCTCGAACCACCGCGGGAGGCCAAGCCCGAGCTTGTCGTCGAGGTAGACCTCCTTGATCTCGCGCCAGGTCTCGTCGCTCACGCTCCCCTCGCGCATGATGGCCCACCCCATCGCGTTCCCGACCATCACGGCCACCTGGTCCGCCCCGGCGTATCCCTCGTTCTTCATCCCCTCGATCCACTTCCGGTTGAAGAGCCGCACGCGGAACTCCCGCGTGAGCGCCTCCTCCGCCGTGACGACCTCGGTCCCGTCCGGGTCCCGCACGTCGGAGAGGAGGAACTCCGGCTCCTTCCCGGTCAGGTGCTTCACGGCGAGCGCGAGACTGCCCCCCGTGTACCACATGTACTTGTTCGCGAGGGGGCTCCTCGAAGGGTCCGCCCAGGTCCGCATCACGACCTCCGTCCCCTGGATCGACTCCTCGTACGCCTCCTTCGCCGGCTGACCCCACATCCCCTGCGTGTAGACGTTCTCCACCTGCGCGAGGTAGGCCTCCATGAGCTGCTCCCGGGTGTCCCAGTCGCCCGACCGCTCGACGAGGTAGTAGTACGCGGGGGAGCCGTACTGCCCATCCGCATAGCCGAAGACCCGCGCGGTCGCGAGGAGCGCCGCACGCTCTTGCGGAAGGCCCCGGTCGACCAGCTTCCTTTCGATCGCGCGCGAGCGCTCACGGACGCCGTTCCCATCCTCGTCAAGCCCCGCGACGAGGCGGACCGCCTTGTCGAGGAGGGCCATCCGGCTCGGGAGGTTGTCCCGGTAGTAGCCGAGCGCCGAGATGAAGACGTCGATTCGCGGTCGCCCCAGTGCCTCTCGCGGGATGACCCGAACGTCCGAGACGACGTTCTTCTCGTCCCAGGCGGGCTCCACCCCGATCAGGTACAGGATTTGCGATTCCATGACCCCGTAGTCCGCAAACGTCGCGAACGAGTTCAGGTCGAATCCCACCTTGCCCGGATACCGCCCGTCCCGCGCGAGGCGGTCCTTCAGCATCCGATCGATGAGCTCCTTGCCGATCTCCCACGAGGGGCGGCTCGGGACCTCCTCCGGGTTGAGGACGTAGAGGTTCCTCCCCGTCGGCACGGAACCCGGGTTTCGCGTCGGGTCGTTGCCGGGGCCCGGCGTGACGAACTTCCCGGCGAGCGCCTCGAGGATGGAGTCGATCTCCTTCGGGGTCTCGCGGAACCGCTCGCGGAGGTCGATGGCGAGCTTGAGCCCCTTCTCCACGCCCTCGGGGGTCGCGCCGCTCCCTCCCGCGGCCCGCAGGGCGTCGGCGGGAACGAGTCCCTCCTCGACGACCAGCCGCACGACCTCCTCGGCCTTCTTCCTCAGCCATGCCTGGCGATCCCCGGGGAGGCGGTCCTCCTCCTTCGGGACCGGGAGGGCCCGCGCGAGCTCCTCGAGGAACCCCTTGCGGAGGCAGTTGACGAGATACGGGACGAGCTGGTCTGCGGCCGGCGGCTCGCCGAGCACGTGGAGGCTGATCGGCGTCGTCTCGTCCTGGACCCGGTGCAGGTACGCCGCGAGGCGCTCCATCTCCTCGTCGGCCAGGAGACGGCCGCCCCCCAAGCTGGCCTTGCCGGCGGCGAGGTCGACCTTCAGGTCCTGGTCGAGGCGCGCCTTCCGCGCCTGCTCCGTGATCGACGAGCGGAACTTCTCCTTGAGCGCGCCGGCCTCCAGCGCCTCCCACTTGTCGAGGTCGTCATGCAGGTTGGCCAGCTCGTCCGAGAGCCCCGCGTTCACGATCGGGGGCGGCAGGTGGCCCACGAGGACCGCGTACGCGCGCCGCTTCGCAGGGAGCGCCTCGCCCAGGTTGTTCAGGATCCACGGATTGATGTTCGGCATCGATCCCAGGACGATGTCGGGCCAATCCGCCTCGGAGAGCCCGACGTTCTTCCCCGGCAGGGCCAGCTCCGATCCGTGCGTGCCGAAGTGGATGACGGCGTCGGCGTGGAATCCCTCCTCGAGCCAGAAGTACGTCGCGAGGTAGTTGTGCGGCGGCGGGGTGAGGTGGTCGTGGACCGAGGCGTTCGGGTCGTTCGCCTCGCCGCGGAGCGGCTGCGGGAGGAGGACGACGTTCCCGAGGTCGATTCGCGGGATGACGATCTGCTCCTCCCGCGTCATGAACTGCCCCGGCGGCGCGCCCCATTTCCCGATCAGGGCCGCGAGCGGGGCCGGCGGGACGCGGGAATGGAGCCAAGCTGCGTAGGTCGTCGGAGGGACCAGCACGGGATTCCCCTCACGGACGATCCGCGCGAGCTCCTCCGGCGCCCACACGCCGACAATGCGGCCCCGGTCCTGCATCCACGACAGGAGCTCATCCTCGTTCGACGGCATCGGGGAGATCGCGTAGCCGGCCTCCTTCATCCGCGCGAGGACCTTCATCAGGCTCCGCGGGGCGTTCAGGAACATCCCCGAGGCGCTGCCGCGCATCAGCTCGCCCTTCCCCATCTCGCGGTCGTAGTAGACGATCGCCACGTGCTTCTCGGAGTTCGGCTTCGCGCGCAGCCGCAGCCACGCGGCGGCGCGGCGGACGAGGTGGTCGATCCTCTCCTCGATCGGCGCGAACGCCTCGGCGCCTCCCCCGCCCCGCTCGGTCCCCGCGCCCACCTGCGGCTCGATCGCGCCGAGGCACTCCTGCGTCGCGACCTGGAAGAGGAACTCGCCGGGCTCCATCCCCTTCCCGCTTGCCTGCCAGTCGTCGATCGACTGCTCCCGGAAGAAGAGCGAGTGCAGATGGGGAACGTTGAGCCGCTCACGGAAGGGTAGGTGGTCGGGGCTGTGGCAGGTGTGGATCACGACGCCGGGTGCGAACTCGAGCAGCAGCTTCTCGTACGCCGGACCGAAGTCGATCGCCGCGACCGCGAGGACCCCCTCCCCCTCGAGCCGATGGACGAGGGCGTCCACGACGCGCGGCTGCTGGAAGGCAAGGTGCATCGCGTGCACGGTCACCACGGCGCGGGGGAGGTGGTCGACGTCAAGGCCCCTTGCGCGGCCCCATGCGAGGAACTCCGCGACGCCGGGAAAGAGGCCCGCATGGTCGGGGTGATAGAGCCCAGACATCGGATCCTCCGCCCGCGGCTCCACATGGAGGTCGCGGCCGGCGTACTTCACGAGCGCGTAGACGAGCATGCGGCGGAGGTTCTCGGTGGAGGCGTCGTAGTAGGCGGACAGCTCCTTGTCCTCTTCCACCAGCCCGGGGCCGAGGTCGAGGCCGCTTCCTGATAGGGTCAGCACGTGAAGGGCGGGGTTCTTCTCCTTTGCGGAACGGAGGAGATCGCGGAGCGCATCCCGGTCCTCTGTGCGCAGGTGCTGGAGCAGAACGATGCGATACGCGGAGAGATCCGTCTTCCGCGCGGCGATCTCCTCGTCGGTCGGGGCGTCGATCCGCACGTCGAGGTCCTGTTCCGACCGCTTGAGCACCTCGACCACGCCGCCGTGCGGTCCGATGAACGCGATCCGGGTCGGATCCGCGGCGAGGGCGAGCCCGGCCGCCGCCAGGACGCAGAAGAGAATCCGCATTGTCAGAAAGACACCTCGAAGGCTGATACGACGTTCATCCCGGGATCGACGACCTGGCGCGAGAACGTCTCGCGATACTCGCGGTCCAGGAGGTTCTCCACCGTGATCGTGAGGTTGCCCGCGACCCGGCCGTGGCGGAAGACCTCCACGCCGCCGCGCAGGTAGACGACCGCGTAGCCGGGGAGGTCGAAGTCGCTGCGGAGCGGGCGGTTCGTCGTCGTGTTGGGCGAGCCGCGCCCGGGGTCGGTGGCGAACCCCGCGTCGATCTCGTCGTCCGGCGCGTGCCGCGTGTAGCGCGCGACGAGGCGCACGTTCGCCTCGACCCACCAGGGGTGCCCCCCGCCGTGTTCATACCGCGCACCGATGTTCCCGTGGAACGGGGGGACGAAACGCAGCGGGGCGTCGCGGAACTGGTCCTTCCCCCAGGCATAGTCCAGGGAGCCGAACAGCGTCAGCCCCTCGACGGGACGGACCTCCAGGGCCAGCTCGACGCCCTTCAGGAAACCGCTTCCCCCGGACTCCGTCCGCCGCGCCTGCCTCGTTCCCACGCCCGGGATGACGATCGTCCCCGCGGGGACGGAGACGAGCAGCGGATCGAGGTCCACATAGTAGCCAGTCAACGTCGCCGTCACCGTGTCGCTCGCGTAGCGGGGCCCGATCTCATACTGGATCGCCTCCTCGGGCTCGACGCCGGGGCTCGGGATGGAGGCCGTCCCGGTGGCGAACACGGGGACGCTGAAGCTGAGTGCGTCCGAGTAGGTCGGCGCACGGAATCCGCTCGCGACGTCGGCGGCGAGCCCGACCTCGCTCGTCACCCACCACATCGCGCCGACGCTCCATGTGACCGACTGCCACCACTTGTTCAGATCGATCTGCTCGAGCGTGAACGGGGAGACGAGGTCGATCGGCCGCGGCTCGGACCCCAGGTGCGTCACCTCGTAGCGCACGCCCGGGGAGATCGTCAGGTTCTCGCCGAGCGAGATCTCCATCCTCGCAAACGCGTCCCAGACCTCGTACGCCCCGTCCGGCGTGTTCCCCTGCGGCTCGAACTCCGTCACCGCGCCGGTGGCCTTCGTCGTGCGCTCGATCCGCACCGAGCTGCCGAGCTTCTCCAGGCGGTAGTCGCCGCCCCACAGGAGCGTGTGCTCGCGCCCGAGATGGACCGGGCTCACGCCCTGGAAACCGACGCCGTAGATCGACTGGTCCCCGGTCGTCTTCCGGTTGTCGAACCGGGCCGCGCTCTCCGTCACGCGGTTTGAGAGGGTGTCGAATTGCTGCGCGTAGGCGTACGCGTCGACCGAGGAGAGCCACGAGGCGAGGTCCCGCCCCTCATACGAGAGCTTCGCGAGGTCACGCTCCTCGTTCGGCGTGAAGAGGGTCGCGATGCCGCTCGCGTTCGTCTTCGACTGGATGTACTGGTGCACGTTGTCGCGGTCGAACCGCTGGAAGGAGAGCTCGAGCAGGTGTTGCGCTGACGGCTTCCAGCCGACCTTCGCATAGCCCCCGTGGGTCTCGAGCTGCGTGTCGTCCACGGTGCCGAAGCCGCCTCCGCCGGCGTAGTCCTTGAAGTCCTGGAGTCCACCGCCCGCGAGGACCGAGAAGTGATGGGTGGAGACCCACGCGTAGGAGTCCTCGCTGACGAGATCGTCGACCGATCCGTAGCGAGACGTGCTCGCGCCGCCGTAGTGGACGCCCTCGTCGGGGTAATCCGTGACCCGGCGGGTGTGGACGCTGACCACGCCGCCGATCGCGTCGCTCCCGTACTGCACGGACCCCGGCCCGCGCAGGACCTCGATGTGGTCGATCGCGCCGGGGTTGATCTGATTGAGGAAGGCGTTGGGGCCGCCGAAGAGGGCCCCGTTGTTGACGCGAACCCCGTCCCACAGGTACAGCACGCGGTTGCCGATCTGCCCGCGGAGGATCGGTGCGCCGCCTGAGGAGCCCGTCCTCTGCACCCAGACCCCCGGCTCCTCGCGGAGCATCAGGGCCGCGCTCGGCGACTGCCGCCGGCCGATCTCCTCGAGGTTCGCGATGGTCACCGACTGTGGGACGTTGAGCAGGGACTCCTCGGAGCGCGTTCCTACGACGGTCACCTCGCCGAGGCGATAGCTGGCGTCCTCGGCCCCAGCAACGGTGGAAAGAACAATAACGAGGCAGGCGCCCCAGGATGAACGACTCATTTGACGCTCCGTCGAATAGGGAGGGCTGTCCTGGAGCAAGCCACATGCCAGTCGACGGCGCTTGCGCGAAGCGCGCAAGTCCAGAGCCGGTGGACACAGAAGGTGGTTTCCAGGACCGTGCGTGATGGACGATCTGGGAATGAAATGCGCACGCATGTATGGCCGGTGGTCAGTCGCGCGCGCGAGGCCCCTCGCGTCCGGGGTGACAGCGCACCCTGTCCAGGACGGCCTTGACGTGCGCCGGCATGCCCCCTCCACCCATGGCGCACTTCATCTCCTTGCCAAGGTAGCTGTGCTCGATCAGCAGCTCGAGCACGCGGATCAGGTAGTCCTGCTTCGCGGCGGGCATCGATTCGAGCCCCTCGAAGCGGTGGCGCCAGAAATCGCCGCTGGCGCGCAAGAGGGCGCGACGCACATCCTCCACCTCCATCGCGAGGGGCTTCAGGATCGGGTCGACAAGATTGTACTTCCGATAGTCGCGCGTCGACACGTGGGGGCGGAGCTCGTCGTACATGTCCGCGTACGGCCAGGGAGTCAAGGCGAGGAAGAAGGCCATGTCCGGGTCGTACCACTTGGCGAGGTCCACGGTAGTCCGGATCGACTCGGGCGTCTCGGCGGGACCCCCGAGGACGAATGACGTCTCGCTCACGATCCCGTGGCCGTTGATCAGATCGATAGCGCGCTTCGACTCCTCCACCTTCGAGTCCTTCCGGTACAGGTCCAGCGTCGCCTGGTTCGTGGACTCCACGCCGACGTAGATGTGGCTGATCCCCGCCGCGCTGTAGCGCGGAAGGAGGGCCTCGTCGCGGACGATGTCCTGCGCGCGCGTCTCCATGAGCAGCTCCACGCCCACGGACCGCTCGATCAGCAGGTCGAGGATCCTCTTCCACCGCTCGGGGTCCACTGTGGGCGTCTCGTCCGAGAGCATCGCTACGCGCACGCCGTACCGGTCTCGGAGGAGCTCGATCTCCGCGACGAAGGCCTCCGGCCGGCGCGCGCGCCAGGAGCGCTCCCAGAACTTCTGCTGGGAGCAGAACGAGCACCGGTACGTGCAGCCGCGGGAGCTGCTCACGATCGCGAGGCGACCATCGGGATGGGGACGGTAGAGGTACCGCGGCCAGTCCACGAGGTCCCAGGCGGGATCGAAGGAGTCGAGGTCGAGGGCGCGCGGCCGCGCGGGGGTCTCGATCGGCGCGCCGTCGCGACGCAGCGCGAGCCCCGCTACGCTCGCCAGATCGCCGCCCTCGCGGCGCACGCGCAGCAGCTCGGCGAACGTCTCCTCCCCCTCTCCCCGGACGACGACGTCCACGGCGGGGTCGGCGTCCAGGATTTCCTTCCAGCAGAAGGTCGGGTGCACGTTCCCTAACACCGTGAGGATTCCGGGATCGACCCGCTTCGCGGCGGCGCATACTTCGCGCGCGTCCGGCTCCATCGCCGTGATTGCGGTCACGCCGACGACGTCCGGCCGGTCCTCCTCGATTGCGCGGGCGATGTCCTCGTGCGTGTCGAAGCGCGACATCGCGTCGAGGATGCGGACCTCGGCCCCCGCCAGCCTCGCGGCGCCGGCGAGGTATACCAGGTGGAGAGGGAGCCACACGCCGGCGGATTCGACCACGCCGCAGTGGTAGGGAGGGGTCACCAGCAGCACGCGGAGGGGACGGGACATTTATTTCACCATGAATTCGGTATGGACCGTCGGGAGGAGCCGGACGACGAAGAAGAACGCAAGAATCGAGACGACCATCAGCGCGAGCACCGCCACGTCGGCGCCGCGTGCGCTCAGGCGTCGCGCCATGCGCAGGTGCAGGAAGAGCCCGTACGCAATCCAGGTCACGAGCGACCAGGTCTCGGTCGGGTCCCAGCTCCAGTAGCGTCCCCAGGCGTTGTGGGCCCACAGCGACCCGGCCGCGATCATGAAGGAGAGCGCGACGAAGCCGAAGGCCACCAAGCGCGCCGCCAGGTCGTCGAGTGCGGGCGGGGCGCCAGCAAGCTGGCCTTGCCAATCGCCCACCTCGGGCGGAGCGGAACCACGCCAGAGACGCACGGCCGCGATGCCCGTCGCCACGAGGATGGAGCCGTACGCCAGCTTCGCGAAGGCGATGTGGATGACCAGCCAGACTCCCTTGAAGGTCGCGGGGAGAGGGCGGACCTCGGGGCTGGACAGGATGGCCCAGCCCATCAGGAGGACGCTGATCCCGACGTCGGGCCCGATGGCGGCCCTCGCGGCGGGGAATCGCGCCGCGACGCCGAGCAGGACCGCGGCGCCCACCCAGACGCTGGAGGAGAGCACCTCGTAGGCGCTGTAGTAGGGTCCGTGGCCGACCCGCGCCCAGCGTCCCGCGATCGGGACGGCGTGCACCAGGAGCGCGGCGGCAAGCGCCCACGCGGCGAGGCGGGCCGCGCCGGGCCTCCTCCACAGCACTGAGACGCAGGACGCGAGCCCCGCGACGAGATAGAGGCCCACCGCAACCCAGACCAGGACCAGTTCCACCGATAGCGACATCCGCCCTCGTGTCGATCAGCGCCGCGGCGCCAGGACCATCCACACGGCCCCGAGCAGCGCGGCGAACATGCCACCGAACACCCAATCGCTCCCGGGATCCCTGGACACGATGAGGCCGCTCCAACGGCCGACGCGTGCGAATTCGAGGGCCCCGCCGGGCACGGGCACGCTCTTCCCGCAGGGGATCTCGACCTCGAAACCCTGCTGTCCGTTCGAGAGGACCTTGCCGACGAGGACCGGGGCGCCGTCGGGCATGCTCAGCCGCCCCACGACGCGCACGTCCGTCCCCGGCACGAGGAACTCCACGGCGCGGTCGGCGCCATCGGGTTCCCGCGGGGGAAGGTGCACATTCCCCCGGCGGACGCATCCGCCAGCCGAGCGGTACGCGAACGTGAGGGACTCCCCGCCATTCCGGCTCTGATGGATGAGCAAACCGTGAACCGCGAGCGGCTCGCCCGTCCGTGTCCAGCCCGTCACGACGTCGGCGCCGTCCTGGATCTGCAGCCGGCTGCCCCGATCGCCCTCGGGACGCAAGGGCCCTGCTGGCGCTTCGAGGGACAGGAGCTCGACATCGAACCCCGAATATCCGTCCAGGAAGAGCGGCCCCTCGTGCCGATGCTGGTAGGCGTCGTGGGCGTCCCGGAAACCGCCGCCCTCGCACATCTCGACGTATCCCTCGAACCGCGTGAGGCGGCCGACGAAGCCGCCCAGGAATAGGACGACGAGGCTCGCATGGAACACGGCCGATCCCCATCCGCGGGAGACGAGTCTGGCCCTCGCGGCGACGAGCCCGCGGACCCGCGCGACGCTGCATGCGCCGAGGTTGCAGACGAGCAAACCGAGCACGAGCGCGAAGACGGGCGAGTCGAAGACCTCCGTGATGCCGAGGGCCTGCAGCACGGAGGCGCACATGGGCCAGGAGAGGCGCCATCGCTCGTACTCCTGCGCGCCGAGCAGGGTCCGTTGCGGAATCGTGGCTCCCGCCACGCAGAGGACGAGCAGCAGCGTCATCAGGAGGATCCCGAGATCGAAACTCCGCAGATACCCCGCCAGGCCGCGCCATACCTGGCGAAGAGCCCCGCCGTGCACGGCCTGCGCCGTACCCGCCTCCCCCTGTTCCTCGGCTGTCGCCCGACCGTCTTCCACGACCTCGGCCTCGAACGGCGTCCTTCTACTTCCCCGCGCCTGCGACGGGACCGGGTCCGTCCTGGTCCGCCGGCGGGAAGAGATTCAGCATCCTGTCCCGCAGGGTCGTCCGGGGGAGGCCCAGGAGATCCGCCGCCTGGCCCTGGTGCCCATTCGTCCGTGCCAGGGCCCATCGGATGCACGTCGACTCGACTTCGTCGACAACCGCCGGCAGATTGACGTGACTCCTCCCCTGGAGGTGCAGGCTCACGACGTCCTTGCCCTCCGAATCCTCGAGCAGGTACTTCGGCAGGTGGTGCTCCTCGACCGCCGGACCCGAGCACATGGCGACCGACTGCTCGACCACGTGCTCGAGCTCCCGCACGTTTCCGGGCCAGTGGTAGCGGATCAGGCAATCCAGCGCCTTCGGCGAGAACTGCTTGCAAGCCTTCCCGTCCCCGTACTTCGCGAGGAAGTGCCCGACGAGGGGCACGATGTCCTCCTGCCGGCTGCGCAGCGGCGGGATCTCGATGATCGCCCCCAGGAGCCGGTACAAGAGGTCCTGTCGGAAGCGGCCCTCAGCGGCCATCTGCCGGGGGTCGCGCTTCGTCGCCGCGATGATGCGCACGTCCACGGAGATGGTCTTCTCCCCGCCGACCCGTTCGAAGTTCCTCTCCTGGATCACGCGCAGGAGCTTCGTCTGATACTCGAGGGGGACGTCCTCGATGTCGTCGAGAAGGATCGTCCCTCCGTCCGCGAGCTCGAACCGTCCGCGCTTCTGCTGGATCGCACCGGTGAACGCGCCCTTCTCGTGTCCGAACAGTTCGCTTTCGATGATCTCGCGGCTCAGGGCGAAGCAGCTCACCTTGACGAGGGGGCCCTGACGCCTCTGGCTCTGGGCGTGGATCGCCTCCGCGACGAGCTCCTTGCCCGTGCCGGTCTCTCCCACGATGAGGACCGTGCAGGGGTTGTCGGCGATCGTCGAGATCTTCTCGAACACGCCGCGCATCGCCGCGGATTTTCCCACGAGGCGGTGGTACCGGTCCTGCGTCGCGAGTCGGCGCCTGAGCTCGATCGTCTCGCGGTACATCTCCCTCATCCGCATGGCGCGCTCCAGGCGGACGGCGATCTCGTCGAGCTGAAACGGCTTCGTCACGTAGTCGACCGCCCCCTCCTTCATGGCGGCGACGGCGCCTTCGACCGTGCCGTACGCCGTGATCAGGATGACGCCGGTCTCGGGGCGGATCCGCCTGACTTCCCTCAGGACCTGGAGCCCGTCCATTCCGGGCATCCTGAGGTCGCTCAGGACCACGTCCCAGTCGGCGGCCTCCAGCCGCTCCATCGCCGGATACGCCGACGGGAAGCTCTCGACTTCCCAACCGCTCTCCCGGAGAAACCGCTCGAGGGAGATCCGGCTCAGCTTCTCGTCGTCAATGACCAGCACTCTTCCGTTCATGGGTGGCCTTTCGTCGGTCGGTCGCGGGCTTGCCCGTCCCGGCGCGTGTGGCGCGGACGGGGAACGTCATCGTGAATCGGCTCCCCTTGCCGACCGTGGATTGGACTGTGAGCGTTCCTTCATGGTCCTCGACGATCTTCTTGCTGATCGAGAGGCCGAGGCCGGATCCCTTGCCGATCGGCTTTGTCGTGAAGAAGGGATGGAAGATCTTCTCGAGGTGCTCCGGCGCAATTCCGCACCCGGTGTCGTCGATCCAGACGACCACGCGGCCCTCCGCGTCCTCCCCCTCGCGCGTCGCCACCTCGATCGTGCCGCCCGATCCGACGGCATCGAGCGCATTGACCAGCAGGTTGATGAACACCTCGGAGAGGGTCTTCGAATCCCCCTCGATCTCCGGGAGGGACGGGGCGAAGTTCCTTCGAAGCTCGGTACGTTGCTCCCTTGCCCGGTACTCGATGAACTGGATCGACTCCTCGAGGACATGGCTCAGGTCCAGGGGGCCCACGGGCAGCTTCTCGTGCCGGGAGTGCAAGAGGAGCCGCCGCGTGATCAGGGCGATGCGGTCCATCCCCTCCTCCATGAGCGGGAGGAACTCCTCGGTGAGGGCAGGATCCTCCGGGCGGGCCTTCATCAGCGACAGGCAGCTCCGGACCCCGTGCAGGGGGTTGTTGATCTCGTGGGCGACGCCCGCGGCCACCTCGCCCAGCACCACCATCTTCTCCTGGCGGATGAGCTGCTCGTAGGCGATCCGTCGCTGCGCCGCGGTGTTGTTGAGCTGGTCGCGCACCATCCGGAGGATGTACCACGTCGCAATGAGGATGAACACGTACGGTCCCGCCACGCCCAGGGCGAACAGGGGCGTGTGGAGGATCTTGATGGGCAGGGCGCCCAGGTGGACGTGGCACCCCGGGTTGACGGCGTGCTCGAGGCCCAACACCGTGAGGAGCGAGCAGCTCAGGATCAGGACCAGCCGCGCATCCTTCTTGTCGAGCAGGATGCTGGCGATGATGACGTGCAGGATGTAGAGCGTGAAAAGCGGGTTCTCCAGGCCCCCGGAGTAGTGCAGGAGCACCGTGAGGACGACGAGGTCCACGATGGACTGCAGGATGAGGAGGGTATACGGCTGCCGCACCCTCGGGATCAGGGTGACGAGGATCGAGTTGAAGACCACCAGGGCGACCATGCACAGGAGGAGGGGAAGGAACGACTCCACCGGCAGGAGATGCACCCCGTAGCAGCACACGAGCGACAGGGTCACGACTCCGAACGCCGCGATCCACCGCAGGTTCGCGAACCACGAACAGTAGCTCCGGATGTCCTCCGTCTCTTCCGGTAGCGTCTCCATTGCGACGAACGGCTTGTCCGGCGTCTTGAAGGGGGACATGTTGCGCCGCAGGATGTTCCAGGCCACGGCTCCCGCTGCCAGCAGGCCCGTGCCGAAGCTCCGGATCCAGTGCAGGGCGTCCAGCGTGACCGGACCCGTTTCGCCCACGAGGTGCAGGCGCTCCGCGAGGTCGCAGATTGCGTAGAACGCCACGATCCCCAGGATCAGGAGGGCGTTCGGGTGCCACCTGGGCGTCTTCGGATTGCTCACCAAGAGGGACCTCCCGCCCCTATCGCAGCTTGTGACACTGGATGCACAGGTCCCGCTCCTTGTCGTACCGGAGGAGCGGCGAGGCCTCGGACGAGTGCGGCGCGTGGCAGGAGAGGCACGTCACCCTGCCCTCCCGGTCGAACGTCACCTTGCTCCCCGGCAGCAGGGAGATCTCCTCCGAAGGCTTGACCCCGACGGGGTGCGCGTGCTGCTTGTGGCACGTCAGGCACAACTCCATCCCGCTTGGTTGCCGGGTGAGGCCGGGGTTCTCCGCCGCGTGGGGGTCGTGGCACTTGCCGCACTCGCCGTCGGAAAACGGCTTGTGCTGCTGCTTCCGAAGCGAGGCCTCGGCCACGCCCGTGTGGCACGAGGTGCACAGCTCCCGCATCGGCCGTCTGAGGAGCATTTTCTGCGCGGACGCGTGGGGGTCGTGACAACCGAGGCACTTCCCCTCGGCGACCGGGGCATGCGTCACCTTGTTCTCGAACTTCTCCCTCTTGTGGCAGTCGAAACAGAGGCCGGGGGCCTCCTTCTTCATGCCCTCGAGCTTTCCGTCCGCGGAGGTCGCGTGGCACCCCGCGCAGTTCCCTTCCAGGACCGGGTAGTGCGTGGATGCCTTGAGGAGCCCCTTCTTTGCCGACGAGTGCGGGTCGTGGCATGTGATGCAGTCGGACTTCTCCACGGGAAGGCCCTTGTGCCCCCGGGCGAGGATCTCTGCGTCCTTGTGGCACGACAGGCACAGCGCCCTCACCCCCATCCTGAGCCCCGCAGGCTCGTCCGAGGCGTGCGGGTCGTGGCACTCCAGGCACTTTCCCTCCTTCACCGGGGCGTGGACGACCGCCAGCCCGAACCGCTCCGGCTGATCGTGACAGGATGCGCAGACCCGTGCGGGCTCCACCTTGAGGAGCGCCTTGTACGACGACGCGTGCGGGTCGTGGCAGTCGGCGCAACGCCGCTGCCTGAGCGGGGCGTGCACGTGCTTCCTCGAGAGCACCCGCGCGAACCCCTCGTGACAACGCACGCATACGCGGGCCTCCACGTCGTCCAGGAGGTGCGCCTGCGCGGACGTGTGCGGGTTGTGGCACGCGATGCACTTTCCCTCGTCGACGGGCTTGTGCGGCGTCTTCCCCTCGAGGGACTTCGCGAACGTCTCGTGGCAGCGCAGGCACATCTCCTTCGCCTTCCTCGCGTCCGCAGGCTCGTCCGCCCGGACGACGTGGAGGGCGGCGAACACGCACGCCGCCAGGATCGGGATCCGTCTCATGCCTTGCTCCCTGCTCAGTGGCACGCCTCGCAGTTCCCCTGCCCGTACGGGTCATGAAGGAACTTCCTGGACAACCCCTTCCTCGCCGAGGCGTGCGGGTCGTGGCACTTCGTGCAGGTCGAGGACGCGGCCTTGGGGTAGCGGTGCGCCTTCGTGAAGGCCTCCCTCGTGGTCGCATGGCACTTCACGCAGAGCTCCGGGATCGCCTCCCTGAGGAGCGCCTCGGAGGCCCCCACGTGGGAGACGTGGCACACGGTGCAGCTCTCCTCCACGGGCGCGTGGACGAAGGGCTGCTTGAACGCGCCCTTCGACTCCTCATGGCACTGGTAGCAAAGCCCCGGGTCCTTCCTCAGCATGAGATTCGGGAGCACCGATCCGTGGTTCGCATGACAGGCCGTGCACCGTCCGTACACCGCGGCCGCGTGCGCGTGCTTGCCCCCGTCCGTCGCCAGGACGCCCTTGTGGCAGTCCAGGCACAGGTCCGGGGCCGGCTTCACGAGGAGTCCCCGGTCCTTCGAGGCGTGCGAGGTGTGGCAGGTCAGGCAGTTTCCGTCCTTGCACGGCTGATGGACCCTGGCCTTCGCGAGGTCCACCTTGACGGGCTCGTGACAGCCGAGGCACACGTCCTTCTGCTTTCCCTTCAGCATCCCCTTCTCCGCGCCCCCGTGCCCGTCGTGGCAGGTCGTGCAGAACCCCCCCGCGAACGGCGTGTGCTGGTGGTCCAGCTTTGCTTGCGCCTTCGTCGCCTCGTGGCAGCCGTAGCAGAGCGCCGTGGTGTCCTTCACGAGGAGCTTCGCCGTCGCCGAGGCATGGGGCTGGTGGCACGTGAGGCAGTCGCCCTTCGCGAACGCCCCGTGGACGTGCTGACCCTGTCCGCGGGCCTTCGTCTCCGCGTGGCACGAGTAGCAGACCTCCGACACCGTCCCGCGCAGCATCCCCTTCGTCCCCGGCGCGTGCTCGGAGTGGCAGGCGGTGCACTTCCCCTCCTTGAACGGCTGGTGGACCGCGCTCGCCTTGAGCAGGGGCCGATGGTCCTCGTGGCAGGAGAGGCAGAGGTCCTTCTGGTCGGCGACGAGCATCCCCTCGTGGTCCGAGCCGTGCGCCGGATGGCAGGTGGAGCACTCCCCGCCGTTCACCTTCGCGTGGACGTGGACTCCCTGCATCGCCTTTCCCTCGTGACAGGTCGAGCACAGGGCATTTCCCGTCGCCTTGACCGGCGCGAGGTCGGTCGCCGTCGCGCCAGTGTGGCACGCGTCGCACGTCCGCTTCTCCACGGGGGCGTGGATGCGCCGGACGAGGAGCCTGGGCTTCTCGGAGCCGTGCGCCACATGGCAGTCCCGACACTTTCCCGAGCCGACCGCGTACCCCTGGTGGGCCTCCGCGAAGCCGGCTTCCCCCGTCTTGTGGCACTCGACGCAGAGGTCGACCCTCTGTTTCCTGAGCTGCGCGGGGAAGTCGGAGGAGTGCGGCTCGTGGCACTCCTTGCACTTCCCTTCCGCCGCGGGCTTGTGCACGTCCGCACGGGCGAGTTCCTTTGCCGTCGCCGGGTGACAGGCGAGGCAGCCGTCCGCGGCCCCCTTCGCCAGGAGCTTCGGGTGCTCGGAGGAGTGCGGGTCGTGGCAGCTCCAGCAGACCTCCCTCCCGAACGAGGAGTGGACGTGCTTTCGCGCCAGCTCCGTCTGCTGCGCCTGGTGGCACGGCAGGCAGAGGTCGTTCGTCCACGACTTGAGCGTCAGCTTGTTCGAAAGGCCATGGCGGTTGTGGCACGCCTCGCAGTCCTGCGCGGCGAACGGCTTGTGCGCGCCCTGCGCGCCGACGCGGGGGCGCATCTCCTCGTGGCACTCCAGGCAGGCCCTGGACTTCGGCGGCGGGGCGGAGGAGCCGTCCGTGCCACGGCAGCCGGCCACCCATGCCGCGGCGAATGCCCCGACCGCTGCGAACACGATTGCACGCTTCATGATCCTCGCCCCCGCCTCGCGGACGGAGGCCCTCCGTCGCTACCTGTCCACGTGGTCCACCGTGATGACGAACCCGGGGGACCGGACCTGGTGCGGCGCGTCCTCCGCCTGGAAGATCCACGCCAGGTACAGGGTCTGGTCCTCGTTCCCCAGCGTCACCCTGGCCGCCGGGTTTTTCAGTTCATTCGATCGCGAGAGGATGTCCCCGGTCATCGGGTTCATCATGAAGTCGGCGGCAAAGTCCTCGAGCCGGAGCCAGTAGGTCGTATCGTGGATGAACGCCTTCTTTCCGACCTCGAGCTCGTATTTCCCCTCGAACCCCGGAAACTGTGGATGGACGACCTTCACGGTGACCGTCTTCACGCGGCTCTTGGGCGCGCGCACGCCGGGCTTTTCCAGGTGCACCGATTCCGCCAGGATGGAGGCCCCCACGAGGACCAGGACGATCGACGCCACGGTTGTCTGTCTTCTGTCCATCCGCCTCTACTCCAGGAACCGGTGCATCCCCCCGCGGAGGGAACCCGCCCCCAGGAACGTGAAAGTGGCCATGCCGAACGTCGCGACCGCGATCCACGCCGCGCGCGGTCCGCTCCACCCGCGCGCGAATCGCGCATGGAGGTAGAAGACCGCCAGGAGCCATGTGAACGCGGCCCAGATCTCCTTCGGGTCCCAGCGCCAGAAGCTCCCCCACGTCTCATGCGCCCAGAGGGCCCCCGCGAGGATGCCGAGGCCCAGCGCCAGGACCCCCCCCAGCATGCTGCGGTCCACCGCGCGGTCCATCCCCGCGTCCTCCCCTTCGAAGGCCACCCGCCTGGAGACCCCCCACCGCACCGGCCAGACGAGCAGCCCGGCGAGGGCGAAGGCCGATCCCGCCACCATGCCCGGGAGGCTGGACGCCGGCGGGAGGACCGCCGCGCCGCTCCGGGTCGCCAGGAGCGCGGCACCGACGGCGACGAGGAGCGTGGCCGCCAGCGTCCCCGTCGCGGCCGCGCAGACCGCATGCGTCCCCCCGGCCCGCACGAGGCGGCCGAGGGCGGCCGCGAAGGCCACGGCGAACCCCGCGTGGCCCAGGAGGCAGAGGCCGACGTGGACCCCCATCCAGCGTGCGGAACCGAGGAGCGGCGGAGGGGGTTCGGCGGGCGCGGCGAAGAGTACGGCCAATCCCATTCCAGCGGCCGCGAGGAGGGGCACGACCGGCCCGCGACGCAGGAACAGGAGGTGGAACACCGCGAGGGCGAAGGAGAAGGCGACTGCGAGGCCCGCGCGCCCCGCGAGCGGCGGGCGATGGATGTCGGCCCATTCCCGCCCGAGGAAGGCTGCGCCCGCGGCAGCGCCCACGATGAGCGCGAGGAGGCCCATGGCGCCCAGGAGGCGCCTCCGCCCCGCGGAGGCGAGGACGTGGAGGACGGCGGAGGCCGCGCAGGCCCAGAACGCGACGTCGAGGAAGAGGCCGCTCATGACGGCCTCCCCGCGAGGAACAGCGTCGCGACAGAGAGGAAGAGCCCCGCGGCCAGGACCAGGATCCCCGCCGTCTCCAGGCGGGCCCCGGGCTCCTTGACGACCCGGAAGGTCGACTGCCACTTGCCGCTCTCGGGCTCCTTCGACACGTCCTGGTGGATCCGGAACTCCCCGATCGAGAGCGGACGGTTGACCGAGATCGTCTCCGGCCTCGCCTCTCCTCCCTCCACGATCCTCATCCGGCTCTCGAATTCCCGGATGTCGCCCTCGAACCCGTCCCTGTACGCGTAGACGAGGAAGAAGTCCCTCCCTTTCAACAGATGCGGCTCGCCCACCACGAGCGTGACGGTCTCGCGCCTCTCCGGCCCCTCGATCCGAACGCGGGCGGCGGGGCGCTGGAGCCGCGACCCGGCGTCGACCTCGCGCCTCGAGACCACCGCGTCCGGAAGGAACCTCACGAGTTCCATCGCATGCCCGCTGGGGTGGAGGGGGACCGGGCGATCCAGGGCGAGTACGACTCGGGTCCGCGTCGCGGGCAGGTAGACCTCGTGGCGATACACCTCTCCGTCTCGCATCGTGAAGAGGCGCGCCTCGACGGGCGGTCCTCCCTCCGGGAAGAGGTAGGTCATCCCGACCTCGGGGTACTTCTGGCCGTGTCCGTGGTCGTCGTGGTTCGCGAAGACCCAGCGTTGCTCGTCCCCCGACGGCCCCGCGATGACCACACACGCCGCCGGGTCGACCGGGGCCAGGACCTCGTCGGATTCCGCGCGGCGCTGGAAGTCGAAGGTAGTGCTCTCGACCCGGAGCGAGTAGCGGTCGGACACAAACACAGCGGCGCCCGCCACGGCGGGGAGGACGCGGGTCACGCCCGCGTCGCGGAGACGCACGAACAGCCGGGGTCCGTCCGGGACCGGCGCCTCCAGGTCGGGCGGCTCCTCGGGCCCGCAGCCGAGGTAGGAGAGACGGAAGCCCCGCGGGGATGAGGACTCCTCCGGCGGCACCAGGACCGAAGCCGCGCCCGCGCCCGCCCCTCCGAGCCAGGTCTCGCGCACGACCGCCCCCCGGGCGTCCCGGAGTCGGACAAGGGCCGCGGCGTGCGGGGGCTTCGCAGAGGCCTCGCGCGCCTCCTCCACGGTCCTGAGGGTCCCAAAGGTCTCCTCCACCGTGAAGACGTATCCGCGGGAGGAGACGCGGCTCCCCTGCCGGACAGCGTATTGCTCCTTGCGCAGGCCTTCGTCCCTCGTGCGCTCGAGCACCCAGAGCCGTGGCGGGTGCAGTTCGACGGAGAATGTCTCGAGCGAGTACTGGAAGGGGAGCTTCTCGACCGTCCGGCCCCCCCGTAGGCGGTATCCGTCGTAGACCTCTCCCGGCGTCACGGGGGCGTCGATACTGCCATGCGCACCCGAGCGGAAGTCGATCCACGCGCCGGTCGCGAGGAGGAGCGCCCCGACGTGGGCCACGAGCAGCCCCAGTGTGCGGACGGAGAGTGTCACCAGCCTCTTGACTGCGGAGAGGACGACCGCCGTCGACATGGCGGCGAGGAGTCCCGCGAACCACTTCGCCCGGTGGACCTTCTCGTCGGCGATCTCCGGCCGCAGGAAGGACGCGAACGCCGAAACGGCCAGCACGGCGCCGGCAAGGGCGAACCCCGGTCTCGGTGAAGTCAGAAACCGCCACACGCTACGCACGCTTGTACCTTCACTCCAATCACCTGGGATGGCATTCGTAGCACATCTTCCCCCCGTCCATGCTCTGCCTGAGCAGAAACGGCGTGGCGGAGGTGTGGGGATGATGGCAAGTTGTGCAGACGATCGCGCCGCCCGCCCCGAGGCGGCGGGTCCATTCCTCGCCCATGGTCACCCGGGCGCTCGGGACGACGCCCACCGGATGCTCGAACTCCTTGTGCTTCTCGGAGTGACACGACGTGCACAGCTCCACGACCCCCTTGCGCAGCAGCATTCCCTCCCTGGAGGAGTGAGGATCGTGGCACGTCAGGCACTTGTTCTCCCTCACCGGGAAATGGACGTGCTTCTCGCCGCGGATCTCCTGCTCTCGGTGACAGCGCATGCAGATCTGCTCGCGGTCCGCGACGAGCTGCTTCTTGTGGTCCGCCCCGTGCGGCACGTGACAATCGATGCACTTCCGCTTGGCGATCGCGGTGTGGACGGTCTCCGTCTTGAGCCGCACCGCGATCGCGTCGTGGCACGAGAGGCAGAGCGCGTTCGGCTCGGACCTGAGCTGCCGCGCGAAGTCCGTGGCGTGCGGAGAATGGCACTTCAGGCACTCGCCCGCGGAGACGGGCTTGTGGACGATGGCCTTGTGCGCGCTCTGCTCGAGGTCCTTGTGGCAGCCGTAGCAGAGGTTCGGCACCTGGTCGCGGAGGAGCGCGGGCTGCGTGCTCGAGTGCGGGGAGTGGCACTTCGTGCAGTCCTCCTTGAACGGAGGATGCACGTGCTTCTTCTTGGCGATATCCTCCTCCTTGTCCCCGTGGCATTCGAAGCACACGCCGGGCGGCGACTGCTTCAGGATGGCGCGGGCCTCCGCCGCGTGGGGCGTGTGGCAGGAGAGGCACATCCCCTCCTCCGCGGGCGGATGGTGGACCGGCTTGTCGGCCTCCACGCCCTTCGCGCCGTGGCAGGTCCGGCACAGCTTTCCTTCTTCGGCGATCAACTTCTGGGGCTGCCCCTCCTCGAGGATGTGGCACGCCGTGCAGTTCCGCTCCTTGAAGGGGTAGTGCTGCACGGGGCGCACGAGCTTCGCGTTCGTGGAGGCGTGGGGATTGTGGCAGAGGAGGCAGTTTGCCTTCTCCATCGCGACCTTCCTGTGGGCCGTCTTGAACGCGTCGTCGGCCGCGTCGTGGCACCCGAAGCAGAGCGCGGGAACGGGCTCCAGCAGCATACGCGCCTCGTTCGCCGCGTGGGGGTCGTGGCACGACGTGCACATGTCGTCCTGGAAGGGGGGGTGCACGGAGGGCGCACTCTTGAGCGCTACCTTGTCCTTGTGGCAGGTGAGGCAGATCCCGGCGGGATCGGACTTGAGGAGCTTGGCATTCGGCCCGCCGTGCGGGTTGTGGCAGGAGGTGCAGTCCTTCCTCACCGGCGGGTGGACGCTCTTCGCTCCGCCCAGCTTCTTCTCCATGTCGCCGTGGCACTCGAAGCACAGCTTTCCCTTCTCGACGACGAACCTTCCGTGGTGCTTCGGGTCGTGGCACATCGAGCACATCTTCTCCTCGAAGGGCGGGTGGAGGACCTTCTCCTTGAGCTGGGTCTCCTTGTCCTTGTGGCACTCGAAGCAGGACTCGTCCGGAATCTCGGCGCCCTCCTCCGGGACGCGGGGGCCCTTGTCGTCCGGGCTCAGCAGCGTCGCCCACACGCCGAGGAGGAACAGGACCAGCAGTCCGCGGATCGGCCTCACTTTTCTCGCTGCTCCTTGATGATCTCCCAGTGCCTCTTCACCGCGCGGCGGACCTCCTCGCGCTCGTCGTCGCTCCCCGGGGACGGCTCGGAGGCCGTCGGCTCGAGGCGTGTCGGCCGGTCGACGGGGATCGCCGCGACCCGCTCCCCTTGTGCGAAGGATGCCGCGATCTCCTCCCTGGAGGCGGCCAGGTGGCCGCAGATGTCGTCCACGACCTCCTCCGCCAGCCTGGAGACCGAGCGGATCTTCCCGATCTGGAAGACGATTTCCCCGTCGGTCCCCTCGCGGGAAAGGGTGGTCGACCAGACGAGGCGCCCGCTCCGGGCGTCGATGACCCGGATGGTGAGCCCCACAACGGGGACCTGCTCCCCGAGCTGGACGTAGCCGAACTCGTCGACCACGCCCACGACGACCATCTGGAGGCGGAACCTCGAGGCCATCGTGCGCAGGACGTCGCGGTTCAGGTTGTCGACCCCGCGGATGCGCTCCTCCTCGACGAAACGCTCCACCTCGCCTGGCTCGACGACCTCGATCCCGGTCATGCGGGAGAGCGCCGCCGCGAAGATCACCGTCATCCGCTTCCCCGCGTCGTTCGGCTGGTCGGTCGAGAGGTTCTCGAACGGAAAGACGAGGGCGCGGTCGATCCCCTTGAGCTCGACGCGCTCGGGGCGCGGCGCCGCGCACGAGGCGAGCGCGAGCCCGCACGCGAGGGCCACGAGGGCCCGTCCCGTCGCGCGTCGACGCGGGGAGGCTACTTGCCGCCGCTCAGGGTCTTTGCGATCTGGTTGCATACGATCTGCGTCATCTCCTGAAGCGTCTTGATCCGCCCCAGCCCCAGGATTGGAATCCTCGGGTCGCCCGTCCCCGAGACCGTGTCCCTCCAGAGGACCGTGCCCGTCTGGACGTCCACGAGTCGTACGGAGAGCGTCACGACGGGGAACGTGTCGGTCCCCACCGTTTGCGTCGCATACTCGTCCGCGGAGCCGTAGACCACCGCGTCGACGGCGAGCGCCTCGCGCAACTTCTTCAGCTCCGGCACGCCCATCGTCTGGGGATTGAGTTTCGCCCTCGCCAGGAAGTCCTCCGTCTGGGCCGGGTCGACCACGTCGAAGAGGCGGAGCGCGATGAGCTCCGAGTGGAACGCCGCAGTGACCCGCTCCCCCGCCCGCGGCTCGCTCGAGTAGTTGTCGAACGGCAGCACGGAGACCTTCTTGATCGCCCCGAGGTCCAGCTCCGCATGGGTGTAGACCCGGTTGCTCACGATGCTCGAGCACCCGAGTCCCAGGATCGCGACCCCGAGCGCGACCAGCCCCCCCAGGCCCCGCAGCGCGGATCTCCGCAGCATCCGTGACCCATCCTCAGAACGAGATCGAGAAGTTCGCCGCGAAGTTGTAGTCCCCGGCCCCCGGACCCGCGAGCGTCGTCTGCATCGAGAGGCCGAGCACCCCCGTCTTCCAGATGCCGAAGCGCCCGTCGGCCCGCAGGAGGTGCGAATCCACCTCCTCCTTGGTCAGCGAGTACCCGACCGAGATCGCGTGCGTGTCCCACGCATACGTGGCCGAGCTCACCGCGGCCCACCTCGTGGTCGGCTCTCCCGTGTCCGGAATGGCGAGGTCGTACGTGAATCCGCCCGAAACGGTGAGCCCGGTCCCCGGGTTCCAGGTCGTCGAGACGGCCTGGTTCCACTGGCTGTTGGTCGAGGAGGTCCCCGGGGACATCGACCCGGCCCGTCCGAAGCTCGTCCTCGACGTGATCGAGAGCGTCCGCCAAGGCGCCAGGAACGCCTCTCCAGAGGCGGTGTCGTTGGTGGACTCGGATCTCGCCTCGGGGTCCTCCGACGCGCCGTGGGCGTAGGCGAGCGCCAGCATGTTCTGGTGGAAGACGACGAGGTTCGACGACGCGCTGTAGGACGCGGCGTGGATCGGCTCCCGCCCCTCTTCCCCGTTCCCGACCTCCCACCCCCCACCGGTGAGGGCCATTTACCGG
>Ga0082335_1003743_pt1 | contig 24428 bp, 27 predicted proteins | sample Subgrocontami58m_FD_72375 | JGI IMG/M metagenome (GOLD analysis project Ga0082335, IMG submission 72375) | Subsurface groundwater microbial communities from S. Glens Falls, New York, USA - GMW37 contaminated, 5.8 m (SPADES assembly) (version 2) ...
TATTCCCACTAAAGTAGAAAATCCAAAAGATAAAACAACAGACCACCAGGGGACTGTGGTGGTAAAAAACCTGCCTTTTTTTGATTGCCAAAAAAAATAAAGCCCAAGATTGCTTTTGAAAATTTTAGCTATTCTCACAATCCGTATATTTTAATACATTTTTATCTTTTTACAAATAAGACAGCGTTAGGAATGTTGCGGCCGGGGCCTACTTTGTAGCCGCCAAACCATAAAGCTGTAGATCCGCCTTCATCTAAATTAAGCGCCTCTCCCATGCCTAGAGCCTTTAGTACTTTTGCTGATTCACCCATAGTGGCATTACTTGTCACCCCGATATATACCATGTTGCCTTTGACGGATATAAAAGTTCTTGGCCCTTTTGCTCCGAATTTTGGTTCGCTTGGATCTTCTGTAAAATTAATACTTCCTCCGGAAACAAGCAATGGATAATTTGCTATCACTGCATCAACTCCGCTGTCTCGCCCCCATTCCAAGGATCTGCTGACAAATCTGGCTGACCCGGGAGAAAATATGGCAGCAGGAATATTTGAATAAACATTATTATCCGAATTAAAATAATGTTTTTTTTGGTTCATCACCAGAGTATCAAAAGATCCTGTTTTTCCTGAACAGCTTGGATATTCTGCCGGGCAAAAAAATGAACCGTTCACTCCGGCATACGCGCCTGATCTTGAAATGTATTCTGCCAGAGGTAAAACAGGACATTCGTTTTTACAATCCGCATCAGAAGCCGTGTCCACAATTACCTTGGTAGAGTTTAAATCTGCCGCCACTATGGCTACGGGAAAATTTATTCCTTCAACAGTAACTGTTTGATAGGAATATCCTGAGCCGGGAGGCGTATTATTTACTACAATTGGTTGCGGTGAATTTGCAGGTTTTAAAATTGGGCTTGGAGAAGCGCTTGGGGTGGAAATCGGAGATGGAGCAAGAGAACGCTTTGGTGTAGGTGTTGCTGCTATCATTGGTGAAGATGCCGGATTTGAGGATTTCGAGAAAAGAAAAATTACAGACCCCATTGCTGCAATCGCGAGAATTATTACAATTGGCGCAAATCCGTTTTTATTCAATTTGCCTCTATAATTTTTATTATCCTGTTAATTGTTTCTTCCAGCTTTCCCTCTTCATTAAAAATAATATTTTTAAAATAAGATCCATATTTTTCAAAATCAGCTTTATCCCTTTTTAATCTTTCTTCGATTCTTTCATCAGACATACCCCTTTGCCTCATCCTTTTGCGCAGCACCTGCCAGTCAGGCACATCTATGTACAACACTAAAGCGTTTGCTTGTAAAGCAGCTCTTGAAGTTTCAACTCTCCAGATTAAATCCTTTCCGTGGGTCAAAGGATCTAACTCTGTTTTTGTAGTACCGTACAAATTGTTGGAAAAATCAACGAATTCCAACATTTTTTCTGACTGAATAAGATCATTAAATTGTTGTCGGCTCACAAAATAATAGTCTTTTCCTTCAACCTCCCCTGGGCGTTTTTCCCGGGTAGTGGTAGAAATAACCCGTTTCATTGATAAGTATTTCTGAAGAAGAGCTTTCATAATGGTATCCTTGCCTGAAGATGCTGGGCCTGTAATAACTATTAACATTTAATTTTTGAGGTCGCGGTAGATAAATTTTCGATGAGCTTTGGGAATAGATAATCCTTGAATTATTCCACCCAGTAATACACCCCTGGTTAGAACATGATCCAAAATTCCGATTGATACAAATCCCGATAGAGCCAAAAGAAAAGAAAAACTCATCCAGTGGTGAAGATGAACCCATCTGTCAAACATGCGTACTCTGATCACAGGAAAAACCTGTACTCTTTTAACTTTGATATTAGGCATTCTTCTTCTAAATCTGGAAAAGGGATGGGTAGTTGCTCTAAATGTGAGATATCCTAAAGCTGTAGCAGGCACAAGTGATAAGTATTCCATATTTGATTATTTATATATTATACCAAATTTTGCCCCCAAATGCAAAATTTATGCTATCTAAAAAGTAACATTAACATATCCTTAAGTCAAGTTTCTCTTAAATGGTTTTCCTAAATGGAGAGAACAAGCCGTTCTCTTATAGCTGCAACAGCCGGGTTTACAGGTTCCTTAAGCATCATCAGAAAAGTCCAGTAACCGCCCCCCAAAGCAACCATACCTTTTTCCACGCTGTTTCCCGTTTTTCTTTGAAGAAAAACATGGTTAGCTGTCTCAAATTCATATAATCTTCTATCAAAGCTACTCCTCCGGGCGATAAAACCCTGGCAATGTCACTCAATGCTCTCTCGCGTTCTCTGTTACCAGATTCAAAATGAGGCAGCACCTGGTAAGTATAGGCAAAATCAACAGAACTGTCTTGAATCTGCCACATACTATAGTGGATATTTGATACAAAAAGCATATCTTGTTTTTAGCAGGAGCAAGCATTATGCTTATCATATGACTGATGGAGATGTAAATAAAATCCGAGGTGTAGTTAAAGAAGAAATTGGTTCTGCGCTGAAGCCTGTTACAAAAAAATTGGATATTCTTTGGGATCAAGTAGAAAAAGTTACTGAAAATCTTGAGGAGGTAAAGGAAACCCTAGAATTGCATACTGCTTTTTTAAAAAGAATTGAACCCAAAGTTGAAAATAATTCCGATGATATAATTAAACTGGATAAAAGACTTACTGAAATCGAGAACCGTGAAGGAATTGTTCCTCCTCCTGAGTTTACTATTGCAGGATAGATAATAAATTTATGAAGATAGTTTTTTTGGGAACTAATGGCTGGTATACAACTCCAACAGGAAACACCCCCTGTATTCTTATAGATAGCAAAGAAGGCTATGTTATTTTTGATGCCGGCAATGGCATTTATAAAATAGATGAATATATCAAAGAAAAAAAGCCTATTTCTTTATTCATAAGTCATTTTCATCTGGATCATGTTTCCGGTTTGCACACATTATCCAAATTTGACTTTCCTCAAGGAATAGATATTTATGTAGCAAAAGGTAGAGAAAAGGATTTTGAGAATTTAGTTAATCCACCATATACTAAAAGGCCAAAATCAGTCAGGCTGCATGAATTGTCAGATGGAACTCATAATATTAGCTTTCCAGTAACTGTAATTGAACAATTCCATGGCTATAGAGATCATGGCTTCCGGGTTGAATTAGAGGGAAAGATAATTGCTTATTCCGGAGATTGTGGAATTAGTTCCGGAAGCTACAAGCTAGCTGAGAAAGCTGATGTGCTTATCCATGAGTGCAGCTTTGCAATAGACAAACCTTCAGCCAAAATTTGGGGACATGTGATACCTGAACAGGCAGCAGAGATTGCTAAACAATCAGGAGCAAGAAAACTCATACTAACCCATTTTGACCCCGTAGAATATCCCACGCTAGAGAGCAGGCTTGATGCAGAAAAACGAGCTAAAAAAATATTTCCTAACACAATTGCTGCTTCAGATGATTTAATACTTACAGTATGACTGTTATCAGCCTTGTGGGTGGCTGACGGGTAATGCTCCCGCTACTTTCTGTTCCACAAACAGACGCTCTACTTTTGAGCTACAGCCACCATATTACCTAAATAACTCATCCCTATATTCTCGACCCTGCCCGCTTTTCCAGAATTTTTCTCTTTTTCTTGCTATTATTCTTGACTCACACTCTTCCACATAGACTAGTTCAAACTTCATTCTATTGACAGTAGATATAGTAGATGGTTTATGCCCATTATGCTCTAATAATCTTCTATCAATGTTATCTGTAATACCTGTATAGAACTTTTTATCAGTATCACTTCTTATTATGTATAAGTAATACATTTTTGGCGCTCTACTTTTGACCTGCCTGCCGGCAGGCAGGGCTACAGCCACCATAAATTATATTTTACCAATTTTTAAGAATAAAATCTCTAGTTAGGTTATTTTGGAGATTGAAGAGTCCCTGAAAATTTTGGGTTAAAGCGCGCTCCACCTATCATTACCCGACCAATTCCTTCATTGCTACTCCAATTTGAAACCGGTGCCTCAAAGGTTATAAGATATGCCAGATCTGCTTCATCATTACCCACTCCGGCGTAAATAACTCTGGAAGATCTTCCTAATTGGGGAACGCTAACAGTAGCAACTTCTTGATAAAATCTAAATGGTGGTTTATATCTCTCTTCGGGATTACTATTTTGTCCCCCCACCTCTCTAGCAAATTTTCTAGCAAATTCACTTGCAGACATATTTCTTTTTCTGGAGATTCCAGGAATTGCATTTACGGAGAAACCTGTTTCATAAACTCCACCAGAAATTATTCTTTCTTTGGTTATAAAGCAGGCTCTGGTTTCTCCTCCTTGCTCCTCTTTAATATGCCACTCACTTGGTGCAGGGAATGAGGCGGAAATATTGTTACAAACTCTTCGCGTATAGCCACTGGGAAGATTCTCCTCTGGAGATCTGCATCCCGCTGTAGCCGTAGCTGTCAAAATAAAAGCACCCAGGCCGTAAATTACCCTTTCTCTAAGATTCATAGTTACAAACCATACCAAAAAAAGCAGGATGATTCAACCCACTAAAAAAGCCCTCTTGCGAGGACTTTCTTAGAAAACCTGTTTATACTAGTTCTAAAGCTAATGTAAATCTCATCTTTCGACTTGATTTAAACAGGTCTTAACACTTTACAATAGGATCTAGAGTCTGTCAACTGGGACGAAATAGATCAAAATATAGCAAAATTGAATTATTTAGAAAATGGTAAAAGCTTCCAGAATTGTTTGGGATGGAGAAGGGCAGAAAGAAGATCTGGTTGTAATATCCCGAAATCCAGAGTATTAACCCCTGAAATTAGTTTTTGATTGATGGTTTTTGGTTTATAAAATGGTTTATCCAATGTAAAATTAAATATATAGTCAGGTAGTAAATCTCTTGCTTCAATCTCTTGGGATATTCCTGATTTATCCAAAGCAATTATTTTGGTGTTTTCGCCGATTGCCCCTTTCACAGTCAAAAAATAATTACCGGAAAAATCTTTTTTCCATTTTAAGCTTGATTTAATGACTAAAATAACCGGAGCCTTAACTTCTGTGGTAAATTCCAAATTTGGGGAATCAAATTTCTTTTCATTGTTAAATAAATTTAAGGCTACTTTAAAAGTCCCGCTTATGGGAGCTTTCAACCCTATTTTAAATGTATATTCCTGTGCCGGCTCAACTATTTTATCAACTGCCACATTTTCAATTCCCAGTTCTCTACCTCCCTGAATTGTCACCAGTTTGACTTTGCTATCCCAGATACTTTGTCCAATGTTTTTAAATGTTAAAGAGATTATGTAGCTCTGACCGGAGACTATTGACGAGAAAACCTCTCCCTTTGTAAGCTCTGCCTTGTTTTCCTGAACAGGTTGTCCGGAAATTTTCAACATACCCTGAATTTTTTCATATTGGGGATAATATCCGCCAATGGGATTCTTAAAGGAAAAGTCCTCAAACAGGGGTTCCTGATAATTTAATAAAAATGGGGTGACAGCCATAATTTGATTACTGCTCCAGGCATTTAAAAAAGCAGTTTGTAAATACTCTCCAATCAATTCCGAACTTAGCCCTTTGCTCCTTTTCCAGCCTGTTTCAGTTATAAATACAGGCAGATTTTTAGTTAGGCCTAGATTTCGGAGAACTTGCAGCTCCCACATCCAGCCAGAAACTGTACCCCGCCCGTAAGCATTTGGGGATCCGGCAAAAGCCGGATTGGGATAAGAATGTGAGGCCCAACCATCCAGTTTATTAAAAATTCCGGGTACAGTTTTTTCCATTTCTTTCAAAAATAATTCTTCATCAAAATATTGGGGAGGCTGATGAGGGGCGGAGGCATCAAAACCGGCGTTGAGTACAAAAAAGTCTCGATGTTTGCTTTTAAGCGCTGTGACAGTCTGATCCAAAACTTCCGCGTAATTTTTGGGGTCAACAAAATTTCCCCATTCTTTAGCGTGATTTGGCTCATTATAGACAACTACATACCTATTTTTTGTAGGCCAGTTTAGCTTATCTAAAAAATCTGCCCAGGCTTCATATTCTTTCTCGTACGGCCGCTCCCAGTAGTCATTAATAGGCTTGGTGGCAAGCCTAACAATGGGAATAAGATGACGACGGCGCAAATCATTAAAAAACTCCTGCCATTTATTTTCGTTTCTATCTTTGCTTTCGATTAAAAAAGTAACATATCCCCAGTCTCCGTTGGTATTTACAAGTGAGGCAGCAGGAGAGGATTCATCAGGGGTGGCAGAGATGATATGGATTCCGAATTTGTTATTGGGAACGGATAAAGGATCAACTATGGCATAAGCAGTAGACGGGTTACAAATTACAGGGAATAGCAGGAAGAATAAAAAAATAATTGCTGCTAAAAACTTCATGAGTATATTATTTTACCACCATTAATAGGTGGAGGTTTTTCTAAAGTTATTTATCGGACACGGCGGGAGTTAAAGGCTACATTGGCTCCGCCAAAGCCAAATGTTTTTGAGACTGCATCAGTAAGGTCTGGCTCTGGTCGGGTTTCTTGTGGAATATCAGCTCCATATGCTTCATCCATCAGTTCTCCGACAAGAGGTGTACCCCATGCTATGCCTTCTTGTATTGCTTTTCCTGCCGCATATTGTCCCATCAATCCTGCAGCACCAAGTTGATGACCCACCATGCTTTTGGTGGCAGCGTGCATCAGCCTACCTTGTTCTGCCAGATCTTCATATGCATTTACTGTGTGAAGCAATTCAATATTATCACCAGCAGGAGTTGCAGTATAGTGACCACTGTCAAAAACTTTTCCTTTAATTTTCCCTTGGTATTCTGCTCTTCTTCTGGAAAACCTTAGGGCTCTTTCTCCGTCAACGCCGTTTGGTCTGGTATCATCTCCTGCATCTGATGTGTTACCATACCCTATGATTTCATAAAGTATCCTTATCCCGTGTCTTCTGGCCCAATCAGGGTCTGCCAAAATCAGGGCAATAGACCCGTCTGCCATCACAAAACCGCTGCGGTCTTTTTGAAATGACCTTGAAACCCGACACGGATCAGTTCCTCGATCAAGGGCTCCCATAGTATCAAAAGACGCAGAACCAATCGGTCTGTTGACAATACCCTCGGTTGCAACCCATAAAGCCAAGTAAATATCTCCTACCATAATGGCCCGCATAGCATTAATTCCTGCTTTTCCGGAACTTGCGCATGCTGCAACATTACCTTCTGCTCCTCCATGAATATCCAAGGCTTTTGCAACCTGGGAAGAAGCTCTATCTATAAGTTCTCTCATCATATGGTCTGCCGAGGGAATTTTACCTTGCCTTAAGCGTTCCATTACTTCAGCTGCAACATCACCCCCTCCAAACCCGCAGCCCACATAGATGCCAATTTGTGAAGGATGAACAAGCGCCGGGTTAATAGTTAGAGGATATTTCTTATCAATTTGTCCGTCCGGTCCAATTCTGGGAATAACAAACCGTATACCGTCATGAGTTACTACTTTTCTGGCAGCACCTACCCCCGTATAAACTGCATATTGTGCATAAGGATCCATTTTATTAGCAACTTCTCCAGCAGGCAGGATACCTGCAAGAGCTTCTTTTGCTGCAAAGTTTTTTATGGTACCTGCAACTGTTGCTCTGATTTGTGGAGGTAAAGTTAAACCCGGATCAGTATAAGGTGGGTATAAATGCACTGCAAATCCTTTTTTCCCTGCTTTAAGAGCTTCCCAGGTTTCATCTGCGGTGTTTCCGATTGGTGTTAATGCTTCCTCTGCAATCACAGCAATTCGAACAGGCATTTCGCGCTCAAGTGAGGGGGGAATTTTAGCATATGGTGGGCGGAGAATATCATGATTAGGACCGGTAAATCTTGGTGCTTCCGTAAACAATGTCATAATAATTTAATGCTTCTGGCAGCTTCTATTCCTTCTGCTATTTTCTCAATCGGGAAAAATTGCACCATCAACCTTCTTAGTGTTCCATAGGGAATGTTGTTAACAAAAATTTCCGCATTGCCAAATCCCTGATCTGAAGGAGAGGGCAAAAGTTCAAGCCTGGTTGTTATTAGATCCCCAGTAACTATAGGAGTTTTTCCAAATTGGGACCTTTCGCTTTGCATTAATACCGGTACCATTCCCTTGGGAGGATTTACTGCTGACCCAAATCCCTGTGCCGTTGTTTCCAAAAGCCAGTGCTGGGCTAACATATGACTTTTTAAATCTTTTTCAAGCGGATCAACTACTTCTAGACGAAATTTATTCCCCTTTACTTTGGATTGTCCAGCCACCATAATATCCGGGGAAAAACTAATGCTTTTCTCATTAACTAACATTGCACCTGTAAGCACAAGTTCCTGGCAAGGAAGTACGAAGCCTCTGTACCTGATAAAACCAAATTCAGTAAGCATAAGGTCTGCCGGATTTTCCCGATTTCGATTGTAGGCTTGAACTGCAGCTTCTATTGCCAAACCTGCCAGATTATGTCCCGGAATAATCCTGATAAGAGTGTTATTGATAACTACGGAACCAATAAAGTGTTCTTTTGCATCATTATCATCAGTCTGTACCCAAACTTTATCATCGTGAAAACGGAGTCTGTCAAACATTGGGGGTCTGGCTAAAGGGCCGCATAAATTTTCCGGAACAATAAAGTAGCTTTCAACATGGGTTTCATCTAACCTTCTTATCCCGCTGCAGGCCAGGGAATTTGGACCATAATAAGCTGATAATGCTTCTTCTGTATCTATATATCCCGGTGCTTCCTTAAAATCGACTTGCATAACTTAGTATGGATAGGGTTCTGTGTACATTGCTGACATAGCTAGATTATCTGAATAAACAGCTTTCCCAGCCTTACCGGTAACAAATAATTCCAAAGGGTGTTTTTCCCAGGTATCAGGACTTTTACCAAGAATCATTTGTATTCCTATGGCAACATCCTCCGGGTTAATTGCACTATCTCTAATTGCTGCTGCTTGCTCAAGTGTAGAAATTGGCATTAAATAGTCCTGAAACATTTTACCAACCCTGGTTCTTCTGACTAAGCTTGCTACAAGCTCTGCCACAGGCATCCCTTGTTCATAGAGTATCCGTCCTTCTTTTCGCAATCTGTCCCTAACCATGGCTTTTGATATATCAACTGGACCGTACAAAAGAGGAATTTCAACTCCTTCTACTCCGGAAAGATGTCCCCAGGTGCTGTTAATAAATACACCGGTAAACCCTTCCTTAAATTCTTCTCCCAATATATCAAGCGTATTAAATGTCCCATCATAGTTAACAGCAATCCCATGAGGAATTGCTTCATTGCGCCATACTTCTATTTGAGTTCGCATAGCAACCATTTTCTCTAGAATTACATCCCGGCTATCTTCGCCAAGCTCATACATTGATCTACCCCTGGTTATTTCACGGATCGGACTAAGATAATCACTGATAAGCCGGGGTATAAACCCTTCCATGCCTCCGGCATGAGAAAAAACTACATCAGTCAAATTAAGACCGGTTCTTTTTAGTTCTCTAACAGCTTGTACTATTGCCATTTTATCAGTCAGGTTTGCTACAAATGGATGGAGATTATCTGTTGGTAGCCCTTTTTTTTCATATTGTCCTATCACCCGGGCAAAATTATCCTCGCGGGTCGTCCCAATATAAATATCCCGAACACCAAGCAGGTAAAAACTATCTACAGTTGCCCGCCCAATACTATTAACACCAGCTCCACCAAGTACAAGTATTGACCTTTCTGAATAGGGAAGTGTTTCTCTAACCATTTTTAGCTCTCGTTGCTTTAATAATTGCCATTTCTTCTTTGGAAACTTGTCTAAATCCGGCACGGCCTAAGGGGCGAAGTGCCGTATAATTTGACTTCATTCCACTATCAACCGGCAAAACAATACCGTTTATCCGTCCTCCATCAGGACCAACTAAATATGCTACTGCTCCGCCAACATCTTGTGGAGTGGGTAATTCACCATTAGGAGTAGTTGCTTTTATAGCCGGTATTTGATCTTCCATATCTTTTGTCATCTCGGTTCCTTCAACAAAGGTGGGAGCAACCAGATTAACAGTTACACCTCTTGTTCCAAATTCTAAGGCTAAATCCTGAGTTAAACCAAAGAGCGCTCCGTTAGCCATGGCATAAGGTGCTTGTCCATAGTTACCATACAAGCTTCCTACAGGACTGCCAATATTAACAATTCTTCCTCCCGGCAACTTCCTTCTAATACGAGGATCAAACCACGCACGCGACATCAGAAGTGCTCCCAGGGCTTTTGGATTATAAACATAATAGTAATCTTCCAAAGTTACAGCAGTAATTGGTTTGTTTCGATTCACTCCTGCATTATTAACCAGGATATCAACATTACCACTTGCAATGCTGTATGCTTCTGCCACCATCTGCCTGCAGCTTTCTTCTTGTGTTACATCTCCCACTAACGAATGCGCTTTAACACCATAAGCTGTAAGTCTTTGTACCACATATGGTGCTATGTCTTGGCTGTTTTCTGTTCCAACAACAATGATAGAAGCACCTTCAAGAGCAAGCCGTTCTGCAATGGCAAAGCCCAAACCATTAAATCGGGTAGCTCCTGTTATAAGCGCCCATTGTCCTTCAAGAGGTTTTTCCGGTCGCTGAAGCAAGGGAGTATTAACATATTGAGAATAATCAGCCCGCGCTTGTATTTCCATAATAAACTTCTGGAGAATAACATTAGCTTTGCAAGAAGTCAATAACAGCAGGTTTTCGCACTGCAATAGCAAAAGCAATTGCAGTCGTCCTTATATGAGACATTGAAAGAAAAATATTGCCTACACCTAATCTATCTGCATATTCTTTTGCTTCTCCCCTAAGTTCCACCCGTGGTTGACCGTCTTTCTCTTTAGTAATATATGCATCCAAAAATCTGTGCGGCATTCCGCCAATGGCTTTACCCACAGCTTCTTTTGCTGCAAAACGCGCTGCGTACCGCTCTGCCCTAAGTATTCCGCTTGCAGAATCACAGTAGATAATTTCTTCTGGTGTATAGACTTGCGCTAAGTAAAAGTGGTGTCTATTGATAGCTTCTGCTATTCGGGATACATCGCAAATATCAACTCCGATGCCTAAAATACTATCAGCAGAAAAATAAACAGGTAAAAATCCCTCTGGCAAAAATAGTCTGGCAGATTCAAATTCTGGAAGTCTCATAGTGACAAATTATACTCCCTCTTGATTTTCGTGTAAAGATTTGTATAATTCAAAAACTATATGGCTGTTTTAGAATTAGATCACACACAAGCGATTATTGCTCCCGGGCAAGGAAGCCAAAGAGTTGGTATGGGATTAGAACTAGCTCAAATTTCTCTGGCAGCCTTTCGAGTCTGGCGGGATTCTGATAGAGCCTTATTTCCAAACAGAGGATGTAATTTCAGCAATTTGGTCTGGAATGGAACAATGGAAGAGTTAACCAGAACAGAAAATGCCCAACCGGCAATAATCATAAGTTCTCTTGCCAGAATAGCCGCACTCAAAGAAGCAGGATTATACGGGAAACCCTATTGGCGTTCAGGAAACAGCTTAGGATTTATAGTAGCTGTCAGAGATGCAGATGTTATTGATATAGAAGGTACTGTCTTGTTAGGTGAAGCAAGGGGCAAGGCTTTACAGTATGTAGTTGATACCGGGGCTCCCAGCATCTTAATGGCAGTGCAAAATGATGAACCTGAAGTAGTGGAACAACTTGGCAAGGACTTATGTACAAGATTTCATCTTTATCAAGCTCTGCTAAATACTCGCAACCAGATTGTATTAGGAGGAGAAGTAACAGAAATTGAGGCAGCTAAAACTTATGTTACAGAGCATGATGCAGGATTGGGCAATCAGCTAAAAATACTTCCGGTTGCCGCGGCATTTCATACTCCTTTAATGCAATCCGGAGTTTCTATTTATGAAGAGGCAGTAGATAGGCTTAATATGAAAGATCCTGTTGGGGGTCTTATCGCAGGAAGCACGCTGACACCCCTAATTACTATAGCTGACATAAGAAGAGCACTTGTTGCGCAGTTTACCACTACAGAAAACTGGAGGGGTGTAGTTGAATTTTTAAGAGACCAGGGAGTAACAACCATGATAGAACTTGGCGAACCTCCTACATTATCTGACATGAATAGGCGCCTGCTTGGAGGTAAAAGAGAAAAAATTGAAATGCAAGGTATTACTGTTGGATGGAAGTGGGAAGCACCTATACAGGCAGAGGAATCTGAACTGCCTACTCTTCAGGAAAAATATGATTCTGTTGAGGAAATGGAAACTTTTCTTGAAATACCTGCACCAAAAACTTATGAAGGGGTTTTACTGTGGTACTGCAAATGGACAGCATTAAGAACAGGCCAGGACTTAAAAAATGTTGACCCTGATGGGAATTTTGTAGATGATTTAGGAATGGATTCACTGGACTATTCTGTTTTAAGGGCAGATGTGCAAGGAGTTTTCAAAAGGTTGGTTAATGAAGATGAGGCAAAAGATAATGTAACACCTGCGTTGGCAGCCAAAGCAACATATGGCCTTATGAGTGCAGATAACCAATCTTTCCCCTCTTGATTTTCGTCTTTTGTTCGGATTATATTAAGATATCATGCTGGAAATCCTGGAACCTATTTCTGTTTGGGTGTTTTTTGAAAAAAATCTCATAAAACCTCACTTGTTCTTCTGGCACGGACGGCAAATTAAAATAGATAAAATTAATTTGGTACATACCTCCAAAAATGGGCAGAACTTATTTTATCATTTTTCAGTTTCGAGTGGAGGCAATTTTTACAAATTAAAATTTGATGTCAGTAGAATGAAGTGGTTTTTAGAGGCAGTTGAAGATGATTCTGCATATTGATTTTAATTCTTATTTTGCCACCGTGGAACAACAGGCTAATCCGAGACTTCGGGGAAAACCTGTAGGAGTTACGGGTGGCGATAGAATAAAAAGAACGGTTTTGGGAGCAGCTTCTGTTGAGGCTAAAAAGTTTGGAGTAAAAACAGGCATGCAAATCTGGGAAGCCCGTAAGCTTTGCCCTGATATTATTCTGGTTCAGGGAGACTCTGATAAATATCTTGAATGTACCAAGAGATTTCTAAATATCTTAAAGGATTATTCCCCATATCTGGAAGTTTTTTCTATTGATGAGTGTTTTCTAGAGGTTACAGGAAACAGGTTACAGGCAACAGAAATTGCCAAAAATATTAAAAGTAGGATAAAACAAGAAATAGGGGAGTGGATTACCTGTTCTATTGGCATTTCTTACAATAAATTAATGGCTAAACTGGCAGGTTCTTTGCAAAAGCCTGACGGATTGGTAATTATTTCTAATCAGGCAGAAGCTATCAAAGTTTTGGACAAGATAGAACTGGATGAGATTTGTGGCATCGGGTCACGAATTAAAAAAAGATTAAATAATATGGGTATTTTTGATTTTAGCTCTTTAAGAAAAGCGCCCCTGCCAGCATTGTTAGCTTCATTTAAAAGTTATGGTCAGATTCTTTATAACATGGCCAGGGGAATAGATCATACGCCTGTTATGCCATTTTATGAAAAAGAAGAGGTCAAATCCATAGGCCACAGGCATACTATTGACCATGATACTGATAATCCACAAGAAATTAAACAAATCTTGTTAAAGCTTTGTGAAATGGTGGCAATGCGCCTTCGAGCCAAAAATCTGCTTGGTAAAACTGTTTCTTGTTGGTACAGAGAGGCTTTTCACCCCCGAGGTGAAGAAATGCAATTACACCTCGGGGGTGTATTCTACGGTGATAGTATGCAAAATACTATTTCTTATACCTGTGATGGGTTGGAAATTTTTCAAGCTGCATGGAAAATATTTAATCAAATATGGGATGAAAGTGCAATAAGAATGATTGGAGTTTCTGTTTCCAATTTAAAACCCCAAAATCCTCAAAACCTGACTTTGCTAAAAGATATTCAACAAAAGGATCTTATAAATCAAATTCTGGATAAAGTTAATAATAAATTTGGTGAATTTACTTTGCAAAGAGGAATTTTACTAACTTCATCTCAAATTCACCGCAAGGTCAATCCTTTCCTTTCAGACAGAAGATTTAAATTGGTCTAAGAATAACCGGCGGCTTTTGAGCATTTAACTCAAGATCTCTAGTTGTGATTTCTATCATCCTATCCATAAGGGGTGAATCATCACGAAACGAAGCTTGACATCCTAAAATAAGACCTCTTTGAATTCTTTCCAAATCCCAGCGATCAACTATGTTACCTATTTCCTTATAACCAGTTGAACCACCACCAATAACAATGGCTTCCCTGCCGTCTTCCAAGATTTGTATCCGGTTAGCAAAAACGTTCGGATCATCCGTTTCAACAACAACATACTTTTGCCCAGGATCTTGCGAATATTCAAACACATCTCCGAAACAAACCTCCAAGAATTCAGATTTCATAAATATTAGCCTCTAATTGTATCAGGTTGGGCTTAAAAAAGCAATTATGTGGTATTATCAAAGTATGAAAATAGTTGTGACAGGTGGGGCGGGGTTTTTGGGCTCGCACTTATGCGATCAATTAATTAAACTTGGACATCAGGTTATTTGTATTGATAATTTATTAACCGGATCTGATAAAAATATTGAAGGGCTTAAAAATAATCCGGATTTTAAGTTTATTAATCAGGATGTAACTGAAATAAATCAGGATGGCATAAAAATTGATCAAATCTATCATCTGGCCTCTCCTGCCTCTCCCAACAAAAATAACCCCAAAAGCTACATATCTTTTCCTTTTGAAACCATGCAGGTAAACTCCATTGGTACTTGGAATCTGTGTGAAGAAGCTTTGAAGCGGGGAGCAAAATTTCTGTTTGCTTCCACCTCGGAGGTGTACGGCGATCCGCTGGAACACCCCCAAAAAGAAACGTACCACGGCAATGTTTCCACCACCGGTCCGAGGTCGGTTTATGATGAGTCAAAAAGGTTTGGGGAAACCATAGTTTCCGCTTTTGTCAGTAAATCCAGGCTGGATGCCAGGATTGTGCGAATTTTCAATACTTATGGTCCAAGAATGGCCCAGGATGGCAGGGTAGTTATTGAGTTTGTCAAAGCCGCTTTGGCAGGAAAACCATTTCCTGTTTTTGGAGACGGCAAACAAACCAGGTCATTTTGCTATGTTTCTGATATGGTTGATGGAATTGTGTCTGCCATGGAAAAAGGAGCAAAAGGCGAGATTTACAATCTGGGAAATCCTGATGAATTTAGCGTTTTGGAACTGGCAGAAAAAGTTAAACAATTGACAGATTCTACTTCGGAAGTGAAGCAGGCAGAAGAAATACCTGAAGATGATCCCAAAAAAAGATGCCCTGATATTCAAAAGGCCAAAGAAGTTCTTGGCTGGGAACCTAAAGTAAACCTTGAAGAGGGTTTAAAAAAATTAATTGAATACTTAAAGCGGTAGGATTCTGTATTTGAAGATAAAATCTGCTATTTCCTGGCTGATAAAGTGGATTCCTGTTACTGAAGGATGAATAAAATCACTGGTATTTATGTAATCAATATTTCCTCCACCCCTTGCGTCAATGACTGGAAGCTTGTGTGACTTGGCATAATCAATATGATTTTCAATATAGCTGATTCTTTCTTTTGCCCATTTTTTTCTTTCCTCTGTTGTTAAATTGGCTACTCCCTCGGCGTACCTGTCAGCGTGAGGAGCAATGGTTGCCAAAAATATTACTCTGGCCCGTGGTTGCCTTTGTTTAATCATCTCTATAGCCTGATCCAAAACCTCGTTGTGTTTTTTTAGGCCGTCTTCCAAAGAATACTGGGACAGGGGATTGTGGCCAAAGGATTCAATTAAAATCAGGTCAAAATTAGTATTTAAGATGGGCTCGGAAATCCTGCCGTTATAATTAGTGAGATTTTGCAAACGGTCCGGCAAAGTTAAAATATTAGTTGAACCAACGGAAAAATTAAGTATATTAATTTGTTTATTGGGGTAATAAATCTTTAATTTTTTTTTAATTTCCTCGCCTGAACCAAGATAATCAGTCATGGAATCACCGGCTAAAACAATAGTGTAGCTATTTTTAGGAGCAATAGTTTGGGAGTTGAAGATTTTTTTAATCTGATAAATAGGCCCTGCAAAAGTTCTCTCCAAAGATAAAAGCGGACCGAAGCTCGTGATTGAAAAAAACAGGATGTAGTATGCGGGTATGATCAAAAAAGACATAATCTATATTTTAACAATATTAAACGATGAAATGTTAGGACTTGATTTCCTCACTGACCCTTCAATTAGAGGCATAAGAATTGCTTTTGGAGATAACCTACTAAACTTGCGCCCTCAGAGGGATTCGAACCCCCAGTCTAACGCTTAGAACGCGCTTGCTTTATCCATTAAGCTATGAGGGCAAATATATAAAATTTTCTAAAAGTCCCATCCTCCATCCAGTTATTTTCCTAAAAAGATTTTTATCGCAAATTACTATTCTACATGTTCCCATATAAGATGGGTTTCTTTTCCCAATTAAACTTGTTTGTTTGATTCTAGTTTTACCAAATTGGTTTAATGGAATTTTAGTTGTTTCTGACCAAAATTCTTCCGACCCTTTTTTATCATGTAAAACCATTATACTTAAATAAACTCTAAATTTGTCTTCAGGCACTCTGCAAATTTCTCTAAACCATCTCATCATAAATCTAATCATCAATGGATCAGCATTTGTGAAACCAACCCTCTCTTGGGTTTTATCACCTTCGGCCCAATATAGCATTACACCATTTGAAAAGAAAGAATCTTCAATTTTTTTCTTAGCTTCATTTTTAGCAGAGTTAATAATTTGCTCGGTAATTTCTATCCTTTTCCGATGATTTGTAAAAGATCCTTTTAACCTACCTTTATCAGCACCAAATTTAATTTTTGAGAACAATCTCTCTTTTTGCTCGTTGGATAATTTAATATCCTTAAGCCATCCGCTTAAAGTACCCTTAGGCAAATTCGGGATTCTATTTATTATTTCACTAAAACTATATCCGTCTTTTCTAAGTTTTCTGGCTATAATTCTATCATTGAACCTAGCTTTCATACTGAAATCTGTATACAATATAGCATATTATTTGCCTGTTCAATTGTCAAGGTACATATTTATAACCCCTTAATTTTACCAGTTAAAACCTGAAATGTCTAAATACCAATTCTTACTTCTTCAAAAGGCTTAATTAAAATAGGCAGTTTTATATTATAAATTTTGTCCTTTTGAGCAGAATAACTAAAGACTTTTGAATATCTGTCCTGGTATTTATTTACCAGAAAACAATTACTTTTATTTTTTAGGATCATTTTAGGAAATACCTGGAAATAAATCCCATTTATATTTTTAACAGGTAATGCTTTGGATACTATTCTGCTCTCAATATCACGGTTAAAATAACATTTTTCACTCTCATATTTTTTCAAATCAACTACTTCAATTTTTTGACCTTTGTGAATTATTAAATAATCAAGCCCTAATCCTCTCATGGATTTTAAGCTATCCTTATCCAATTTATTCAATAGATTAGCCATATTGATCCAATCAGGGGGGAAATATCCGCTGTAACCATTAAAAACTTTCTCGCCTGTTAAAATGCTCCAGGTTAGATATCCTGTGCCAGTACTTAAATCGCCAAACAAAATGGGGTAATGTATGGTATTTTTCCCTTTGAGGTATTTGTAGGTAGATAGGTTATTATTCAGATAATTAAAACTTCTGGATGTAGAATCATAATTTTGCAGATTGATATTTTCGAGAATTAACAAAAAAAGCAGGATAATTAAAGAAGTATTTACCCATCTTTTAGATGAATTTATCAAGTATAGAACTCCCAGAGCAACAAAATAAGCAAATGCCAGGTAAAAATAAATTTGAAAGCGGCTTGGAACTCTGATGGCCTGAAAAACAGGGGAAAGCTGATGAAGGGGCTGATAAACAGTTCCAAAAGTAAGCAGAAAAGATGATAAAAGTAAAACCAGAAAACAAGTATTGATCAGACTAAGCCTTTTGAAAGAATAAAAAATACCAAATAAAGCAAGAATTAATGGAATGAAATTTAAAAATAGCGTATGTTCAGAATAATTAAAGCCATTGTTTGGTTCTCTTGGCTCTCTTAACAAATCAAATTCTTTAGATACCTTGCCATAGAGCATATTTGAAGGGTATGGCATAATCCAGTCTATTGCTCTTGCAGAATAAAACTCCATTTCTTTAGCTTGTCTTATCACCCCTTCTTTTTTAGAAAAATCAAGATAAGGAAGATTAAAATACAACAGGAATGGTAAAAAGATAAGGCCAATTAGTGAGAATTTGAAGATTTTAATGATTAAAGCAAATTTTCTTGAATGTAAATAATTAATTAAAATAGGTAAAGAGAAAATAGGGAGTAAAACTAAACTAAATGTTTGCAAATAAATGCCGGATAAGGCATTTAAGGTAAAACCAAGGAAGAATAAGCTGGCAGTTTTGAAAGACGGCATTGTTAGATATTTCACGCAGGCCCAAAACAAAAAAGGAATAAAAAACCTGCCTAAAAGGTGGGTGTGTGAGGGAAAATGAGAAAAGACCATTGGGTTAAAAGTAAACACTATACTGCCAAGGAAACTAGCCCAGGAATTTTTAACAAAATATTTTAAAACAAAAAAACATGAGGTAAATGATAGAACAAAGGTTAAAAAGGTGTAATAATTGACGCTAAAAACAAGGTGTTTGGATAAAAGATAAATCGGCAAAAAAATCAACGATGGTATAAACATGTGCTCCGAATAAGCCAAAGAGTAAGGCCAGGGATAAAATTGGCTTGCATTAAAATAACTTAACTGGTCAAAAATCCCTCCGCTTACAATGGAGCTAGCATTATGCGCCAGTATCCAGCCTACCAGCGGGTAATCTCCCGAATCTGCATACAAAGTATTTAAATTTGGCAAAAAGGGCCAGGTGAATATCGAGGTTAGAATAAAACCTAGAACAATTACTACAGGAAAACGCATGGTATGTTTTTAGCACATCAAGCCTGCAAAAGGCAAGGATTGACAAAGTGGTTTTTGTTCTGCTAAAGTAAAACCATGGCTAAGATTTTGGCTCTATTGATAGTCTTTAGTCTGGTATTTATATCCACCTGTGCGGCTTACGCCAAAGAATCAACTGGCACAGCTACAACCAGAAAAGAAAAAATTCAGCAAAGAGTTGAGGTCAGGAAAGAAAATATGGCCACCAGGGCGGCTACTTTGAAGGAAAAACTTAAAAACTTCCGGGATCAGAAAAAAGCTACTGCAGCAGCCCGGATCAGTGAAAATTTAAACAAAATTAATGATAACCAAACCTCCCAAATGTTAAAACATCTGGATAAAATGACCTCCATATTAAGCAAATTGGAAGCCAGGGTTAGTTCGGCAAATACCGCTGTTGCTAAAGCTAAAATCGCATCTGCAGAGGCTGCTGTTAAAGCTCAAGCGGAAAATGATTATAGTTTAGTTTTAAGTTCAGAAAGTAAAGCCAAAGTAGAAGCACAAGCCATCAGGCAAAAGCTGCATACGGATCTTAAAACTGTCAGGCAAACAGTCATAGATGCCAAGCAATCAGTGGCAGCGGCTATAAGAGCGGCCAGGGAAGGAGCAAAAAATGGAACAACCAGATAAAGTTACGCCCCAACCAGAACCGGTAGTAATGCAGGTTCCTCCGACCTCTACTCCTCCAAAAGGCAAAACCATGTGGCTTATTGTTGGACTGATAATAGTGCTTCTGGTAATAGCAGGTGTTTATTTGTTGCAGAGCAGGCAAAAAGTCAGTCAATCCTCAAAAGCTTCTCCTTCTCCGGCAGTTACAGATAATCTGGAGCAGGATTTAAATTCGGTAAGCGTTGGAGATGTAGATCCGGAATTTAGCACTGTTGATCAGGATTTACAAAACCTCTAGTTTAGTGATTAAAAAACTCTTAAAAATTTCTTTGATACTTTTCACAGCGTATCTTCTTTTGGCTTTTATTTTCACCAGGGAAGGATCGTATTCGTTCACTTTTGAAAGAGCAAGTCTTAAAAAAGAGGTGGGAAAGGTGTTGCAAAATATCCCCGGCAGGTATGGAATTTTTATTAAAAATTTATCAACAAATGAGACATTTTTGCAGAGGGAAGATGAGGTATTTGAACCCGGAAGTTTGTATAAACTGTGGGCAATGGCAGGAGTTTTTGAACAAATCAGCGAAGGAAAAATAAAAGAGGATGACACATTGATAGCAGATGTGGTATCTCTAAACAAAAAATTTGTCTTGGACGGCGACGAGGCGGAATTGCAGGAAGGGGAGATTGAATTTTCCGTCAAAAGCGCCATAGATCAAATGATTACTATTTCCCATAACTATGCTGCTTTGGCTCTGCTCGATAAAATCGGCTCGCAGTCTGTTACCAAAACTACTGCCAAAGATGTAGCCAATTTTTTTGAAAAGCTCTACTTTGGTGAAATCATTGATAAAGAATACTCCCAGAAGATGATGGATATTTTGTTAAGGCAAACCATCAATGATAGGATTCCTAAATATTTGCCTGAAGGAACAAAAGTAGCCCACAAAACAGGGGATATTGGTTTTTTTGAACATGACGGGGGAGTGGTTTTTTCTCCCAAAGGCGATTTCATAATAGTTGTTTTATCAGAAACAGAAGACCCGTCTTCTGCCGCGGAAATAATTGCCAGGATCTCTGAAGCTGCGTATAAATACTTCAACCCATAGTTACTTGACAACTGTCCTATAATCTGTTATACTTCTTGGTTCAATGAAATTAAAAGCCTTATTTGCTACTGTATTTTATACCTTAATCGGGGTACTTATGCTTTTTCAGCTCAATGTCATGAGCGTTCTTGCAATTGATGGCAGTAATCCTATAACTGCTGCTATCAGTTCTGCGATTGGTAATTCGCCATCACCAAGTCCTATTGCTACGGCTACTCCTACCCCTACTCCTGTACCTGTATCAGCTCCTATTATCATACCCTCTGCTTCTCCAAGCCCTTCTCCATCTCCAAGCCCTGTTTCCAGTCATGGTGGTTACAAAATTACCCCTTATTTAGTCTATCCTGCAGATAAACCTCTCTATCCTGCTTATGAAACCGCCTTAAATTCCTATTTGATTGAACTGCAAAAGTGGTATATGGAAAAAATTGGGAAGACTTTTGAAATAAGTCCTTTACAAGTAATCAAAAGCGCTTACAGCTACGATACAATGCGCTGTGACCCTAATCCTTTTGATTCGGTTCCACCTTCCTCTCAATGTCTAAATGATCCCAAAAAGCTGGATGGGGATTGGATGTTGTATATGTATCTGGCAATTTACGGCTTAGAAGATGGATTTAAAGATCAAAATGTGGATTTAATTTTTAGCGCAGGTGGGGGAGGTTTTGCCGGAGGTAATAAATTAGACAATGATGCAGGGTTCGCAATATCCGGAGACTGGGTTTTGGAACCGATTTCAGGTGTGGCAAACTCCTGGGGGATACCATGCAATTTAAGCGACGGATGGCAATGTAGCGGAGGAGTACCTAAAGGAACTCCTGCGCATGAGCTGGGCCACGCTTTTGGGTTGGGACATCCTGATAATGGGCCAAGTATTATGAAGTGGCATGGAGATTATCCAACTGTAGGTTTTCTGCCCCAAGAGGTTGAAGCCTTGAAAAAATCGCCTTTTTTCAAAGTAGCTACAACACCGAACCCTTCTCCTTCCTCATCGCCATCGCCTTCCCCGGTTCCTGTTATTGTACCAGCAATAATACCAGTAATAAATAGTAACTCGCCTGTTTCTCCCACCCAGGGAACAATTGTGACTTTAACAGGTAGTGGCTTTACAAATTCTTCCAAGGTGTATGTTGGAGGGGCATTAATGCCTGACAATTACAATGAAGTACTAAATAATGGCAATACTATTAAATTCCTTTTAACAACAGAGGTTTCTTTTGCAGTGAACAATTCTTATCCTGTTTTTGTGAAAAATGGCGATGTAGCGAGTAATCAAATAACCATAACAATTGCTCCATCTGTTATCCAGAATGTCCCGCCTCTAGGCGCAAAACAAGTCCTGATTGCTCCTGCCGTAACCTTGGATAACACATCTTCCGAAATGGTTCTGGCAAGCTCAAATTTCAATTCAACTGTTACTATTCCTGCTTCTGTTGGTAACCCAACCTTAAATTTCTCTAATTTGTTGTCAACTTCGGCAAATTCATCGTCTGCCTCATTTAATAATATCCTAATGGTTAATGCTACAACATCAATAGGCACAATCAATATTCAGATTCCGGCTGCCACTACTCTTTACGGACCTGTTGGTTGGAATGGAATTATTAATGCTCCCAGATTAATGGGTAATTCCCAGGTCACTCCACCTGCAGATCCGGGATTTAATGTTACTACAGAGTCTGTTTTGGAAATTGGACTGGGCGACACACCGATTACTTTTGACAAAGCTGTCAGAATTCTCATCCCCAATCAAGCCGGCAAATTGGTTGGGTTTCAGCGGGGATCAACTTTTAGTAAAATTATTCAAAGCTGTAGTAGCGATTCTCAAAGCGCAGGGGATAGCTTGCCAGCAGGTGCAGACTGTTATATTAGTTCAGGCAGTGACCTGATTATTTGGACAAAGCACTTTACCAAGTTTGTCACCTATACTCTAAGCAAACCTTTAAGTCAAGCTTCAGGAAATGTTCCGGCTCCCGTATGCAAAGATCAAAAACCTCAAAGCGCTCCTAAGTTATTGTCGGCCGTTACTACAGGCAAGAATCAAGTTACCTTAACCTGGTCTAGCGCTTTCGACCCTGTAACTTATTATTTGATCAGTTATGGAGGCAAACCCGGATCTTCGGATTATGGTAATCCCAATATCGGAGGAAAAGATACCACAAGTTATGTGGTTAAAAACTTATCAGAGAGTCAAACATATTATTTTAAGGTAAGGGCAGGAAATAATTGTGCTCCGGGAGAATTCTCCAATGAAATAGCTGTTAAGGCAATAGGGGATAAATTACTAGGTCCGGCCAAGGGATTTAAATCAGGCTCTTTAGGTTTATCAGAAACCAAATTTAAACCAATTAATATCACAAATCCCAACCATATTACGCAAAGCGGCGCGACCTGGTTTGAAAAAATTCTTAGTTTTTTTTCCCGCCTTCTAAAAATCAGATCCGCTTAAAATCTGATAAACTAAAGAGGTGAGTTCATATATTGTTACTTTCCTGCTTTTTGGTTTGTACCTTGTTGTTATACCTTTAGGCATATCTCCTTTTGAGGCGCCCAAGGTAATTATTGCTGAAGTATTAATCAGTCTTCTTTTGCTTGTTAATATCCTTAAATTCAAAAAAGTTGATCTTAAGCATTTTATTTCTCCTCAAACAATTTTTCTTGCCGTATTATTTTTGCTGGCACTAGATCAACTGTTGATATTTCATCCTCCCGGAGCCTTTTTTGGCAATCCCTTCAGGCTGCAGGGTATTTTTTTGTTTTTTCATCTTTTGATTTTTTCCTTTATTTCCAGGGATATTAGTTTGCTTATCAAGGAATCAAAGCTTTTTTACTTTTTATCATTTTTTTGCCTGGTTATGGGAACAATTATTCTAGGTTTTAATGAAAATAACAGGGCTTTCGGGACTTTGGGGGAACCAAATGCTTTGGCTGCCACAGCTTTATTTATCTGGCCATTTATATATTTTAAAGGAGGACGAAAAATTAAAATAGCTTCTTTTTTAGCGTGCCTACTGGTAATTTTTTTATCTGGCTCAAGAGCAGGTTTAATAGGATTTATAATTGAAAGTATTTTTATAAGCCTTGTAAATGTGTTTAAGATTGTTCCTTTAAAAGCAGTGCTGGTAAGTTTAGTTATAGCACTTTTAACCCTGGTTCTTCCTTTTACCGAATCAACAGGATTGTTTGAAATAAGAGGTCAAATTTGGCAAGTAGCAATCTCTGCCGGTTTAAAATCTCCTATTATTGGCTATGGTTTCGGCAATATTCAGGATCCTATCTATCAAACAGCGGTAGAACTTAAAAGCAGCATACAATACTCTATTATTGATAGCGCTCATAATTTTTTGCTTGATTTTTGGATACAAGGCGGTGCTGTTGCAGTAATCTCAATGCTTTTACTAATTTCTCTAGCAATTTCTGGTTTGGTAAAAGCTAAAAGAATAATTGAGTTAGCTGCTTTTTTAGGGCTTTTAACTGCCATGCTGTTTAATCCGGTCAGCGTAGTCAATTTACTGGCTTTTTGGTGGCTGATCGGTCAAGGTCATCATTCACTTGATAAAGCCTAGAGCGGGATAGGGGACTCGAACCCCTGACATCCTGCTTGGAAAGCAGACGTTCTACCACTGAACTAATCCCGCGCTTTGATATTTTAACTAAAAAAAAATAACTTGAC
>Ga0082335_1003747_pt1 | contig 24411 bp, 9 predicted proteins | sample Subgrocontami58m_FD_72375 | JGI IMG/M metagenome (GOLD analysis project Ga0082335, IMG submission 72375) | Subsurface groundwater microbial communities from S. Glens Falls, New York, USA - GMW37 contaminated, 5.8 m (SPADES assembly) (version 2) ...
CGCCGCGCTCCTCGCGGAAGCCGGACTCGACACGCTGGTCCTCGATCGGCGGGAAGCCGCCCACGGCAGCACCGCCGGAAACACGGGGCTCGTGCTGTACGAACTCGATACGATGCTGCACCGGCTGGCGGCACGATTGGGCCGCGAGTGTGCCGGGCGCGCGTATCGACGTTGTCGTGACGCCGTTCCCGCCCTCGCCGCGCTGGTGCGCCACTGGGACATCGACTGCGGCCTGGCGCGGCGGCCCAGCCTGTTCGTTGCGGACCGCGCGGGCTACCGCGGTCAGCCGGGCGATTTCGTGCGGGTGATCGCGGTGGATGACGTCGAGGTGGTGTCGGTCGGCGTCTCGATTCAATCCGCGAACGGCACCGTACTCGAGCAGGGCGCCGCAAGGAAGATCCATGGCGTGTGGCGCTATACTGCGACGCAAGCCATGCCGGTCGATGAGACGATGAACATCACGGCGACCGCGGTCGACCGCCCGGGCAACGAAGCGAGCGCCAGCGTGGCGTATCCGTAATCCCCCGACGCTGGGTGGAATCTTCGCGCCGCGTTCGGCCGCCCGAGCAGCGATCAGCGGGTTGACCCCGTCGGGTCGTGTTCCCGTCGGGTCGTGTCCGTCGGGTCGTGTGTCCGAGCAGCGATCAGCGGGTTGACCCCGTCGGGTCGTGTCCCACAGCACGTATGCAGTGGTCAGCGAGCCGTTGCCGCCGAACGGGCTCGAGGGATGGCCGCCGGAGCGCTGCCTCCTCTGGGATACCGGCGAGCCGTATCTGTATTTGAGAATCACGGACGACCGGCGGGCCCTGATCGGCGGCTACGATGAACCGTTCGTCGGCGCGCGCGCCCGCGATCGGAAGCTCCCGGCGAAAGCCGCCGCGCTGCAGCGCCGCTTTCGGCAGCTCTTCCCGCGCATTGCGTTCGAGCCGGCGATGGCGTGGACGGGGACCTTTGCCGTGACCGCCGATGGCCTGCCGTTCTTCGGCCAGCACCCCGAGGTACCGCGCGCGTGGTTCGCGCTCGGGTTCGGCGGGAACGGGATCACGTTCAGCATGATCGCGGCGGAAATCATTCGGACGGCGTTGCTCGGCGACGCCGATCCCGACGCCGATCTGTTCGGCTTCGACCGAGCGATTGTTTAGCCTGGAAAACGCAGTTGAGACCACGGATTTCTTGGCGCGGCGAGGCCGCAACCAAACCCCAATCCCCAATCCTTTGAACAAAAGGCAACGAAGGGAACGAAGGCCCCGGAGCCTTCGTTCCCTTTGTTGCCTTCTGTAAAATTCTGCCGCTTGAACATGCTCGCAGGAAAACAACATGTTCAGGGATAGTGAACGGATGGGCACGGATAAGAATCCGTTGTGCAAAAACAGAAGCTCACACGGTGGGTGAACGTGCGGGATGCGCTTCATAACCCGGAGTGGGACGCGCGACCGCCTGATTCTGGATGCCAAGTTACGGAAAGCGGGAATCTAATAATGCTGCAAAAACGCGGATAAACTCGGCGGAAGAGGCGGCCGGCCGAATCCGCCTGTGCTATTCACGCGTGCGGCATGTCGCGCTAGATGCGTGAGCTAGGATGAGGCCGTATGCGGACCCAGTTTTCTACTCGCTAGGGTCGGCAGCAGATTACGAGAATTAGTTAGCCCACCAGTCACCCCCGTGTCGTCTTCTGTCCCGCCAGCCAGATCCGGGGCGGTCTTCCTCAGCTATGCTTCGCAGGATGCGGAAGCCGCCAAGCGTATTTGCGTCGCTCTTCGCGCCGCTGACGTGGAGGTGTGGTTCGATCAAAGCGAGCTCCGCGGCGGCGATGCGTGGGATGCAAACATCCGCAAACAGATCCGCGAGTGCGCGCTGTTCCTGCCGGTGATTTCCGCGCACACCGACGCGCGCGAGGAAGGCTATTTCCGCCGCGAGTGGAATCTCGCCGTGCAGCGCACGCTGGATATGGCGCACGACAAGGCGTTTCTCGTGCCGGTGGTCATCGACGCGACCTCCGATGCGGCGGCGCGCGTGCCGGACAAGTTTCGCGAGGTGCAGTGGACGCGATTGCGCCTCGGTGAAACCAACCTGGCGTTTTGCGAGCGGGTGCAGCGATTGCTCGATCGCAGCGCGGTCAACCTGACTGCGAATCTTAACATGGAGCGCGGTCAGATTGACCGCGCTACGCCTCAGACCGCGCCGGCCTCATCCGGATTTTCACCCGAGAGTCGAGCGCGAAGGTGGCTCATCCCGGGTTTGTGCGCCGCAGGGGCCGCTGTCGCCCTCGTCCTCTGGCAACCGTGGCGGCACGGAGGAGCGCCAGCTTCGCCACCTGCAAAACCCGCCGCCGGACCATCACTTTCCGAAGCCCGCAAGCTCGCCGCCAAAGCGGACGCGTTGTTCGAACAGGGTGAAAGCGCCGAGCGCGCTTCGCTCGTCCTGGCCGAGCAGTACTGCAAGCAGGCCATTGCGCTCGATCCCAACGACGCCGAGGTCTGGGCCGTTTATGCGCGCGTCACGTCCCAGTTCATTTTCGCGGCATACGACAACTCGCCCGAACGCCGGAACCAGGCCAGCGAAGCCGCCAGCCGGTCCGTGCGGCTCGCGCCGGAATCCTTCGAAGCGCGCTTCGCGCGCGCCTACTTTCTGCGCATGGAGGACGCGACGTTCCCCGAGGCCGAGCAAATGCTCCGCCAACTCATCGAGGAGCGGCCGATCGACAAGCGCGTCTGGCGCGTGCTGGGCCAAGCCTATGTTTACGCGACTAGGGCGGAAGGAAAGTCGCGTAGTCGCTGGGAGGAAGCGGTGGAGTGTTTTCGCCGCGCCATCGCCTTGCCGGGCGGCGATCAGGTCTCACTTATCTGGATTTCTGCCATGCTGGAGGCGCTCGACCGGTTCGACGAAGCCGAGCAGGCCATGAAGGAAGCACTGGCGCGGGATCCCGTCACCGGGCCGTGGGCCCTGCGGGCGAAAATGCTGCTGATGAATCGCGGCGATGTCGCCGCCGCCCGCGAGGCCGTGCTGAAGGTGCCGGCCAGCCGGCTCCACGAAGATTATAATGTGTTTGTTGCGACCCAGGTCTGGTGGTGCGCGCGAGAGCCGGACAAGGTGATCGAGCTGCTGCGCAATCTGCCGCGCGACTCGATCGCCATGTTCCTCGACGGGCCCAAGGCGGTGTTGATGGGAGATGCGCACCGCCTCGCCGGGCGCACCCAGGCGGCGGAAGTGGAATGGCGCGCCGCCTTGCAGGTGGTCGAACGCCGCCTCGCGGCAGAACCCAACCACCTCCGCTCTCTTGTATGGAAAGCCCGGTTACACGCGGTCCTTGGCGAAGCGGCGCAAGCCAGGCGCTCTTTCCAAACGGCGGAAGAACTCGGCCTTTCGCCGCGCGACAGCTATTGGGCCGCGGGGATTGCCCTTGAACTCGGAGATCTCGACAAAGCGGTTTCCCTTCTCACTGCCGCCCTCGACGATCACGTTCTGGTGAAACGACCTTTTCTGCGCGTGAATCCCACGTGGGATCGCTTGCACGGCCATCCGCGTTTCGAGGCCTTGGTGGCGGAGCCGGTGCAGCAGACCTCAGAGGTCAGAAGTCAGAAGTCAGAGCAAGACAGCGCAAAGCCCGACCCAAAATCCATCGCCGTCCTCGCCTTCGAAAATCTCAGCGGGGACAAGGAGAACGAATATTTTTCCGACGGCGTGAGCGAGGAGCTGCTCAACGTGCTCGGCCGCGTGCCGGGGCTGCGCGTGGCGGCACGGACCTCGGCGTTTTCCTTCAAGGGCTCCAAGGTCACGGCGCAGGAGATCGGGCAGAAGCTCGGAGTCGCGCATCTGGTCGAGGGTACCGTGCGACGCGCCGGCACGAAGGTGCGCATCGCGGCGCGACTCAGCCGTGCGGCTACGGGCGAACAAGTGTGGGGCGAGAGCTACGAGAAGGAGCTGAAGGACATCTTCGCGCTGCAGGATGAGATTGCGCGGGACATCGCGCAGAAGCTGCAGCTCACGCTCGGAGACAGCTTGCGGCCGGCGAAGCCGGTCGATCCCGAAGCCCACCGACTGGTGCTGCAAGGCAGGTATTATTGGAATTTGCGCACCGACGAAGGTTTCGCACAGGCGGAGGTGGCTTTCAACAAGGCCCTGCAGATCGATCCTCAGTTCGCACGGGCGCATTCTGCCCTGGCGGGCGTCGTGGCGAACTGGGCGGGCTCTCGAACGTTGGATGGAGTGCTTGATATCGACGTGGACCTGGCGCGGGCGAAAGCCGCGGCCCAACGCGCGATCGCGTTGGACCGGACGCTGGCCGAGCCCTATACGGTATTGGGGTCCATTTTGATGATCGACGGCGAACTGGCGGAGGCCGAACGACACCTGCAGACCTCACTGAAAATCAATCCCAACGATGCCAACACCCATCATTGGCGCGCCATGTTGCAGGCGGCCTTGGGTCGTCTCGATATCGCCTTGGAAGAGTCCAACACGTCGGTCCAAATGGATCCGTTCTTGTTCATATTGCCGCAAACGAACGCAAGGTATCTGGTCTATCTTGCCCGATTTGCCGAAGCGCTCGTGAAAATCGAGCAGGTGCTGGTGGTAAGGCCGGAATTCATTCCCGCCCGGGGCCTGCGCGCCAGGATTCTCCTCGCCCTGGGTCGCACGAACGACGCCGTCGGCGCAGCACGAGCCATGCGCCGGGATTTACATCTGCCCCAACGCTGGAGCGGCGATAGCGACGCCATCGCTGTCTTGCGGCAGGCCGGGCTCACGTCCGAAGCGGCGGACTATGCCGCGGAAGTCATGGCCGCTTTGCCCCCGGACAACCTGAGGCGAGGCCCGATTCTCGCCACGCTCGGCCGATTTGACGAAGCACTGGTGGCGTATGGCAGTCGGACCCGCCTGAGATACAGCCCGGAGCTCTTTTGGGACACCCGCTTCGATCCGATTCGCGATGATGCCCGTTTCCAGCAACTACTCGTCAAGTTGGGCTGCGTTGAGGAATACAAAGTCGCTCGCGCCACGCTCGCACGGATGCTGGCGGAGAATCGGATGACGGAAATCGGAGGTCAGAAGTCAGAGGTCAGCGGAAAGGCGGCCACGAAATGAGCGACGAGAACAAAGCCGTCTTCCTCAGCTACGCCCGCGAGGATAGCGACGCCGCGCGCCGCATCGCGGAGGCGCTGCGGGCGGCCGGCGTCGAGGTGTGGTTCGATCAGAGCGAGCTGCGCGGCGGGGATGCGTGGGACGTGAGCATCCGCAAACAGATTCGCGACTGCGCGCTCTTCGTGCCGATCGTTTCTGCACACACCCAGACGCGCGCCGAAGGTTACTTTCGCCTCGAATGGCATCTCGCAGAGCAGCGCTCGCTGCTCATTGCGAAAGGCCGGCCGTTCATCGTGCCGATTTGCGTGGACGGAACCTCCGAGCGTTATGCGCTCGTGCCGGAGGCATTTCTTGCCGTGCAATGGACGAGAGTGCCGGACGGGAAAGTGACGACTGCCTTTCCGTCACGGGTGCGCGCATTGCTTGGATTGGAGAGCGGGACGGCGCGAGATGAAGTGGCGGCGCCGAAACCTGGCGAAATGCTCACGCGTTTCGTGACGAGCAAGCATCGCTCTGTTTGGATTTGGGCGGCCGTTGGCATCGCCGCCGTCGTCGTCACGCTAATCACGTTCGTCGGGAAACAGAAAGGTCCTGCCCGCGCTTCGGCGACATCGAACCCAGAAACTCATAGCCCAAAACGCACGGATTCCGCCCCCTTGTCCGCCGTTTCGTCTGCTGTAAGCTTGGCGAAGGCGGACGCGAAATCCGTCGCCGTGCTCCCGTTCGCCAACCTCAGCCCCGATCCGGAAAACGCGTTCTTCGCCGACGGCGTGCACGAGGACATCATCGCGCACCTCGCGAAAATCCGCGACCTGAAAGTCATCTCGCGCACGTCGATGCTGGTTTATCGCGACGCGAAGCCCGGCAGCTTGAAGAAAATCGGCGCCGAACTCGGCGTCGCGACGATTCTCGAAGGCAGCGTACGGCGCGCGGGCAACAACGTGCGCGTGACGGCCAAGCTCATCAATGTGCGAACCGACGAGCCGCTGTGGTCCGAAACCTATGACAAGAACCTGAGCGACGTGTTCGCATTGCAGAGCGCGCTGGCGCAGGAGATCGCGACGGCGCTGAAGGTCAGCCTCTCCGCGAGCGAACGGGCGTTGATCGAGCGACAGCTCACGCAGAACCAAGCCGCTTACGATTGGTACATGCGGGCGCGCGTGGAAGAGGAGAGGTTGTCCAATCGCGCGAGTCGCGAGCAATTCGAGCGGGTCACCGCGATGTACGAACATTCCGTCGCGCAAGACCCCGCATTCACGCTTCCGCACTTGCGGCTCACGTTGCTCCAAGCGTTGATGTATTTTCTGGGTAATCTGGATCCCACGCCAGAGCGACGGGCCAAAGCCCAAGCGAGCGCGGAATCGGCGGCTCGGCTCGCGCCCGCCGCGCCCGAGACTCGCCTGGCGCAAGGCGCCTTTGCGTATCACTGCGACAACGATTTCGCGCGAGCGCTGTCCGAGTTTCGCGCGGCCGAAGCCGGACTGCCGAATGACCCCGACGTGCTCTCCCTGACGGGATTTCTGCTGCGGCGCCTCGGCCGCTGGCGCGAGGCAGTGGATTATCAGGAGCGCTCCGCCACGCTCAATCCACGCGATTTGCACGTCGGCACGCTGCTGATGAGCACCACCTTCCACCTGCGGCGCATGCCGCAATCCATGGACCTGGCGGAGCGGTACCTCAGACTCTTTCCCAACGACGGACTGGTGCAGCAGAATCTGGCTCGGGCGCGCTATGAGCTCGACGGCGATCGCGTGGCTTATTTGCATGCAAGAGGCTCGGCTCCGTTCATGTCCGGCGATCCCGATGGCTTGTTCGCCGCCTACGAAAACGCCCTGCTGGCCGGAGATCTGGTCGGTGCTGCGCGTGCCCTGCAGGCGCCACGGCTGCTCACGATCATCTCCAATGTCGATCTCTCCATCAACGAGCCGGTGGCATTGCATCGTGCGCAGGTCGCGTTCTTGCAGGGCGAGGCCGGCGTCGCAGCACGCGAGGCCGACGAGGCCATCGCTTATTTTCGCTCCCAAACCTGGACACCGCGACAGAGACCCTATGTCTTGCTGGGAATTGCCCGCGCCCAGGCTTTCGCCGGTCGAGCCTCGGATGCGGCGCCTGATGCACAGAAGGCGTTATCGCAAGTCGCGGGACACGATGCCTTCGCTGAGATGTCGCTCCGGTTGGAGGCGGCCCGCATGCATGCCGCGCTGAACCAGCGCGAGGAGGCGCTGCGGCTCTTGCGCGAGGTGTTGAGCGGGCCATGCGGCTGGTCCCCAAGGGAGATTCGTTTCGATCCACTCCTCTCGCGTCTGAAAGTTGATCCGCGCTTCGAGGAAATCCTGAAGGCGGCGAAGCCGCTTTGAGCGTCGAAAGAAAACGCCGCCGCTCAGATTTCGATGGATAACGCTCAAGTGAATAACTCACATCACAATTCGGAGGGCCCAATTGAGCGTTGAACGTTCAGCTTTGCGTGTTGAGCGTTCCGGCGGCGCCGGCGCGGTCTTTATCTCCTACGCACGCGAAGACGCCGAGGCCGCCCGCCGGATCGCGGAGGCGCTGCGGGCGGCCGGCGTCGAGGTGTGGTTCGATCAGAGCGAGCTGCGCGGGGGCGATGCGTGGGATGCAAACATCCGCCAGCAGATTCGCGAGTGCGCGCTGTTCGTGCCGATTATTTCGCAGCACACCGAAGCGCGGCCCGAGGGATATTTTCGCCTGGAGTGGCGGCTCGCCGACCGGCGCACGGAGCTGATGGGAAAAACGAAGGCGTTTCTGCTGCCCGTCTGCATCGACGCCACGCGCGAAGCGCAGGCGGACATCCCGGATTCGTTTCTCGCGGTGCAGTGGACGCGGCTGGCCGGCGGTGAGGCGTCGGTCGCGTTTTGCGCGCGGGTGCAGCGTTTGCTGGCGGGCCGTAGCGCGGTCAGCCTGACCGCGCCGGGAGCGGAGCATCGAGATGACGCGGAGCGCAGTCAGGCTGACCGCGCTACGGTTGCGGCGGCTCCCGCGCCCCCAAGGGAAAATCAGCGTCGCCGGTGGCTCGTACCGACCTTGCTCGGCGCAGCTGCGACCGCGACGCTCATGATCTGGCAGCCATGGCGCAAAGCCGAGATTCCTTCCACTGCACCGACGAAAACCACTGCGCCTGCCCGGTTGTCCGAAGCCCGCCAGCTCGCCGCGAAGGCGGATGCGCTTTTTGATCAGGACGACGTGCCCTTGCGCGAGACGTTGGCGCTGGCCGAACAGTTCTGCAAACAGGCGATCACACTCGACCCCAACGATGGCGAGGTCTGGGCGGTGTACTCGCGCCTGGGCTCCACTTATATCTTTCAGACCGTTGACCGTTCACAGGAGCGGCGAGCGCAAGCGGGCGATGCCGCGACGCGCGCGGTCCAACTTGCACCCGGTTCATTCGAGGCCCGGTATGCGCGGGCGTACTTTTTCCGGCTGGACGACGCGAGTTATCCCGAAGCCGAGCGAATCCTCCGCGAGCTCCTGCAGGAGCGGCCCGGCGACAAACGCCTCTGGCGAACACTCGGTCACACCTTGCGGAGCAATACGACTTATGCCGGAAACTACCGGGGTCGCGACCCCGAGGCCATCGAGTGTTATCGGCGGGCGGCGTCGCTGCCCGGCGGCGATCCCCTCTCTTTGATTTTCCTTTCGGCGACGCTGGCGGCAATGGGACGCCTCGACGAAGCCGATTTGGCAGTGGACGAAGCGATCGCGTTGAAACCGCGCGGCATCGGCACCGTGTCCAAATTGAACCGGTCAATTCTGTATCGCGGAGACGTCACGCGCGCTCGCGAAGCCCTGAACAACGTGCCCGTCGAACGATTGCGGGAGGACATGGGCGCATTCCTGGCCGCCCTGACGTGGTGGTGTGCGCGCGAGCCGGACAAGGCCATCGAGGTTTTGCGCGCGGTGCCGCGCGATTACCTGGAAGCGGTTTTCGACGGCCCGAAGGGACTGCTCATCGGACTGGCCCACCGGATGGCCGGGCGGAAGCAGGCGGCCGAAATCGAATGGCGCGCGGCGTTGCAGGTGATCGAGCGGAGGCTGGCCGGACAGCCCAACAATGTGCGGCTGCTCGTGTGGCAATCGTGTTTGTCCGCGTACCTCGGCAACGCCGCGGAGGCCAGGCGGCACTTTCAGGCGGTGGAGCAAATGGGATTTTCTGCGCGCGATTCCTACTGGGCCGCCGCGGTTCCACTCGAACTCGGCGACCACGAAAAGGCCATCGCGCTCCTCTCCATTGCCGTGAATGATTCGGCGGTGACCACGCGCGCTTTTCTGCGCATCAATCCCACGTGGGATCCCCTGCGCGGCGATGCGCGCTTCGAGGCGCTCGTGGCGGAGCTGGTCGTTCAGAAGTCAGCGGTCAGCTTGTCGCGCCCTGGCTCCGCCGGAGCGGCGGCGGAAGGTCAGAAGTCAGATGAAGCCAGCCCGAAACCCGATCAGAATTCCATCGCCGTGCTCGCCTTCGAAAATCTCAGTGGGGACAAGGAGAACGAATATTTTTCCGACGGCGTGAGCGAGGAGCTGCTCAACGTGCTGGGCCGCGTGCCGGGCCTGCGCGTAGCGGCGCGGACGTCGGCGTTTTCCTTCAAGGGCAAGAACGCGACCGCGCAGGAAATTGGCCAGAAGCTCGGTGTGGCCCATCTAATTGAAGGCAGCGTCCGTCGCGACGGTTCGAAAGTGCGCATCGCCGCACGACTCAGCCGGGCGGATACGGGCGAGCAGATCTGGGGCGAGAGCTACGAGAAGGAGTTAAAGAATATCTTCGCGTTGCAGGACGAGATTGCGCGGGATGTCGCGCAGAAACTCCAGCTCAAGCTGAGCGGAGCGCAGCGGGCCGCCGTGAATCCGGACGCTTACCGGCTCGTGCTGGAAGGACGGCATTTCTGGTCCTTCCGCACCCAGGAGTCGGTCGACCGCGCGGCGGCCGCGTTCACCCAGGCAGTCGCGATCGAGCCAGGATTCGCGCCTGCCCACGCCGCGCTTGCCTCGATGGTGGCGAACTGGTCGGGGTGGCGCATGCTGGATGGTTTCACCGACCTGGAGAGGGATCTGGCGAGGTCGCAGGCCGCGGCGCAGCGCGCGATTGCGCTGGATGCGACCTTGTCCGAACCCTATGCGACGCTCGGTTTCATCCAGTCGCTCGACGCGAAGCACGCCGAGGCGGAGGAGAATTTTCAGCGCGCGCTCCGGCTGCAGCCCAATGATCCGGCGGCCCACCAGTGGCATGGCATCCTGCAGGGCAATCTCGGCCGGCTCGACTTGGCCATCGCCGAAACCAACGCGGCAGTCGAAATCGATCCCCTGGCCTACTCGTACCTGCAGACCAACGCGCGCTACCTTACGCTGGGGCAAAGGTGGGAGGAAGCGCTGACCAAGGTGGACCGGTCGCTGGCCCTGCGCGCCGACTTCATCCCCTCCCAGGGGCTGCGCGCCAGAATCCTCTTCACGCTCGGTCGCCGGAACGAGGCCGTGAGCATCGCCCGGGAGATTCGCCTGAGCCCGAACCCGGCCGCGCGCTGGAACGGCGATGTGGATGCGATTGAGGTCCTGCGCCGCGCCGGCCTCGCAGAGGAAGCGTCGGCCTACGCGGCAGAGCTGCTGGCGAAGTGGAGCCTGAACGACTACCGGCGGGGAATGTTGTTCGCGACCCTCGGTCGCTTTGACGCAGCGCTGGCGGCGCTCAGCACTCGCACGCGCCTGCGCTTCAGCGGCGACATCTTTTGGTACAACCAGCTCGATCCGATCCGCGAGGATCCGCGTTTCCAGGAGTTGCTGGGAAAACTGGGCAACGCTGATGAGTACAAAGTCGCGCGCGCCACCCTCGCGCGGATGCTGGCGGAGAGTCGGCGGACGGAGGGCGGAGGACAGAGGACGGAAGTCAGAGGTCAGAAGTCAGAGGTCAGCGGAAAGGCAGTCTCGAAATGAGCGACGCAGGCAAAGCTGCCTTCCTCAGCTACGCGCGCGAAGATACCGACGCGGCGCGAAATATTGCCGACGCCTTGCGCGCCGCCGGGGTCGAAGTGTGGTTCGATCAGAGCGAATTGCGCGGAGGCGACGCGTGGGATGCGAACATCCGGCAGCAGATCCGCGAGTGCGCGTTGTTCCTGCCGATCATCTCGGCCAACACGCAGGCGCGGCCGGAGGGATATTTTCGGCTCGAGTGGAAGCTCGCCGATCGGCGCACGGATCTGATCGGCAAATCGAAGGCGTTCCTCGTGCCGGTGTGCATCGACGACACGCGGGAGAGCGGCGCAGATGTGCCGGATTCGTTCCTGGCGGTGCACTGGACCCGGCTTCGCCCTGCGGGCTACGCCGGGCAGGCCCGCGATGAGGTGAGGGTGGCAGGGTTTTGCGAGTGGGTGAGGCGGCTACTTGAGCGTGGCGCTGGCAGTTCTTCGCACGGCTCAGAACAGGCGCTGCCCGGGCCTGGCGCGCTCGAGCACGGTCAGGTTTACCCGCCTCTGGCGGCGGGGGATGCGACCTGGGTTGACCGCCCCACGACCTCGACCGCGTCGCCCGTCGCGAGGGAAAGTCGCCCTCGTCGATGGCTCGTCCCCGGATTGTTCGGCGCCGCGCTCATCGTCGCCGCGCTTGCCGTCTGGCACCCGTGGCGGAAAGCGGACGCACCGTCGCCGCCGGCGGCGGCGAAGCCGCCCTTGGATTTCGCCCCGGCGAAATCCATCGCTGTGCTCGCGTTCAAGAATCTCAGCGACGACAAGGCCGCGACCGAGTATTTCTCGGACGGGATCAGCGAGGAACTCTTGAACGTGCTCGCGCGCGTGCCGGGATTGAAAGTCTCCGCCAGTTCCTCGTCGTTTCATTTCAAGAACAAGGATCTTCAGCTCGCCGAAATCGCGCGCCAGCTCAACGTGACTTACCTCGTCGAGGGCAGCGTGCGCATGTATGACAACCGCGTGCGCATCTCGGCCAAGCTGATCAAGGCCACGGATGGATTCACCGTCTGGTCGTCACCGAACCTCGACCGCGAGTTGAAGAACGTGCTCAGCGTCCAGGACGAAATCGCGGGACTGATTGCGCAAAACCTGGAGCTTACGCTGGGCGGCGCGCCGCGGACGACTCGCACCGTGAATCCGCAAGCGCACCAACTCGTGCTCGAAGGCCGGCATTACTTGAACCTGCGTCCGCAATTTTTCGTGGAAGCCGAAAAGGCGTTCACGAACGCCGCGGAGATCGACGCTCAGTTTGCCCCCGCCCATTCCGGTCTCGCCGATCTCTTTAGCCTGCGCGGGGTATGGTGGGCGGTCGAAGGGGAGGCCGATGCGTACCGGGACTTCTCGCGCGTGAGCGCGGCCGCGGAACGAGCGATTGCGCTGGATCCGTCCATGGCCGAACCGCATGCGGCGCTCGGGCTGATGAACTACATGGTGCGTCGACTGGATGATTCGGAGCGTAATTTTAGCGAGACGTTTCGCCTCAATCCCAACTATGCCCAGGCGCATCACTGGCACGGTCTGCCGCTCGCGTTGCAGGGCCGGTTCGACGAAGGCATGGCCGCGCTCGAGCGCTCGACCAATCTCGACCCGTTTGCGCACACCGCTCTCTTCACGTATGGCAGCTACCTCTTCGCGGCGAACCGGCTGGAGGAGGCCTTGCGGGCGCTCGACCGCTCCATCGCGATCAAGAGTTTTCTGGCGTCGCGTGGCGTCCGTGCCGTCACCCTGCTCAAATTGGGCCGCGACACGGAGGCGCGGGCGGAGGCACGGCTCGTGCGACAATCCACGGCGCCGCCACGCTGGTGGGCGGATGGCGACGCCGTCTACGTCCTGAAGCGCGCCGGGGCCCCGGGTGAGGCGGAGGAATACGTTCGCGCGTTGCGGGCCCGGCTGCCCGCGCAGAGTCATTTGCTCGGGTACGTATTGTGCGCCTTGGGTAATCTCGAGGAAGGCCTGCCCCTCTTGGAAACCGTCGAGCCAATGTGCCAGACGCGCCTCTATTTCATGCCCTTCTTCGATGCGCTGCAGGGAACCTCGCAGTTCGAGCAGTTGTTCGCGAAGCTGAATTCGACGAAGGAATACAGGACGGCGCGTGAAACGCTGGCGCGTTTGCGGGCGGCGCAGACGGCAAAGTGAAACGCTCAACCCTTAACACCCAGGTGAACGATTTTCGAATGACCCATTGGAGGGCTCGAACTTGAGCGTTGAACGTTCAACGTTGAGTGTTGAGCGTTCCGCGCCGAACGGCGCGGTGTTCCTCTCGTACGCCCGCGAAGACAGCGATGCCGCCCGCCGCATCGCCGCGGCCCTCCGCGCCGCCGGCGTCGAGGTGTGGTTCGACCAGAGCGAGCTGCGCGGGGGCGATGCGTGGGATGCGAACATCCGCCAGCAAATCAAGGAGTGCGCGCTGTTCGTGCCGATTATTTCGGCGAACACGCAGGCGCGGCCGGAGGGATATTTTCGGATCGAGTGGCGGCAGGCGGATCGGCGCACGGAGGCGATCGGGAAATCGAAGGCGTTCATTGTGCCGGTGTGCATCGACGACACGGGCGAACGCGAAGCGGATGTGCCGGATTCGTTTCTCGCCGTGCAGTGGACGCGGCTGCACGCCGGAGAAACTTCAGCGGCGTTTTGCGCGCGAGTGCAGCGTTTGCTGGCGGGTCGTAGCGCGGTCAGCCTGACCGCGCCGGGAGCGGAGCATCGAGATGACGCGGAGCGCAGTCAGGCTGACCGCGCTACGGTTGCGGCCACGTCGTCCCCATTGCAAAGTGGGCCTCGCCGCTGGTTCGTGCCGGGCGCTTGCGCCATGGGCATTGTGGCAGTCCTCGTCCTCTGGCACCCGTGGCGACCAGGAGGGGCGCCCGCTTCGCCGCCCGCAAAACCCGCCGCCGGACCGTCACTTTCCGAAGGGCGCCAGCTCGCCGCGAAGGCGGACGCCCTGTTCGACCAGCGCGATAGCGTCGGTCACGACACGCGGGTGCTGGCCGAGCAATTCTGCAAACAAGCCATCGCGCTCGCGCCCAACGACGCGGAGGTCTGGGGCGTCTACGCCCGTCTCCTGGCCCACATGCTCTTCAATGGCGATGACGCCACCCCGGACCGCCGCGCTCTGGCGGCCGATGCGGCCAATCGCGCCTACCGCCTGGCGCCGAATGCGTTCGAAGCCCGTTACGCCCGCGCCTACTTTTATCGACTCGACGACGCCACCTATCCGGAGGCCGAGCGGATCCTGCGGCAGCTCGCCGAAGAGCAGCCGAACGACAAGCGCGTGTGGCGCCTTCTGGGGCAGACCCTCCTTTGGGGCGATCGCGTGATTCGCAAGTCGCGCAACCGGCAGGAGGAGGCTTTGGAATTCTTTCGCCGCGCCGCCGCGCTGCCGGGTGGAGATCCCATCGCGCTCAACTATGTGGCCGGGCTGCTCGCCCATCTCGGTCGCCTGGAGGAAGCGGAGAAAGTCTGCGACGAAGCGATTGCGCTTCATCCGACGGGAGGGGCGTGGGTCATGCGAGCGAGGCTTTTTCTTTATCGACGGGGTGATGTCGATGCGGCGCGCGCCGCGCTGAGCCAGGTGCCGGTCGAGCGGTTGCTGGAAGAAACCGGCACCTTTATCGCGACCCAGATCTGGTGGTGTGCGCGTGAGCCCGAGAGAATCATCCAAGCCTTGCGCGCCTATCCCCGGGATTATTTCGGCGATCTGTACGACGGACCCAAGGGCCTGCTCGCGGGCGACGCCCACCAGATGGCCGGCCGTCCACAAGCCGCCGAAATCGAATGGCGCACGGCGCTGCAGGTCGTGGAGCGCCGGCTCGCGGCGGAGCCGAACAGCGCGCGGTTGCTGGTTTGGAAATCGCGCTTGCTTGCGCTGCTGGGCAACCACGAAGAGGCACGAAAGGTTCTCCAATCCGCGGAGCAATTCGGCTTATCCGCCCGAGACTCGTATTGGGCGGCGCCGATTCCCCTGCTCGACGGCAACCGGGGAAAAGCCATGGCCCTGCTGCACGCTGCGATGGAAGACAAGGGTTTGGTCACCCGTGCATTCCTGCGCCTCAATCCCACTTGGGACGCGCTGCGCGGCGATCCGCGGTTCGAGGCGCTGGTGGCGGAGCCGGTTGACCAGAGGTCGGATGTCAGAAGTCAGGACGGGACACCCGCAGGCTTAGCGAAGGCAGACCAGAAATCCGTCGCGGTGCTGGCCTTCAAGAATCTCAGCGGAGAGCAGGACGGGGAGATTTTCTCCGACGGCGTCAGCGATGAGCTCACGCACGTGCTGGGCAAGGTGCCGGGCCTGCGCGTGACGGCCAGCACGTCGGCTTTCAAATTCAAGAACCAAAGCGCCACCGCGCAGGAAATCGGGCGCGAGCTGGGCGTGGCCTACGTCGTCGAAGGCACGGTGAAGAAGGCGACCGGCCGCGTGCGCATCACGGCGAAACTGATCAACGCCGCCGACGGATTTCCGGTGTGGTCGTCGGAAACGCTCGAGCGCGATCTGAAGGATGTCTGGGCGGTGCAGGATGAAATCGCCGGAGTGATTGCGCAGAACCTGAAGCTCAAACTCGGCGCGAACACCCAGGCGCCGCGCGTGGTGAATCCGGAGGCGCATGCTCTGCTGCTCGAAGGGCGACACTTTTGGTCCCGGCGCTTGGAACGCACCGAGGAAAATCTGGCGAGGGCCGCCGCGGCGCTGCAACGCGCCCTGGCGATCGATTCCGATTTCGCGGAAGCGCGCGCCGCGCTCGGCGATGTGTGGGTGACACGTGGGCTGTACCGCGGCATGGACGGACACGGGGCGTCGGTCGCGGAGGACTATGCGCAGGCGAAGACGGAAGCGCGGCGCGCGTTGGAATTGAATCCCGCCCTGGCCGAGCCCCGCGTGACGCTGGCCTACGTGTATTATTGCGAGGGAAAGTTCGAGGAATCGGAGAGCCATTTCGCGCAGGCTGCCGCAATGAACCCGAACTACTCGCTAACTTTTCACTGGCACTCGCTGTTGTTGATCTCGCGCGGTCGAATTGCCGAGGCGATCGCGGAAATCGAGCGCGCGCTGCGCCTTGATCCACTTTCGCCCACGGCGTTCTGGAGCGCGAACAGTTACTACAGCTACGCCGAACGGGATGATGCCTCCCTCGTCAACGGCGCCCGCGCCCTGGCCCTCCGGCCCGACGTATTGCCGATTCAGAGCGAACTGGCATTGGCTTTCTGGCGGGCCGGGCGCAAGACAGAGGCGGTGGCCGCGGCTCGAGTTGTGCTGGCCGACCCGGCGGCCAAGCTGCGCTGGTGGGCCGATGGCGATGCGATTTACGTGCTGCGCGAGGCAGGCCTGGCCGAGGAAGCTGCAAGGCATGCGGATCGCATGCTGAAAAGCTTTACCGGAGACGACTATCGCCGCGCCTTTGTCCTGGCGGCGCTGGGTCGCACCGACGAGGCGCTGGCCGCGCTCCAAACGGTCCCGACGATCGCGATTCCCCGATTCTGGTTTGATCCCGTATGGGAAAAACTTCGCGAGGATCCCCGTTTTCAGGACCTGCTCGTTCGGCTCCGTTGCGTAGAGGAGTACAAGGCTGCCCGCGCCAGCGTCGCGCGGCTGAACGCGAGGGGCGGAAAACCCAAATGAGCGACGCCACCAAAGCCGTCTTCCTCAGCTACGCGCGCGAAGATTCCGAGGCCGCCCGCCGCATCGCCGACGCCCTCCGCGCGGCTGGCGTCGAGGTGTGGTTCGATCAAAGCGAGCTGCGCGGGGGCGATGCGTGGGATCACAAAATCCGGCGGCAGATCAAGGAGTGCGCGCTGTTCGTGCCGGTGATCTCGCAGCGCACGGATGCGCGGCGGGAAGGTTATTTTCGCCGCGAGTGGAAACTGGCCATCGATCGCACGCACGATCGCGACGACGATCTGCCGTTTCTCGTTCCGGTGGTGATCGACGACACCACCGAAACGAGCGCGCATGTGCCGGACAAATTGCGGGAGGTACAGTGGACACGGCTGGCGGCGGGAGACACGTCCCCGGAGTTTGCCGCGCGCGTGCGGAAGTTGTTGGGCCTGGAAGGTGCGCGGGGACCTTGCCCGCCAGAGCCTAGCGCGAAAGCCGGGGCTCCGCCTTCCACTAATTCAGAGGCAGGCGAAACCCAGTCTTCGTACGAGGCTACGGCGGGCAAGCTGCCTGCGCTACGCCAACGCCGTGGTTTCCCGCGCTGGGCGTGGGCGGCGATCGTCGTCGCCGTTCTCGGTGGCGGCAGCGCCTGGCTTTGGCTTCGATCCCCAACCGGGGAAACGACGACAGCGCGAACGCCACCCTCCGCCGCACCCACCCCAGGCACCCCGCCGTCCACCGCGGCGAAGCCGCCCTTGGATTTCGCGTCAGAGAAATCCACAAAATCCATCGCCGTGCTCGCTTTCGAAAATCTCAGCGGCGACAAGGAGAACGAATATTTTTCCGACGGCGTGAGCGAGGAGTTGCTCAACGTGCTCGGGCGCGTGCCGGACCTGCGCGTGGCGGCGCGGACGTCGGCGTTTTCGTTCAAGGGCAGCAAGTCCACCGCGCAGGAAATCGGCCAGAAGCTCGGCGTGGCGCACCTTGTCGAGGGCAGCGTGCGCCGCGCCGGCACGAAGGTGCGCATCGCGGCGCGACTCAGCCGGGCGGATACGGGTGAGCAGGTGTGGGGTGAGAGCTACGAGAAGGAGCTGAAGGATATCTTCGCGCTGCAGGATGAGATTGCGCGGGAGGTCGCGCAGAAGCTGCAGCTCAAGCTGGGCGGTGCGCGGCACGCGACGAAGGTGGTGAATCCCGAGGCGCACCAGCTCGTGCTGGAAGGCCGGCATTTTTGGAACCTCAAGACCGACGACGGATTCAATCGCGCGGCGTCGGCCTTCAACCGCGCGCTGCAAATCGATCCGCAGTATGCGCCGGCCCATGCAGGGAGAGGCGTCGTCGCGATGTTGCGCGCCCACTACCGCCAACTCGAAGGTTACGGCAACACGAGCGGGCATTGGACCCAGTCGCGCGCCGATTCCGAACGGGCACTGGAACTCGAACCGGAAATGGCCGAACCGCATGCGACGCTGGCCTATCTGCTCTGGATGCAGGGAAAGCTGGGTGCGGCGGAGACAGAGGGCCGGCAGGCCGCATGGATCAATCCAAACTATGCCGTCGCCCGGTTGGTGCTGGGCGACGTGCTCCAATCCCAGGGCAGACTGGATGAGGCCCTGGCGGAATTGGAACAGGGCGTCAGGCTCGACCCACTTGATCTTACCCTGGTCAGCATCCGTATCGGTACAATCGTGTGCGCGCGCCGGTTTCAGGAGGCGCTCGACTCCAGCCAACGAGCGGCTGCCTTGCGCTCGGACATGTTTCCGCCCCTCCTTGGGGCGCGGGCGGCAAGTCTGCTAGCGCTGGGGCGGCACTCCGAGGCGGTGGAGTCAGCGCGGGCCCTGCTCGACGCCCCAACAGTGCAGCCCCGGTGGTGGTATGATCCCGAAGCCATCCGGGTGTTGGTCCAGGCCGAACGCAGGGCAGAGGCAAACCAGTATGCTGATCTGATTTCCCGATCATGGCCGAAGGATTCGTATTTGCGCGGTTTCCTGCTGGCAGCGCTGGGACGCTTCGAAGAGGCGCGGCCTTTCCTGGAAAACACGCCCGGTCAGGTTTTCTGGCAATTGTACTGGTCGCCGATTTTCGATCCTTACCGCAGTGACCCCCGTTTCGATCAGCTCATGGCAAAGCTCGGCTGCGCGAAGGAATACAAGGTCGCGCGCGAGGCGCTGGCGCGAATGCTCCACGAGCAGGAGGCGAAGAAGTGAGCGCCGAGCACAAAGCCGTCTTCCTCAGCTACGCCCGCGAAGACAGCGAGGCCGCGCGGTGCATCGCCGACGCGCTGCGCGCCGCGGGCGTCGAGGTCTGGTTCGATCAGAGCGAGCTGCGCGGTGGCGATGCGTGGGATGCGAACATTCGCCAGCAGATCAAGGAGTGCGCGCTTTTCCTCGCGCTGATCTCGACGCACACCCAGGCGCGGACCGAAGGATATTTTCGGCGGGAATGGAAGCTGGCAGTCGAGCGAACGCACGATATCGCCGACGACACCGCGTTCCTGATTCCGGTCGTGATCGACGATACGACGGAAGCCGCGGCCCGCGTCCCGCAAAAATTCCGCGAGGTGCAGTGGACCCGGCTTCGCCCCGGTGCGAATACCGCGGCGTTCTGCGGGCGGCTTTCAAACCTGCTGTCGGGCGAACGGGGACCGCGGCTGCCCTCCGCCGCTCCGGAAATGCCGCGGCCGGGCGCGGCCGCGGTCCCGGCGAAAACGCGCCGCTGGCTCGTGGCCGGAATCGCGGGTGCCGTCTCCGTGGCAGCATTGGCACTCTGGATCTCCGGCGTCTTCAACTCCAAACCCCAAACTCAAAACTCGAAATCGACGGCGGCCACGCCGCCGTTGTCCGAGGCGCGCAAGCTGGCGGCGAAAGCGGATGCGTTGTTTGATCAGGACGACCACGTCATGCGTGAAACTCTGGCGGCGGCGGAGCAGTTCTGCAAACAGGCGCTCGCGCTCGACCCGAACGATGCCGAGGTCTGGGCCATTTATTCCCGCGTGGCCTCGATGTACATTTCATATACCTATGATCGCTCCCAGCCGCGCAAAGCGCAGGCGGGCGAAGCCGCCGCCCGCGCGGGGCAGCTCGCGCCCGATTCCTACACCGCCCGCTATGCCCTCGCCCACTTCTATAAGCTCGATGACGCCACTTATCTCGAAGCCGAGCGGATTCTGCGCCAGTTGCTCGTTGAACGCCCGGACGACAAACGAGCGTGGCGCGCGCTCGGCCAGACCCTTCGTCAAGCCACGATATTTCCAGGGAATCCGCGCGGCCGCGATGAGGAGGCGATCGAGTGTTTCAAACGCGCAACGGCGCTGCCCGGCGGCGATCCGCTGGCGCTCACCTCCATGGCGGCCGCGCTGGCCAACCTGGGTCGACTGGACGAGGCGGAGCGGGCCGCGGACGAGGCGAGCGCCCTCAAGCCCCGCGGAAACGCGCCCGTGGTCAAGGCGAACATCCTGCTCCGGTACCGCGGCGACGTGGCCAGGGCCCGCGAGGCCTTGGGCAAGGTGCCCGTCGAGCGATTGCGCGAGGATTTCGCCGCGTTCATCGCCGCGCAGCTCTGGTGGTGCGCGCGCGAGCCCGAGCAGGTGATCGCCGCGCTCCGCGTGCTACCCCGCGATTACCTGGAAGCCGTCCTCGATGGCCCGAAAGGCCTGCTGATCGGGCTCGCCCACCGGATGGGTCAACGGCCGCAGGCGGCGGAAATCGAATGGCGCGCGGCGCTGCAAGTCGTGGAGCGCCGCCTCGCCGCGGAGCCCAACAACGTGCGGCTGCTCATTTGGAAATCCTGGCTGCTCGCGCTGCTCAAGGACTCCGCGGCCTCCAAGCGGCTTTTCGACTCCGCCGAGCAGCTCGGGTTTTCCGCGCGCGATGCCTATTGGGCGGCCGCCGTCGCGGTGGAAAATGGCGAGCGCGACAAGGCGCTCTCGCTCCTCACCATGGCGCTGACCGCCCCGACGGTGACGACGCGGGCGTTCGCCCGGATCAATCCCACCTGGGACCGGTTGCGCGATGATCCGCGGTTCGAGGCGCTGGTCGCGGATCCGGCGCCCCAGGCGGCAGAAGTCAGAGGTCAGAAGTCAGAGGTCAGCTTGTCCGCCGGGCAGAAAAGCTCGTCCATCGCGCGGCCATCCTTGGATTTCGCGACAGCGAAATCCATCGCCGTGCTGCCGTTCGCGAACATGAGCCCCAACGCGGAGAACGCGTTCTTCGCCGACGGCGTGCACGAGGACGTGATCGCGAGCCTCGCGAAGATTCACGACCTGAAAGTCATCTCGCGCACGTCGGTGCTGGCGTATCGCGACACGGCGCAGCGCAACTTCAGAAAAATCGCGGAGGAGCTGGGGGTCGGCGCCGTGCTCGAGGGCAGCGTGCGCCGGGCCGGCAACAAGGTCCGCGTCGTCGCGAAGCTGATCAACACGGGCAACCAGGAAACGCTCTGGGGCGAGACGTACGATCGCGATCTCACGGATGTCTTCGCAATCCAGAGCGCGCTGGCGCAGGAAATCACCGGGGCGCTGAAAGCGACGCTGACCTCCGGCGAGCGGGCGTTGATCGCGCGCAAGCCGACGGAGAACGCCGCCGCCTACGAGCTTTATCTCCGTGCCCAGATTCAGGATGCCTCACTTGCTCCGCGCGCAGGTCGCGCCGACTTCGCGCAGAGCGAGTCGCTCTATCGCGAGGTAATCGCCCTCGATCCGAATTTCGCCGCGGCCCACGCGCGCCTGTCGGTGATTCACGGCATGATGTATTTCATCAGCCCGATCGATCCCACGCCGGAGCGCCGCGGCCGGGCATTGGCCGCGTTGCAGTCGGCCGAGCGGCTCGCGCCCGGCGCACCCGAGACCGCGATGGCGCGCGGCGCCTTTGCGTACTTCTGCGAAGAGGATTGGACCAAGGCGCTGCTTCACTTCGCCGCGTCGGAGTCGGCGCTGCCGAACGACGCGCCGCTGTTGACCCGCATGGGATTTGCGCACCTTCGCCTGGGGAACGTCGCGGAGGGATTGCGCTACGCGCAACGCGCGGTGGCGATCAACCCGCGCGACATGTATGCGGAGGGAGTTCATCTTGGGGCCCTGCGACGGCTCCGCCGGTATGCGGAGGTCCTCGATGCCGCGCGTCGCTACGACATCCTCAACCTGAACAACAAGAGAATACAGGAGGTGTTGGTTCGCGCGGAGTTTGATTTGGACGGCGACCGGGAGACTTATGTCCGGCGCTTCGGCTCCCTTGCCCCGGTGGACAACGATCCGTTCGGGCTGGTGCGGGCCTATGAGCATGCCCTGCTGCGCGGCGATTTCGCCGCGGCGGCAGGCATTTTGAACGATAGCCGCCTATTGAACGTGCCGACGACTGACGTGGGGATGGACGATCCCGTCGAGCTGCATCGGGCGTTCGTTGCGTACCTGGCTGAAGATCAAATCAACGCGCAGAGATTCTCCGCAGAGGCGTTGAACATTTACCGATCGCGCGCCTGGACGCCGCACGAGAAACTCTACGTTGGCCTCGGAATCGCCCGCGCCCGGGCTTACGCCGGTCAAGACGACTCGGCCGCCGCGGCGGCGGCGACCACGCTGCGCGAGGTCACAGCGCGCGACGCCACGGCGGCCATCTCGATCAGCAGGGAGGTCGCGCGCATCTACGTGATCGTGGGGAAGCGGGAAGATGCCCTCGCCGCCATGCGCGTTCACGTCATCCTCGGCGGCGCGTCCCCCAACGAACTGCGTCACGACATCATCCTGTCGCGTCTGAAGTCCGACCCGCGCTTCGAGGAAATCCTGAAGGCCGCGAAGCCGCTGTGAGCGCCAGCGCGAGTCTTTCAAGGGTAGCGGCGGTCGTCCCGACCGCCACCGCGGCCCATGGCCGTTGGGGACAACGGCCGCTACCGTCGTGGCAGGAACGATTCCAGCCAGTTGTTGGTGGTCGGCGCCGGCTCCATTGCCGCCGTCCGCCAATCGCTGTGCGCGCGGATATGCGGGAGCACGACCAGCACCGCTTCCGGCAGGTCCGAGTCTTTGCGCCACAACACCGCGACGGTCAGTTCCGGGAAACCCTCCAGCGGCACGAACCGCAGCTCCCGAACCTGAACCGGTCGTCGAGATGCTTGTCGGCGAGGAGCTTCATCGCTCTCGGCACATATTCGCGGACAATATTCTCCGAAGTGCCGACGCGCAGCGTCTTGCCGGCGCGTCCCGGGAGCCGGTCGATCACCCCGTCGAGGTCACCGAAGAACGTCTTGATTCGGATCCAATCATGATCGCGTGCCGTAGACGCTTGGGAACACAGAGTTCACTGAGGCGACACAGAGGTCACAGAACATAGCGGCTATCCGGATGCGATGTAGCGGCGCGCTATGAACGTCGAACCTCGCGGCTCGGCGGTCATAGACCGCCGCTACAAGAAATTCGTAGCAGCCGGTGGGGCGGCGATCGCGGTGCATCGTTGGCCGGGCTCGCGCGCCTCGCTTTGTGCCTCGGCGCTCTCGGCGAGCTCCGGTGAAAACCGGTTTTACCGGAGGCCGCAGAGTGCCGCAGAGAAAAAGAGCCGCGAAGAAATCAGAAAGCCGGGGCATTTCTCGCTGTATCATTTGTACACATACCGGCAACCCTCCGATTCCTGCCCTGATCCCCTGACGCCTGTCCCCTGTAGGGCACCGCGCCCACATCAAACGATGCTGGTGACTTATGACGTCGTGTATAGTCAGCGGCCCAGCATGATTCCGGTTGCGCCGATGATGGCGAGCGTCGCCCCGACGTAGTAGCTGGGCCGCGGCTTCTCCGCGAAATCGAACCAGAGCGCGAACGGAATCGTGAGCAGCGGCGCGGTCGCCACGATCGGCTGCACCAGCCCCGCGGGCATGGTGCGCAACGCCCACTGGTAGCAGGTGACGCCGAGCACGGGACCGGTCAGTCCGTTGGCGATGACGAACGGTGTCGCGGTCTGGCCGCTACCGGGCGTTCGCGCCGCGCGCCGGTTCACTATGATCAGGACCAAGGTCGCAACGACGAGGCCGCCGAGCACGCGTTGGTAGGCGGCGGTGCCGGGATCGATCATCTCGCCTGCCGTGGCGGCGACCGCGAACGCCTTGCGGCTGATGACGGCGCCCGCGCCTTGCGCCACCGCGGACAAGAGCGCCCACGCGAGTCCCGCGCGCCACGCCGGCGAGGTCGGCCGCGCCGCGCTGCGCGGCAATAACCCGATGACTACGCCCGCGAGCGTCACCGCGACGAAGAACGATTGCGCCAGCGAGAGCCGCGTGCCGAGCCACAGCCATTCGACGGCTGCGGCGGAAATCGCGGACAGGCATTGCACGATCAGCGTCGACAATGTCGGCCCGATTCGCGGCAGCGATTTGAACATTGCGATGCCGCCGACGCCGAAGCCGACAATGCCGCCGCCGACGAACCAGCCGAGGGCGGCGCCGCTGAGTCCCGCACCGAAGACGTGCGCCCACCCGCCCAGCACCACCACGGCGACAATCAGCCGCCAGAAGTTCGCCCGCAGACTCCCGAGGAGGTGTGCCGCCCGGCTGGCAAAGACCGGCGTCGCCGCGAAGAACAGAGTCGTGCCGATGGCTGCGATCATATCAGATCAGTGCCGCCACTCGAGGCCGACGGTGAGCGCGCGGCCGTTCGCCGGCAGAAACAGCGCGGTCGTGGCTGGATTGCGCGCGAGATCGAGCACGCCCGCCGTGCTGGCGATGAGGCGGCGATCGAATACGTTCCGAACCTCCACGAAGCAGGTCCAGTAAGGCGCAGGCCGCCCGCCGGCCCGCACCCCC
>Ga0082335_1003748_pt1 | contig 24407 bp, 20 predicted proteins | sample Subgrocontami58m_FD_72375 | JGI IMG/M metagenome (GOLD analysis project Ga0082335, IMG submission 72375) | Subsurface groundwater microbial communities from S. Glens Falls, New York, USA - GMW37 contaminated, 5.8 m (SPADES assembly) (version 2) ...
CCCTCGAGGCCTGGCGCGCGGGACGCCCCACGCTGGCGTATGCCCGCGCGGCCGTTCTCGCCGGCCAGACGGCCCGATCCGGAGGGGGTCTGCTCTACACCGGCCCTCATACCTACGGGCGCCAGCTCGCCCGCCTGGCGGCATCCGCCGATGAACGCCTGGCCCTGGGTGAATCGGGACGAGCATTCGCGGGGCAGTGGACGTGGGACGCCTGCATCGCCCGCTGGCGCGAGCTGATCGCGTTGATGCCGCTCGCCCCCTGACTCGCGTCACAGCGCGCGAGACACATGCAGTGCGCATGCAAGGGCGCGCACCGGAGGCCCAATCGCCCATGGGCACGCCAGATGCAGCCGGTGGAAACGCTGCGTGGCACCGGGGGTCCCGGGTCTCGGGCCGCTACTCGGGAATGAGGCCCTCCTCGCGCTGCCAGGCGCGCATCGTCGCCCACGCCAGCACCAGGCCGGCGTATGGGGCGGCCTCGCGAACCTTCGCCGCCACCTCGGTGGCGGTGGGGGTGCGGCCGGCAAACCACGTGGTCGCGGCGTGGCGGACAACCGCGGAGTCCACGGCCACCACGTCGTAACGGCCAAGCAGCAGGCACAGGAAGCCCGCGGTCGTGGGGCCGATCCCGGGCAGGGTGGCGAGCAGCCGCATGACGTCCGGGTCGTCAAGGGCCGGGATCTCGCTTTCCATCCGTGCAATGCGTCCGTCGGCGGCCAGGCGGTCGAGCGCCACGATGCTGGCGGCGCGGTAGCCCACTCGGGCATCGCGGCGCAGTACGTCCTCGCCGGCTCGGGCGATGGCTCCCGGCTGCGGGAAGGCGCCGCTCTCCCCCAGTCCCGCGATGCTGTTGATCGACTTCACGGCCTGCGGCCAGCGCGTGTTCGTGGCGCACACCGCCTTGACGGCATCCTCGTGCAGCGACGTGCCCGCCAGAAAGCGGCCCGCCCGTGCCCGGCGCAGGCCCTCGCCAAGCGCGGGGTCCACGCACGTGGCGGCATCGGCCAGGCCTCCCACCGGATGATCCACGCACAGCATGCGTCGCACTCGGGCCACCGCGGCGTGGGTGTCGTCGTCGCTGAGGGCACGCTCGGCGATCACCTGCACGCCACCCGTCGCGGGGCGCACCCCGATACGCGCCACGCCACCGGGCAGGTGCTCGTTCCGCGACAGCGTCTCGGCGCCGGGGTCCCACTCGAACGGGGCGGTCTGGAACCAGCCGTGGCTCACCACCACGCGCTCAAGGCGGAACGGCCCGGCCACCTGCAGCCGAGCCACCGAAACGCTCACTGGGGCTTCAGCAGGTGCTGATAGGTGCGCACCACGTCTTCGTGGGAATCGCTCACCATGGGATCTCCCATCAGGTCGTCACCGCAACGCGCGCGAATGAGGTCCACGAGCAACTCCGTGACCAGCCGCTCGAAGCCCGGGGGCACGTCGGCGCGAATGCGTACCCAGAAAAGGCCGTTGCCCAGGTCGTCGGTGCGCGTGATGACGGGGGGCGACACGAACCGCGCGTCCTTCGCCGGCACCAGTGATGCGGCATCGGCCACGGCGCGTCGCACGCCCTGGGAGTCGCGTACCAGCACCCCGATCTCCATGTCGCGCGCGAAATGCGAGAGTCGCCGCACGGCCTTGATCTGCGAGTTGGGCATGAACAGCATGTCGCCCGAGAACGTGCGCACCACCGTGGCGCGCAGCCCCAGCTTCTCCACCACACCGATGGGAAGGGTGGAGTCCAGTTCCACGAGGTCGCCCACCGCGAACTGGTTCTCGAACAGGATGAAGAAGCCCGCCACCACGTCGGTGAGCAGCCGCTGGGCGGAAAAACCCAGCACCACCACGACCAGCGCGCCACCGGAGAGCGCCGCCACGCTGTCGGCACCGAACACTGCCGACACGATTCCCACGATGGCTGCCAGCACCACCAGGTAGCGCGCGCCCGCGGCCAGTGCCGACACGGCAGTCTGGCGCTGCCGGGCGGCACCCGGTTGAACGCCCGCCACCACGCGCGTGGTGGACGCGCGCTCGATGCGCCGCACGATCGCCAGCGCCGCCGCGGCCACGACGACGATGACGACCACCCAGATGATGCGGTCGGGCCAGTCGACCACGCCGAATATGTATGCCGGCTGAATCACCTAGAGAACGGGCAGGTACCGCTCCAGCTCGAAGGGCGTGATCTGCACGCGGTACTCCTCCCACTCCGCGCGCTTGATCTCCACGAAGCGGCTGTGGGTGTGCTCGCCGAACGCCCGCAGAAGCAGCTCCGATGACGCGCCGATCTCGATGGCCTCTCCCAGCGTCTCGGGCAGGGCCTCGATGCCCGCCCGCCCGCGGTCCTCGGGGCCCAACTCGTAGAGGTTGGTCTCCATGGGGGCCGGCAGCTCGTAGCCTCGCTCGATGCCGTCCAGCCCGGCGTGCAGCAGTGCGGCGAATGTGAGGTACGGGTTGCAGGCAGGGTCGGGGCAGCGAAGTTCGGCTCGGGTGGCCCGCTCCTTGCCCGGGTGGTACATCGGCACGTGGATCAGCGCCGAGCGATTCCTGCGGCTCCACGCGATGTACACCGGTGCCTCGTAGCCGGGCACCAGGCGCTTGTACGAGTTGACCCACTGGGCGAACACGCATGACAGCTCGCGGGCGTGGCGCAACTGCCCGGCGATGAAGGCCTTGGCCACGTCGGACAGCAGGTACTCGTCGTCCGGATCGAAGAACGCGTTCTGCTCGCCCCGGAACAGGCTCTGGTGCGTGTGCATTCCCGAGCCGTTCTCGCCGTGCAGCGGCTTGGGCATGAAGGTGGCGTAGATGCCGTTGCGGTGGGCGACCTCCTTCACCACCGTGCGGTACGTCATCACGTTGTCCGCCATGGTCAGCGCATCGGCGAACCGCATGTCGATCTCGTGCTGCGACGGGCCCACCTCGTGGTGCGAATACTCCACGGTGATCCCCATGGCCTCCAGTGACAGCACCGTCTCGCGGCGAAGGTCCGACGCGGCATCCAGCGTGGTCAGGTCGAAGTACCCACCGCGGTCGAGGGTCTCGGTGCCCTCGGACGTCTTGAAGTAGAAGAACTCAAGTTCGGGACCGATGTTGTACGTGTCGAAGCCCATCGACTGCGCGCGCTCCAGGGCTCGGCGCAGGATCTGCCGGGGGTCGCCCTCATACGGGGCTCCGGTGGGCACCCGGATGTCGCAGAACATCCGTGCCACTCCCTGCACCTCGGGCCGATACGGCAGCACCTGGAACGTGGACGGGTCGGGCATGGCGATCATGTCCGACTCCTCGATCGCGTTGAAGCCGGTGATCGACGAGCCGTCGAAGCCCATTCCCTGGTCCAGCGCGTCTCCGAGTTCCCCCGCGGTGATCGCGAAGCTCTTCAGATGCCCGAGGATGTCGGTGAACCACAGGCGGATGAACTTGATGTCGCGCTCCTGGACGAGCGCCAGAATCTCATCGCGGGTCATGGCAGGCCTCTCACGTGACGGTCATCCTCGGGCGAGGCGACGCTAACAGGCGACGCCCCCCGAAAACGGACTCGGGGCGCCCGACGGCGCCCCGAGTGCTGCCACGGGGGTGGTCGCCCGGGGCTACTTGACGAACAGCATCTCCTGATACCTCGGCAGCGGCCAGAAGTCGTCGGCCACGATGCCCTCCAGCTGGTCGGCCACCTCGCGCACGGCGTCCATGGCGGGCAGCACCGTGTCGCGCATGTACACCGCGTGCTTCAGCAGGGTGCCGTGCGGGTGGTTGGCATTGGCCTTGTCCAGCCCCCGGATGGCCGTGACGAACGCCTCGGTGAGGCCACGCACCTCGTTGGTGAGCGCATCGATACCGGCGCCCTCGCACAGTTCGATGTGCCTGAGCGCCGCCGGCAGCAGCAGCGTGTGGGCCATGCTGGCGGCGGTCTCGGCCTCGATGTTCACCTTGGTGATGTACTGCTCGAGGGACACGTCATAGCGGGCCTGAAGCTCCCGCTTGTCGAGAACCTTGTACTTCGAGAAGGCCGACACCGTGGATGCCAGCACCATCTGTGGCAGTGCGTCCGGCGTGGTGCGCAGGTTGAGCAGGCCGCGCGTCCCGGCCTCCGTGTGCCAGGCGTCCGAGTAGTTGTCGCCGCCGAAGACCACGCGGGCGTGCGCCTTGTAGACGTCGCGCACGACCTCGATCACGGCCGTCTCCAACTTGGCGTCCCGCTTGACCAGCTTCTTCCTGAGCTCGGCCGACATGGCATCCACCGACTCCGCCACGATCGTGTTCAGCACCGTGTTGGGCAGGCTGAGCGACTGGTTCGACCCGAGCGCCCGGAACTCGAACTTGTTGCCGGTGAAGGCGAATGGGCTGGTGCGGTTGCGGTCGCCCCCGTGCAGCGGCATGTGCGGAAGCACCGGCGTGCCAAGGCCCAGGAACGACCTGGGCGTGGACTTGGTCGCCTTGCCGGCGGCGATGTTGGTGAACACCTTCTCCAGGTCGCTGCCCAGGAAGATCGAGATGATCGCCGGCGGCGCCTCGTTGGCCCCCAGTCGGTGGTCCTGGCCCGCGCTTGCAATGGACGCGCGCAGCAGGCCCGCGTGCTTGTCCACCGCGCGGATGACGGCGGCGGTGAAGAACAGGAACTGCAGGTTGTCGTGTGGGTCGTCGCCGGGCTCCAGCAGGTTGTGCCCGGTGTCGGTGCCCATCGACCAGTTGTTGTGCTTGCCCGAGCCGTTCACTCCGGCGAAGGGCTTCTCGTGCAGCAGGCACATCAGACCGTAGCGGCGGGGAACCTGCTGCAGCATCTGCATGACCAGGTGCTGGTGGTCGGCTCCCACGTTGGAGCTCTCGAAGATCGGTGCCAGCTCGTACTGCCCCGGGGCCACCTCGTTGTGGCGGGTCTTGATGGGCACGCCCAGGCGGGCGAGCTCCAGTTCCACCTCGAGCATGCAGGCGAGCACGCGCTCGGGGATGGATCCGAAGTAGTGGTCGTCCAGCTCGTGGCCCTTGGGCGGCTTGGCACCGAACAGCGTGCGGCCCGTGTTGATCAGATCGGGACGCTCGTAGTAGTACTGCTCGTCGATCAGGAAGTACTCCTGCTCCGCACCCACCGTGGTGAACACGCGGAACGTCTTGTCGTCGCCGAACAGGCGCAGCGCGGTGACGGCCGCGGTGGAGAGTGCCTCCATGGAGCGCAGCAGCGGAATCTTGTTGTCCAGCGCCTCGCCGGTCCACGACATGAAGGCCGTGGGAATGCAGAGGAACGAACCGTTGGGGTTCTCGAGGATGAACGCGGGGCTGGTGGGATCCCAGGCCGTGTAGCCGCGTGCCTCGAAGGTGGCGCGAAGGCCGCCGGTGGGAAACGACGAGGCGTCCGGCTCCCCCTGGATCAGCTCCTTGCCCGAGAACTCGGCCAGGGCCGTGCCGTCACCGGTGGGGGCGAAGAACGAATCGTGCTTCTCCGCCGTGGAACCGGTGAGCGGCTGGAACCAGTGCGTGTAGTGCGTGGCGCCCTTGGCCAGCGCCCAGTCCTTCATGGCCGCGGCCACGGTGTCGGCCAGCGCGGGGTCCAGTGTGGTGCCCCGGTCGATCACGGCCTGCAGTTCGCGGTAGATGGCCTTGGGCAGCCGCGCGCGCTGGGCGGCGGGGCCGAAGACGTTCTCACCGAACACGTTGCTCTCGGGGAGTGTGAGGTCGAGGGTCTCGACAGCGGCGCCGTCGGGGTACCACTGTGCTGCTCCCACGTTCTTCTGGCGGGTCGGCATCGGTGAGTGCGTCCTCCTGGCCTCCCCCGGGAGTCCCCGGCGGACGGCGTCGATGTGGTGCGTGCGCGTCGCGCGGGTGGACTCGCCCCCGGGAACGCCGCGCACGCCGGGCGTCCACCCGGCACGAGGAGAATACGTCCATCCCGCCCCGGAGGGCGTGTTCGAATGGGCCAAATCCCCGTAGGGGGCCTTTGGTCATGGGGATAAACCTGTCTGGTCGTCGCTTGCCGCGCTCCGCCGGGCACGCCATGCTTATGACCGTGAGCACCGAATCCCGTTCCCGCGCCCGACCCCGCGCCGCCGCGGCCGTCGGCCACTCCCTCGTGGACCTCCTGAACCTTGCCGCTCTGGACGGTGCGCAGATCGTGTCGCCGGATGGCGCGAAGGGGGTGCGCGTGACCGGGCTGATGCTTGACGACCCGGCCGCGGCCGCCGAGCGCGCCGGTCTGCTGGTGGCGCCCCGGGGAATCCCCGCGACCCTGCCCGCGGGCGTGGTGGCCGCCATCACCCGGGCGCCCCTCAGGGGCACACCCGCCGTGCCGGTCATCGTCATCCCGGACGACCGCCCGTGGGGCGCCGTGGTGGGCGCCCTTGCCGCCGCCATGTCGGGCGAGGCCCGGGAGCGCGACTCGCGTCGCGTGTTGCACGCCGCCCTCATCTCCGGCCGTGGCGTTCCCGGAATCGCGGAGGCGGCATCGGAACTCCTGGCTGCCCCGGTGGCCATCCTCGACGAGTTCCTCGACGTGCTGGGAGCCGCAGGGGTGTCCGACGCCCGTGGGGAATCCCTCGATACCGCGATCGAGGAGTCCCGCGGCCACGGCCCGGCGTCGCTGCTGGGGCCGTTCATCGCGGCCGGGGTACGCGGCGCCCACGTGCTGGTGCTCGATGGCGATGGTGCGTGGGCGGGTGTGCTGGTGACGTGGGCGGACGCCGTACCGGGCACCGACCCGGCCGTCGGCGCCATCACCGATGCCCTGCTGGTGGAGCGCGTGCGTGAGAACACCCGGGTGGACACCGAAGCGCGCCTGCGTGGCGAACTGATCGAGGAACTGCTGGCCGGCGAGGTGGTGAGCCGCGAGTCGCTGGTGCGTCGTGCCCGGCATCTGGGCGCCGATCTGTCCGGCGGTGCGGTGGCGCTGGTGGGCACGCTTCAGGACCCGCACAGCGACGGCAGGGTCATCACCGACCCGCGCCTTGTGCGGCGGTTCATGCAACAGACACGCGCGGTGCTGGAACTGCACTGGCCCCGTGCGCTGGTTGACTGGCACGAGGGACTGGTGGTCGTGCTGCTGCCCCGTCGCGCAGAGGGCGAGGAGGGGGAGAGCCCCGAGGAACTCGCACACACGTTGGCTCGGCGCCTGTTGGCGGCAACGGGCCCCACGGTGCCCGGTCTCACGCTCACCCTTGCGCTGTCACGGCATCAGAGCGACCCTGACCGACTGGGATCGGCGATCGACGAGGCCCAACTCGCGCTGTCGATCGGCGAGCGCCTCGGCCGCGTGGGCCAGGTCGTCACCTTCGAGGAGACCGGCACCTACAAGCTGCTGTTCCAGATATTCGCCGATCGTCCGGAGGAGCTTGACTCCTTCTACGATCAGACCATCGCCCCGCTGGTGCGTTACGACGATCAGTACCAGACCGAACTGGTGACCACCGTGGCCACCTATCTCGACCTCGACTGCAACCTGGCGGCCACGGCGGGCACGCTCTACACCCACCGTCACACCATTCGCTACCGGCTCGACCGCATCACCGAGCTCGCGGGGCTGGACATCGGCAAGACCGACGACCGCGAGAAGCTGTCGCTGGGGCTCAAGGCCATGCGCCTGCTCGGCCACACGGTAACCGCGCCCAGTCGAGAGAAGCCGGCCCACGGAACCAAGGCGGCCCGGGGCACCAAGGGCTGACGCGCGCTGGCGGGGTCAGCCCTGCCAGCCACCACACCGGGCGAAGCCCGCGGTGAGCCGGGATCCCACCGGCCCGGGTACGCCAGTGCCCACGGGCACACCGTCGATGGCGACAACCGGTGTGACGCCGGCCAGGCCATTGGACAGCAGCATCTCGTCGGCACCCCGCCACTCGGGTTCCTCGAGGTGGCGCACCTGCACGGGGATTCCCTCGGCCGTCGCCGCCTCGAGCAGCAGGTCGCGGGTCACCCCTCCCAGGATTCCCTCGATCGGGGGGGTCACCACCGCGCCTGCGATGACCACCAGCACGTTGGCCGAACCGGCCTCGCCCAGGCGACCACGGTCGTCCAGCAGCAGTGCGTGATCGGCTCCCCGCGCGTGGGCACGACGCTCGGACAGGCGGTGGCCCGCGTGCGAGAGCGTCTTGTGTTCGCAGATCTCGTTCCCGGGGTGCCAGGCCCCCCGGAGGGATGCCACCGTGACGCCGACGCCCCCCGTGGGCGCATATGGGGTGGCCTCCACCAGCAGGGTGGGTCGGGTGGTCACCGTGATGCGCACCCGGTGCACGCCCTCGTCGATCTGCGCAACCACGGCGCGTACGGCGGCGGCCACCTCGTCATGCGATGGCACCGGCGACAGGCTCAGCGTCCGGGCGGACGCGGAGAGGCGTGCCAGGTGCCGGTCGAGCAGGGGCACGCGGTGGTGCTCCGCCCTCATGGTCTCGAAGAGCCCATCGCCCCACCGCACGCCCGGGTCGGTGATGCCCAGCGCCGCGGATGCGGGCGGCACCAGCCCGCCGTCCAGCCACACGACATGGCTCATGGCGCCGTGGCCCCCACCGCGGCGAGGAACGGCGCGGCCTTGCGCCAGGCTTCGTCCCGCTCGTCCACGGGGTCGGAGTCCCACACGATCGCGCCGCCCGACCAGTAGTGGGCGCGCCCGGCCTCGTGCGGTACCCAGGCAGTGCGGATGGTCACGCTGGAATCCATCGAGCCGTCGGTGCCCACGGCCACCACACTGCCGAACGCGGGCCCACGCCCCACGGGCTCGATCTCGCGGATGACCTCCAGAGCGCGAATCTTGGGCGCGCCGGTAACGGAGCCTCCGGGGAACACCGCGCGCAGCACCTCGGCAGGCCCCACCCCGTCACGAAGTTCCGCCGCGATCCGGCTCACCATGTGGTCGGCGTACGCGGTTGACAGCGGGCCCATCAGAAGCGGTACCGACACTCCACCGGGCCGGGCCACGCGGCCCAGGTCGTTGCGCACCAGGTCCACGATCATCACGTGCTCGGCGCGGTCCTTCACGCTCTGCCGAAGGGCGGCGTGTCCGCCCGGCGGCGCGGTGCCCTTGATGGGCTCGCTCCAGGCGATGCGGCCATCCGATGCCACCAGCCGCTCCGGGGATGCCGACACCACGGTGCCCTCGGGCATGCCCAGGTAGGCGCGATGCGAGGCGGGCCCGGCTGCCGCCCAGAGCGCGCGGGCCAGCGCCAGCGGGCCGCCTGCCCACGCGGCTTCGAGTCGCTGCACCAGATTCACCTGGTACACGTCGCCCGCACGGATCAGGTCGCGGGCCCGGTCCACCGCCGCCAGATAGAGGTCTCCCGGCAGCGATGAGAGCACGTCGGACCCTGGTGGCGGCACGTGGGGCAGCGGTACGGCATGGGCTGCGGCATGCAGAAGCGCATCGGCCTCGGGCCCCTCGCGCTCGGCGGCGAGCGTTCCGGTGCCGTCGTCGTCCACCACGATCACGGCCGGATAGCGGGCAATCACACCGGATGGCGGCCCGGCCTCGTCGGGTGGCGACCCGGGCAGCAGTTCCACGGTTCCCGCCAGCCGGTCGGCCAGCAGGCCCATCCAGCCCCCCGCCATGGGTTCGGCCGACACGCGGGCGGAGGGCCTGCGCAGTGCATCCCACACCGATGCCCCGGTCACGACCTCATCCGGCATGGCGGCGATGATCGTGCGCCCGTGGTGACGTACCAGCACGGGACGGTCCAGCCCGGCGATGGCACCCAGCAGGTGGTCGGTGTGGATCCGCCCGGGCAGCCCCCTCACCACCGGTGAGGTGCGCTGTGTGAGAATGGCCCGACCCGTGTGGGCCCGCGCAGTGGTGTCATGGCCCATGGAATATCGACGGTACACAACGACGAGAGGGATCCGGACGTGCGTCAGACCATCGCGTTTCAGGCGACGGGCTTCGAGGTGGGGCCGCTCGACGTGCAGATCGAGGTGGCGGAGGGCGAGGAGGCTCCCGCGCCCGAGCAGGTTCCATCGGCCATCATGGTGTTCCAGGGTGGGCCGTCGGTCATGGCCAGCGCCTTCATCAGCAAGCAGGATGCCGAGAACCTGATGGGAGCGTTCACCGAGGCCGAGCCCATGCGTGGCGACATCCCGCCGGAGGCCCAGGCGTGGGAGCCCGAGGGCACGCTGCTTCCCGCAGCCATGCTGATGGGCGTGAACATCGAGAGCCTGGTGGGCGCGGCCGTGACCCCGCCGCACGTGAACCCCGAGGGCGTGGTGCCGCACTGGACGATCGGCCTGCAGGACGCCGACGGATCGTCCGTGCAGGTGGCGGTGTCGGACGCCCTGTGCGTCACGGTCATCCGCATGCTCGCCAAGGTCGTCAACGATGAGTTGGAGGCCATCGTCGAGGAGGATGGCGACGACGCGGCACGCAGTAACGGCGCGTCGGGCGACCTGCAGGCCTAGGTGACGCGCCTACACACGTTCCGAACGGCGACTAGGAAATAGACCGGGCCTCCCGCGAGGCTGTGGGTGTCTAACGCTCACAGTCCGAGGGAGGACCCGGAATGCAGCACCCTAACGCCCGTTTGACGCCCGCGGGAAGGCGTCGGATGATCGCGCTGGTCGAAGATGGGGGCTTCTCATATCGGCAGGCCGCAGCCTGCTGTGGGGTGGCGATCTCGACGGTGTGCGAGTGGACCCGTCGTTGGAGGGGCGCCAGCGAGCACGAGCGCGCGGATCTCTCATGCCTTGGTGATCGCACATCCACACCCCACCGCTCGCCCCGGATCACCAGCCGCGACCTTCAGGAGCGCATCGCCTCCGCCCGGAGGAGAACCGGCTGGGGCCCCAGGCTGATCGCGGGAGAGCTCGGGCTCCCTCACCAGACGGTGTGGAAGGTTCTTCACCGCATCGGCCTCTCCCGCACGCAGAGGCCGGCCCGCGAGAAGGCGGTGCGCTACGAGTGGCCCTGCCCGGGGGACCTACTGCACATGGACACAAGCCGCTACGCGCGCTTTGACCGCCCCGGCCACCGCGTGACCGGTGATCACGTCAAGACCTCGGCCGAGAAGGCGAACGGACCCGGGTACGACTTCTGCCACGCGATCATCGATGACCACTCGCGCCTGGCGTATGTGGAGCTGCATCCGGATGAGAGGGCCGACACCGTGACGGGGTTCCTCAAGCGCGCTGGCCTTCTACGAAGGGCACGGGATCACCACCCGGCGGCTGATGACCGACAACGCCTGGATCTACGTCAACAACCGCTCCCTGCGCGAGCTGCTCAACGAGAAGGGCATCCGCCACCTGCGCACCAGGCCCTACCGACCGCAGACCAACGGGAAGGTGGAGCGCCTCCACCAGACGATGGCCCGGGAGTGGGCGTACGGGATGACCTACAGAAGCGCCCGGGCCAGGACCCGGGCGCTGCCATACTGGCTACGTCACTACAACGAGAGCCGACCGCACAGCGCTCTCGGGGGCCGGCCGCCGATCAGTCGCGTTCGGAACGTCCGTAGGCAGGACACCTAGGACCGATGCCGGGCCGGGCCCCGAACGGGGCCCGGCCACGAGATCCCGTGCCGTCACTTGCCGCGCAGGAACTGCGACCCCGCCGCACCGCACACGCACGACCACCATGCCGGAAGTCTCCGAGGCGGCACACCAGTGAGCATCACGCGATGAGCCACGAATGCACTGCCCGTCACTACCGGCTTTCCTGCGCCTTTAGCTCATCGCGCACCAACTTCGTGAGTCGGCGCTCACCCCCTTCAACCTTCAGCAGCTCGCGCCTCTTCCTGCCTGGAGTCTCCTCCTCGTCGAGGAAACGATGGAACGCCTCCGCGGCCTTCCCGATGGCACGCTCATCGGTCGGGTCGGCCACGAGACCATCCACCCAATCTTCCTCAAGAGCCGCCTCCCGCAGGACGTCTCTCAGTGCCCGTTCATAGTCATCTAGTTTGACGGCCACTCTGGTCAGCGCATGCGTAAGCCGCTGCTGAAACACGTACACGCCACGCTCAGTCAGCGCCGCGCGGCGCCGGGCTCGTGTCAACTCGCGATGGTGGACCGCACGCCATTCCAAGAGCCTGACCGCCTGGTTTGGACCCAATCCCAGATCGTCCGAGAGCGGGAACTTGTCGAAGTGACCCTCAGGCCACATGGCATACGGGATTGGCTGGCTGGTCGACTTGAGTACGCAGCACGGGATCCGCGTCAGAAGCTTGCCGTTTGCGCCGCGGATCGCGCACGGATGGGCAGCAATGGCAACGGCTATCTCCTCATCCCCGTCTGGAATCGCAACGAAGATGTCTCCCGTCATGTAGGGCTTGATCAGAAGCGCGTCAGAGTCCGTCTCGAAGATCTCATGATCCCCGACCGGCGCGATGAGCTCCTCGATCCTCAAGTCTCTTGGGGCCCGGGAGCTGGAACAAGGCTGGTCGAGCCATCCTCATGACGGACGACCTGGAAATGCCGTGCACGAGCGATGCGATCCCTCCAGCCAGGATCAGCCGCATCCAGGACCTGCTCACCCGTGCTTGACCGGCGGGCGATGTCCAGCAGCTCCGTGCGGTGCCCATCGATATACAGGTCTGCACGAGAGACGTCGGCACTGCTCGCGACAGACATTTCCAGCCAGTGACCGACGTCGTCGATCCGCGGATCTCGCTGAGCAAGGACTCGACAGAAGGCCACGAATTCAGCAAGGCGCTGGTGGTACTGCGGCGTGATCCTCTCGCCGCGGCGCCACTTACGAACAGCTGCAGGCGTGACCCCGATTGTCCGCGCCAACAGCGCCCATGGGAGAACAAATTGGTCGGCCAACTCACCGAGAAGTTCGGGCGCCTTGACGAGCTCCAGCTCGGCGGCAACATGCGCGAGCTGAAGTTCCTGAGAGTTGGAATGCAGCGTCTCGACGTTCGTGCTCAGGTCGTCAACAGAGTCCCGGAGCTCTGCGGTGCGCGCGACCAGCAGGTCGGGCGACGTGACCTGCGTGCGAGTCCCCGGCTGGACGAAGAGAGAGGCGATGCTCCCGGGATAAGACGTTGTAGTGCTCACAGGGCAGGGTCCTTCCGCAAGACCTCATCGCGCAATTTCTCGGTGATCGAGCTCTCAAAGAGCGTGCGCACAGGTGCATGCAGTGACTGGACGATCCGTCCAATCGACTCTCGGTCGAACACCTCAGGGAGCGTCGTCTTGGCCTGCCATGCGCAATCGACATCGATGACGAACAGCGGGGGGCTCGACGGCTGAGCGATTGCGAGCGGCCCGGTTTCGACGACGATCGGCTGAGCGACCCGGCCCGTCCGCACCACGGCGCGCCGATCCTCACCGAGGGAGTAACTCGTTGTGGTCAAGAACTCATCCGGCTCGCCGATTCCCTCGACCAGGCGACCGGCCGCGAGTACATCGTCGGCGAAGTAACCAGCGAGGTCACCGTCCGGAAGATGCGCGAGCGGCACTTCGTCGATGTATCGAAGCCCAACGCGAGTCACAGCCGCAACCCGCAAGCTGGACTCGAGAGCCTCGACGGCAGACACGACGGCGTCCGCGAAGTCTTCGAATCGTGTGTACGTGCTCGTCTCCACGATCAGCGCAGTCGGGCTGACCGCAACTGAGCGCGTCCGGTCGTTGCTGAGGAAGCGGAACCCGTGGCTGACGACGCTGTGCGTCGAGCCGCTTGGCCCGACCTCCAGGCGCATCTCTTGGGCCGGAGCCGGTCCGGGAAGTGGGTAGTCGGCATCAACGGCGTCGTAGAAGGGGGCCGCCGCCGCGTCAAGATCCGCCCCCGGGGCCAGTTGGTAGGAGACCTCGCAAGCGACCAGTTTCAGGGGCGCTCCGGGGTACACTTCACGGTCTGTGCGAACGGATATCATGGGGGGTACTATAGCGGAACCAGGAAAGAACCGGTGCGTTTTCGGCGGACGGAGTAGGTGCAACCCACGCACGCGTTCATCACTCCAGGGGACGGCAAGGCACCGCGCGGGCTACTCCTTCAGCGAGCGAAATCCGTCCACCCGCCGATAGCGTGAAGACAGCACCAGCTTGGCTTCGCTGCTCGCGGGCATTGCTTACATCATCGTGCGTCGCCCACAAGACGATGTAAGTTGACGATGTCCAGCAGGACACTGCCGCGCCTGATCCAGATGCCACAGGAACTACATCTCCGACAGGTTGTCCAGCTTCGATCCTGTGGCCAGTTCGACAAGTCGACGCGACAGGCGCCGCTCACGAATTGCGAACCAGACCGCGGCGCTTGATGATTGATTCCCCGCGCTCAGGCCACGTCGGCCATGAGCGAACGGCTCAGCCTGCCGAGCTGGTGGTTGAGCCAGGTACAGACGGCCAGGCAGAGAAAGCGTTGGGCGATCTGCTCGCGTAGCCCGGCGAGGGTGCGGGCGCCATGGCGCCTCCAGGGTGAGGATTTCCTTGCAGGTGAAGAAGATCGACTCGATTCTCTGGCGGATCGGCGCCAGGTGTGGCCCGCGCCCTCGCCGGGCGTTGGCCGCCCGGCTGGGCAGGAGATCGTCGGCTGTGCAATAAATCGCAATGCAGAGGGTGTCGAGATCGGCGTCCATCGTGGCCTTTCGGCAGACGGTGCCTTTGGCACCGCTGACGTCGACCCCTCTGCCCAAAACCCCGTCGCCACGGGCTTTCCTGTGGAATCAATCATCTAGGCCGTAACGGCCTCGCGCCTGCCGGTGATCGACAAGCGGCGCACGGCCTGCACGAGCTGGTCTCCGCCATCGGTGGCCATGTCGTGGCCCGCACCCTCCACCACGTCGAACGTGGCGGCGCGCAACCAGATGGCCAGCTCCCGCTGATCCTGCGCCGGAACGGCGCGATCCTCGCTACCCGCGATGATCGCCACGGGGGCGTCCACCTGGGCCAGGGCACCGCGCCAGTCCGGGCGGGTGGCCATGGCCTCTGCGGCGAGCGCCTGCCCCTCGTCCCGGGCACGCTCGCGCAGCGCGCGGCCGATCAGCATCCAGCGGTCACGGCCGTCGGAATCCTCGCAGCGCGGGCCGATCCCCGAGAGCACGAGGCCCGACACCAATCCGGGGTGGCCCAGCGCGAGCGCCAGTGCGGTGGCAGCACCCAGCCCGACCCCCAGCATCACCGCGCCACCACCCTCCGATGCCACCAGGCGCGCCACGTCCGACGCGAAGTCGTCGATGGTCCATGGGCCCGCGGGGCACGGCGATGCGCCGTGGCCACGCAGTTCGGGGACCATCAGTCGGTAGTCCTCACGCAGAGGCGCCAGCGCCGTGGACAGACCCTCCGAGGGCCGTCCGACGTCGTGGAGAGCGACCACCAGAGGGCCATCGCCCTCGGTGTGGAACGCCAGGTGAATCGCGGGTGGCAATGACGGCATAAGGCTCCTCATACAACCGGTGTGGTGACGCTTTGCAGGTAAAAACCATACGCGGGGTTTACGTGCGGCGTCAAATGAACACACGCCGCTGAGCGGTTTCGCCCTGCTCATGGGCAACTTCTGCGACTACTTCGTGTAACACGGCGGGCGTGGCCGACACCGTGATCCGCCCGGATATCGTCGCCAGGCGGCTCGAGACGCGCGGTGCGCGGGGTCCGACTCCGGCATGGTCGCATGGCTCGCGGACGAATGGCTCGCGGGCGTTCCGGGGCGCCGCGCGGTGCACGAGCAGGCCCTCGAAACCCGCTATCCGCCTTGAGGCGGTGGAATGGGGGCACCTCGCGCGCCGGACGCACCGGAAGCGCGCCGGATGTGACGAGAGCGGGACGGGATCAGCCGCGAGCGCTCATCTCCAGGTGCGCCAGCACCAGGTCGGCGAACTCCACCGGCTCCTCAAGGGCGGTCATGTGGCCTGCGCCGCCGATCACCGCAAGGCGGGCATCGGGAATACGCGATGCGATGAGCATGGCGGCATCGGGGGGCGTGGGGGCGTCGTGCTCACCCACGATCACCAGAGTGGGTGCGGTGATGGACGGGAGGTCACCCACGCGGTCGGTGCGGCCGGAGATGGCCATGGTGGCGTCGGCCAGCGCGTCGATGGCCTGGCGGTCGGCGATGGCCCGCAGGCGCGCGACGGTCTCGGGCCGGGGCGCGCGGCCCAGGGCCCGGGGAATGAGGTCGTCGAGGACGGGCGCCAGACCGTCCGCGCGTAAGGCGGCCACGGTCGCCCTGCGCACGTCCATGCCCTCGGACGACTCACCCTCCGCGCGCGTGTCGGCCAACACCAGCGACCCCACGCGATCGGGGTGCCGTGCGACCAGCGCAAGCGCTTCGTAGCCACCCATGGACAGCCCGATCACCGTGGAATCCGGTGGCAGGTCGGCGGCCAGGCGGTCGGCCTCGCCGTCGATGGTCCAGCCCGGCTCGAGGGGGCGGGCGCCGAACCCCGGGGCATCGGGCACGCGCACGTCGTGCCCGCGGTCGCGAAGGCGCGCGGCGAGGTCATCCCAGAATGAGGCGTCCTGGGGGAAGGGGTGCAGCAGCAGCACCGCGGCCATCGTCAGGATCGTCCTCGTCCCGTGGCCTCCAGGATGAGGCCCTCCATGCCGAACTCCACCACGCCGCCCACCATCCATGGCTTCACCATGGTGTTGAGCACCGCCTCCAGCGCGTCGGTGGCCGACGCGTCGCCGACGCCGAGGGGGCTGGCGTAGGCGCGGGCGATGTCCGCCACGCAGGCGAAGCGCGCCGTTATCGCTGCGCGCGTCACCCGGGCGTCGGCGAATCCGGCCCGCGCGGCGAGGTCGGCCAGTTCATCGTCGTCGCCCAGCGAGAAGGCGGTGCGCAGCATTCGCGTGCACGGGCTCCCGCCCACCTGCTCAATGGCCTCACAGATGCCATGGAAAGCGCCGTTCACGTCCAGATGGCCCCACGTGGACACCACCACGGGCGCCCCGGCCCGGGCCACACGACCCATCTCACGCAGCGCAGCCGCGGGATCGGGCATGAACATGAGCCCGAAGCTGGACGCCACGCCATCGGCGGCCCCATCGCCCAGGGGCAGGGCCGCGGCATCCCCCACGATCCATTCGGCGCCAGCCGTGCGCTGGTGCGCGCGGTCGAGCATTCCCTCGGAGAGATCCACGCCCATCACGCGGCTCCACCCGGCACCGATGAGGTGCGGTGCCAGCACGCCCGTTCCGCATGCGACGTCCACCACCAGGTCGCCGGGTGGACCCAGGCGGGTGGTCACCTCCGCCGCCCACGAATCGAAGAAGGCGGGCACCAGCACCTGGTCGTACATGGTCGCCGCGGAGTCGAATTCCTCGCCCGCCGAGTAGGGGTCGTCCCGTGAGGTCATGGCGCCAGTGCGGCGTGGGCACGCGCGTCCAGGGGGTTCAGCAGCAGCACGTGGCGCCATGCCGCGCGTCCTTCTGGGGTGTCACCCACCGCCAGGGCCAGCACGGTCCACCCCTCGGGGTTGTCGGGCTGCACCGTGGTGGCCTGGCGGGCGGCATCACGCAGCGCCACGGGGTCATCGCGCAGCGCTGCCGCGCGGGCCCGAAGCAGCAGGGGCTGGATCGAGAAGGGATTGAGCGCGGCCGCTTCGGATGCCCGTGCCTCGGCGACGGCCGGCTGTCCGGCGGCCACGGCCGCGTTGCCCTGCGCCACCTGCTCCTGGCTCCACCACGGCAGCAGTGCGCTGATCATCAGGATGGGCGCCACCACCCAGGCGACCGCGGCACGCACGGGCGACCCGGTGTGGCCCGGGGCGGCAGGCCCCGGCGTGGCTGCGGCGATCAACACGCCCCCCGCCGCCATTGCCGCGGTGGTGAGGGCGGGCACGGTCCATGTCCAGTCCAGTTGCGACTGCAGCAGGAACGCGGCGACCACGGCCAGGGGCAGCGCCACGGTGGGCCCGGCCCGGTTGTGCCGTGCGCGTACGGCGGCCCACACCACCCCGCCGATCAGGCAGGCCAGGAGAGTCAGGCCAACAGCACCCAGCCCGGAGAGCACCTCCAGCACCAGCTGATGCGGCTGGCGCACGTTCAGGCGGTCCTCCGAGGTCGCACGCTCGCGAAGATGCACCAGGGAGAATGATCCTGCGCCCTCACCGAGGAGGGGATTCCGCTGCGCCCCTCGCGCCGCCTCTCGCCACCAGTCCAGGCGCTGGTTGGTGTCAAGGCTTCCGAGCCTGCCCGGAGTGTTGGCAAGGCCGGAGCTCGTGCCGCTGATCTCGCCGGCACGCGCGGAGATCCAGTTGCCCCCCTCCGCCGGGCGCGCCACCGAGTAGCCCACCAGTCCGGCGGCCATCGCCACGACCGCCACCAGCGCCACACGCCCGGCCCGCCGCCGCGTGAGCCTGCGGCCCCCGAGAAGCCGCTGAACGAGCATCGCCACCCCGGCGGCGATCAACGCCCCCACGCCCAGGCGCCACAAGAGGCCCAGGCCGGCACTGCTGCGGTCGGCGGCGATGAGGGCGTCGTCGGTGAGGGCATCGGTGGTGAGGCCGTACCACACGGGCAGTAGCAGCCCTACCACCCCGCCGGCCAGCACGGACACCTGGCGAACGCGCCCGGGGACAAGGCCCACGACGATGGCCAGCACCAGCACCACTGCCAGCAGGCCGCCGCGGGAGTACGTGAGCACGATCGTGGTGAGCACCAGGGCAATGCCGGCGGCGGAGAGCATGAGGTCGCGCGCGTCCGATCCCGGTCGTGCCGCCCACCACAGGATTCCCGGCACGGCGATGACGGCCACCAGCGCGAGCGCGTTCCAATACCCCATCGGAGCCTGCAGACGCGCGGGCTCGTAGTCGCTGCCCATCACCGTGGGAAGGCAGCGCGCCAGGAGCGCCCACAGCACCACTGGTGCCGCGGCCAGGGTGAGCCCCATGGCCAGGCGCTCGGGCGCGCGCGGCACCAGCGAACCCAGGGCGACGCCCAGCACCAGCGCCAGGACGGCCAGCGCCATGCGGTTGGCCTCGGTCCACGCCAGGTCGGGAGCCAGGGCCCAGACGATGGAGCATCCGGCCCAGAGCGCCAGACCCGCCAGCCCACCCATGGCCAGACGCGCGGGCCCCGACCCCAGGGCGGCTCGTGACCGCGCACGCAGTACCGCCCATGCGGCGGCCGGTGCCGCGAGCAGCGTGGCGAGCATCGTGGCCGTCGCCCCGCGCGTGGCCAGCCCGTCGCCCAGGTCGATGCCCCCGTTCATCATCGTGAGCACGGTCCAGCCCGCCAGCAGGGTCGCTCCCGCGATGAGCGGCACGATGTCCCTCGTGATGCGCGGGGTCAGCGGGTCCACCCCGGACCGGGTCGCTTGTTCGCCCCCGTGGGTGCGGGTACGCTCGTTCCACGCCCGGCGGCGCCACGCGCCCTGCGCGTCCCCACCTCTATGGCCGCCATCATCCGCCGCAGCGTAGCCGTGTCCATGCTCATCGCGCTCGCGATGGCCGTCCTCGCCATGCCCGCGATGGCCGACGGACGCCGTGTTCTGGCCGATTATGAGGACAATGGGCAGATCAACGGCAGTTACTGCCTCGCCGAGTTCGAGGATGCCCTGCGTCTCATCCGCCCCGACCAGCAGCAATACGGAGCGGCGGTCGACGTGATCCGCCAGGCCGAACTCACCAACATCCGCCGCAAGGGCCAGCCGTGCGTGTCGGCGGCGGCGACCGACCCCGGCGGCGCGACAGCGGGCTCCGGCGGTTCCGGCGGCACGGATGGCGGCCAGATCGCCGCGGCAGAGGCCGAGGGCACGGATGGCGGCCTGCCCGTGGTGGTGATCGGCATTCTGGTGGCGGCGGGTATCGCGCTACTGGGAGCCGGAACGTATGCAATCGTGTCGCGTCGCCGCGGTCGCGGCGATCCGCCGGCGGGGGCATAGGCACCATGCGCAAGTTCGTGAAGGACCTGATCCTGCCGATCGCGGTGGGGAGCACCTTGGCGTTCGTCATTCAGGCATCGCTGGCCAAGCCGTACGAGATCCCCACCAACTCGATGTTCCCGGCCATCCAGGGGGCCAACTCCGCAGGTGATCGCGCACCCGATCGCGTGATCGCCAACAGGGTCATCTACAAACTGCGCGATATCTCCCGCGGCGACGTGGTGGTGTTCGACCCCACAAAGGGGGCCCGTGCCGCGTGCAGCGAGCCGGGCGACGTGCCGTTCGTGAAGCGTGTGATCGGCATCCCCGGTGACCGCGTGAGCGTGCGCAAGGAGACCATCTCGGCATCCAGCCCGTACCCGGAACTACGTCCGGGTGGGGAACTGGCGGTGCGGCGTGTGGCGTCGCCCAATTCGTTCGGTCCCGATGGGGTGGGCGAGCAGCGGCTTGCCGAAGGTGACACCACGTATGTCACCTTCGTGAAGAAGGCTGGCGAGGCCGATGCCACCCCATTTGTGGTGCCTGGCGCCCTCACCCCGGACTACGAGGTGACGTTTCCACCCGTTCCTGACGGCAACCTGCTGATGCTGGGCGACAATCGCCCGGGATCGTGCGATGCTCACGTGTGGATCGAGCGCGGGGCAGAGTTCACGCCGCAGGACAACGTGATCGGTCAGGCCGAGGCCATCTACTGGCCCATCACGCGCCTGCGCTTCCTGTCGTAGCGGGGCATCCATTGAGTGCGTAACCCGTAAGGGCGCTCCGAGCGGGCAGTTTGTGTCATGAGGTTCTTGACCACGCTCGCACGCTGCATGTAGTGTGCCGGACCATGTCGCACACCCCACACCTAGTGTTCCAGCCGTGATCTGCCCGTTCTGCGAGGGATCGGAGCACCGTGTCATGGAGTCACGTGTCCCTGATACGAAGGACGCCATACGAAGGCGTCGCGAGTGCCAGACATGTGGCAGGCGCTTCACCACGTATGAGCGCGTGGAGGAGATGCCGCTGGTGGTGGTGAAGAGCTCTGGTGATCGTGAGGCATTTGATCGCGACAAGCTGCTGTCCGGCCTGCGCCGGGCCTGTCACAAGCGGCCCGTGCCGACGGCCCACCTGGAGGCTGCCGTGCGCGACATCGAGGTGAGCCTGCGCAATCGTCTGAAGCAGGAGGTGTCGAGCACCGCCATCGGCGAGCTCGCGCTGCGTCGGCTGAAGGAGATCGACACCGTGGCGTATGTCAGATTCGCGTCGGTATATCGGCAGTTCGCCGACACCGACGAGTTCGCCGAGGAGCTCCACCGCCTGGAGAGGGAGCCGCCGCTCCCTCGTGGGCAGCGCCCCCTGGACGACGAGATGTTCGAACTCCTCGCCGAGCCCATCTCGCCGCCGCGGGCTACGCCGCGGCGGCTTCGCGCCCTTGCGGGCGGGCTCGGCGTGGAGACGCACGATGTCGTTGGAATGGAAACAGGAACATCCACCGCCGAGGAGGCCATTGATGGCGACTGAAATCGTCGGCACGTCGCCGAGCGCCACGTCCGCACCCGGATCCGACAGTCCGGAAATCGGGCTGAAGCGCCACTTCACGAAGAAGGGCACGCACCCGTACGACCTCCTCACCTGGGAACGCCGCACCGCCAGCATCTCGTCCGGTGACGGCACCAGTGTTTTCGAGCAGGAGGGCGTCGAGGTGCCCTCCGACTGGACGCAGCTGGCCACGAACGTGGTGGCGTCCAAGTACTTCCGCGGCGTCATCGGCTCTCCCGAGCGCGAGTACAGCGCCAAGCAGCTGATCGATCGCGTGGTCCTCACCATCAAGTCGTGGGGCCTCGAGGAGGGCTACTTCGCCACCGACGACGAGGCCGAGACCTTCGAGTGCGAGCTCACGCACCTGCTGGTGAATCAGAAGGCCGCCTTCAACTCGCCCGTGTGGTTCAACGTGGGAATGCGCGAGAACCCGCAGTGCTCCGCCTGCTTCATCCTGTCGGTGGAGGACACCATGCAGTCGATCCTCGACTGGATCGGCAAGGAGGGCATCATCTTCAAGGGCGGTTCGGGATCGGGCATCAACCTGTCCGCCATCCGGTCGTCGAGGGAACGTCTGTCGGGCGGCGGCGAGGCCTCGGGCCCGGTGTCGTTCATGCGCGGTGCCGACTCCTGCGCCGGGGCCATCAAGAGCGGTGGCACCACCCGGCGCGCGGCCAAGATGGTCATCCTCAATGCGGACCACCCGGACATCGTGGAGTTCATCAACTGCAAGGCCGTGGAGGAGAAGAAGGCCTGGGCGCTCGGCGAGATGGGCTACGACATGGGACTGAATGGCGAGGCCTGGCACTCCATCCAGTTCCAGAACGCCAACAACTCCGTGCGCGTGAGCGACGAGTTCATGTACGCGGTGGAGGCCGGCGGCGACTGGCACACCACGGCCGTCACCACCGGTGAGGTCATCGACACCATGCGTGCCCGCGACCTCATGAAGGACATCGCCGAGGCCACCTGGCTGTGCGGCGACCCGGGCATGCAGTTCGACTCCACCATCAACCGCTGGCACACCTGCCCCACGTCGGGACGCATCAATGGGTCCAACCCGTGCAGCGAGTACATGCACCTGGACGACTCCGCCTGCAACCTGTCGTCGTTCAACCTCATGAAGTTCGTCGAGGCCGACGGCGCGTTCAAGGTGGATGACTTCCAGCAGGCCGTTGACGTGATGATCACGGCGATGGACATCGTCGTGAGCCGCTCCGGCTACCCCACCGAGAAGGTCGGTGAGAACGCCCGCGCGTATCGCCAGCTGGGCCTTGGCTACGCCAACCTGGGCGCACTGCTCATGTCGCACGGCCTTCCATATGACAGCGACGACGGCCGCGGCTACGCCGCCACCATCACGGCGCTCATGACCGGCCGCGCCTACGCCATGTCCACCCGCCTGGCCGCGCGCATGGGCCCCTTCTCGGGCTATGAGACCAACGCGAAGGCCATGAAGGGCGTCATCCGCATGCACCGCCGCGCGGCAGAGGACATCCCCGACGGCCGCGTGAAGGATGAGGCCCTGCTCGAGGCCGCACGCCAGACGTGGCACGAGGTCGTGGACCGCGGCGAGATCTTCGGATACCGCAACTCGCAGGCATCGGTGCTGGCGCCCACGGGCACCATCGGCTTCATGATGGACTGCGACACCACCGGCGTCGAGCCCGATATCGCGCTGGTCAAGTACAAGCGCCTGGTGGGCGGTGGCGTCATCAAGATGGTCAACAACACCGTGCCGGAGGCCCTTCAGAAGCTGGGCTACCACGACGAGGCCATCACGCAGATCGTGGCCTACATCGATGAGAACGAGACCATCGAGGGCGCGCCCGGCCTGAAGGAGGAGCACCTGGCGGTGTTCGACTGCGCCTTCACCCCGGCCAACGGCGAGCGCAGCATTCACTACCGCGGCCACATCAGGATGATGGGTGCCGTCCAGCCGTTCATCTCGGGCGCAATCTCCAAGACGGTCAACATGCCCCACGATGCGACGCCCGAGGACATCATGGGCGCCAACATGCTGGCGTGGAAGGAGGGCGTGAAGGCCCTCGCCATCTACCGCGATGGGTCCAAGCGCACGCAGCCCCTGTCCACGGGCAAGGACTCCCCGGCCGACATGAAGATCGCGGCCGCGGCGGCAGCCGGGCAGCCGGGCAAGCCTCCCCGCCGCCGCCTGCCGGACGAGCGCCAGGCGATTACGCACCACTTCCGCATCGCCGACCACGACGGCTACATCACCGTGGGCATGTACGAGGACGGCTCGCCGGGCGAGGTCTTCATGAAGATGGCCAAGCAGGGCTCCACGGTCTCCGGGCTCATGGATTCCCTGGCCATCTGCATGTCGCTCGCGCTGCAGTACGGCGTGCCGCTCACCACGCTGGCCGACAAGCTCAGCCACATGCGGTTCGACCCCTCGGGCTTCACGGGCAATCCGGAGATTCCCAGCGCCAAGTCGATCGTCGACTACCTGGTGCGCTGGCTCTCGGCCAAGTTCCTCACCGAGGACCAGAAGCGCCAGGTGGGAATCATCACCGACTCCATGCGGGCCGAGCTCGAGGGCCAGGTGCCCCAGGGCCAGGCGCCGGCAGTCATCGAGGGCGACGCCTCCGGTGCCGCCGTCGTCGAGACCGCGCCAACGAAGTCGGGTGACGGCCAGACCTCCCTGGGGGTCGGGCTGGCACAGAGCGCGGGCCTCACGGTCCGGCTCGACCAGGACGGCGCCATCTGTGGATCGTGCGGCTGGACCATGGTGCGATCGGGCTCCTGCTACAAGTGCATGAACTGCGGCAGCACCTCGGGTTGCAGCTGATGTGACGTGTCATGCGCCCGGGAACGATCGTGCACGCGTCTGGGAATCGGGCATTGCAGAACGTGGGAAACGCAGTGGTGAGGGGGCCATCCGGCCCCCTCACCCGTTTCGGACGGCGGGCGCGGTCGGTCTCCCCGAACCCGGTCCGTGTTCGTCGGTCAGGCGGACGGATCTGCCGGTGCCGCCGCGCGACTCGCCTGGATTCGGATCCCCGGGCGTTCGCTCATCCGGTGGGGGGAGCAGACCCCGGGGCCGGGAGGTATGTGACGACATGCGATCCCCGTCGTGGGATCCTCATGCAGCCGAGCGCGCCGATAATGGCCACCACGCCGGCCAGGAGGAAGGTGATCGTGAAGGCGC
>Ga0082335_1003749_pt1 | contig 24406 bp, 24 predicted proteins | sample Subgrocontami58m_FD_72375 | JGI IMG/M metagenome (GOLD analysis project Ga0082335, IMG submission 72375) | Subsurface groundwater microbial communities from S. Glens Falls, New York, USA - GMW37 contaminated, 5.8 m (SPADES assembly) (version 2) ...
ACTATTCTGCTTTGGCACTCTGCATTATAACTCTGCCATGGGATGGCGTCAAGAAGCCACAGTGACGAAGCCACAGTGACGAAGGCCCGTACAACGGTGATGTGCCGTACGTCTTGCTCGTGGGCCAGTGTAGCATCCCGTCGGTCTGCCTTTCACCCCAACGTAGGTACGCTTGGCGGGCAATGGGGGGGGGCGATCGATGGCGGACTGCTGAAGCTGCGAAGGGCCTACCACGCCGCAGCATGCTGGAATAACGGCCCGTGAAGCCAACACCATCGCGGCTTCCCGGGCTGGCTGCTGAATACTGATAACTGATAACTTACTCGCAGCCTTCCAGCTCCAGCACAGGCTCGTCTGTGCCCCCCAGTTGCCACTGCATCATGTGACAATAGTTCTCCACCGTTCTCATGGCGCGTTCCAGGGTTGGGGTGTCGGTGCCTGTGCGAAGCTTGCGGGCTAACTCTCGAATCTGGGCCAGGCTGTCCAGGATCTCTTGGTGTTCCATGCGTTCCCCCGGTTGGCTGTCTTGGCCCGAATTATAACAACGGGGGAACCACGCATCAAGGGGAACGAGATATCAGCGATGAGCTATGAGCCATCAGCTATGAGCTTTCAGCGATCAGGTTCCACAACGCAGAGCCGCCTCATGAGAAGAGGAAGTGAATTTTTAGCGAGGACTCTCGTCGTTCTGCGGCTGAGTGTGAATGGCTTGGCGCCCAACCCACGGTTGGTGCTCAAATGCCCAGTTCCTCGTTCCCTGTTCCTCGTTCCTTGTTCCTAAGTGGTCTCTTCCGGCGGCGGCACGATGTCTCGGTCGTCCATGAAGATGGGTCCGCCGCAGCGGCAGCAGTGGACGCGGCCACCCCTCCAGACTTTGCGGGGATCGCAGATGGGAGACAGCCGCAGGTTCCATTCCTTCAACGGCCGCTCCGCTTCGCCCATGGCCAGGGCTGAGACATAGCCGCAGTGGTAGCACTTGAGCTCGCCTTTTAGGACCATCTGCCACCTCTGCTGGCTGCGAGGCCTGTTTGCAGGGACCGGGCGGCCGCTCGAAGCCTGTCTACGGACTGTTGGGGGACCATCACACCCCCCGGTCCGTCCGCCCGGCTGTAAGGCCCGTGGTAATCACTGCCTCCGGTGGCTATCAGGCCTAGAGAGTCAGCCAGGGCCACCAGCTCCCGGGTGGCCCTGGCAGTATAATCCGGGTAATAGCACTCCAGACCTATAAGCCCCTGCTCTTGGAGGATGGGGAGTAGGGCTGCCATTTGTTGGACCCTTTCCGCCGGATCATCCCGACCTGGGATGATGGGGTGGGCGAGGACGGAGACACCGCCCGCGGCCCGGATGAGGCCCAGGGTGTCCCTGGCGCTGGGCCGAGGGACCGGCACGTAGGCTGGCCGGCCGGGATCGAGGTAAAGGTCGAAGGCTTCCTTGGGATTGGAAATGTATCCGCCGGCCAGAAGCGTTCTGGCAATATGGGGCCTGCCCACAGAGTCCCAGGTCTGCCGGCTAACCGCGGCCCAGTCCAAGGGCATCCCCATTTCGGCTAGCCGGACCAGCATCTGACGGGCCCTCTCTGAGCGCTGCCGGCGGAAGCGCTCCAGCGCCTCCTGAAGAGGAGGATGGCCAATATCCACGAAATACGCTAAGATGTGTAGCTCCTCTCCTTGCTCTACCGTCATCTCGATGCCCGGGATCACTTCCACCCCCCATTCCTGGCCCGCCAGCAGGGCACTGGGGAGCCCCAGGGTAGTATCATGGTCTGTAAGGGCCATGATCTGGACACCCCTCTTTGCGGCGAGAACTACCACCTCGGCGGGTCCCAGGGTGCCGTCCGATGCCAGAGAATGGAGGTGCAGGTCTACTCCGCCAGTTCGGCCTCGATTTTCAACCAACGGTTCCATTTTCCGATTATTTTCACCTCCAGCTTCTTCTTAATCTGGTCGTACCGTTCCTCAAGCAGCTTCTGGTGCTCGCGCTCGACGTCAAGCAGGTCCTGGAACAGGACCCGGCTTTCCGGGGACCTGGCAATCTCCAATGCCCCCAAATACCGGGCCTGAGCGGCCTTCTCTTCCTCGATGGCCGTCTCGAGCACCTCCAACAAGTCCTCCTCCAGCAGCTTGTCCTCTCTGATCTCCATTTCTCCTTCCTGAATCTTGGGCTTCAGTACGTTGATTCGTATCTTGGGACCGATGAGGACAAGGCTGTGAACTCGGCCACCGCCTTGCGACTCTAGATAGCCAGCCCCATTCGTGCTATATTACCACCGGCTATCGGACATGTCAAATTAGCTATGGTATTTATCGTCTTAACTAGACATATTGCTACTGGTGTGTTAGAATACTAAAAGGCAAAAAAGCCAAGGAGATAGGCCATGCCAAAGATCTATTTCATAGATGTAACCAACCGAGATGGCGTCCAGACGGCGCGCCTGACCTTAGCCAAGCTACAGAAGACTATGGTGAACTACTATTTGTCCCAGTTGGGTGTTTACCAATCCGAGTTTGGCTTTCCTTTTTTGCAGAATGAGCAGAACTATATCACCGCCAACCTGGAGCTGAAGGAGATAGGGGCCTTAGGGAGCATGCGTTTGGGCGGCTGGTGCCGGGCCGTGACCGAGGACGTGGAGAAGGCCCTGCCCCTGGGGGTACGGGACTTCAACCTGTCGATTTCCACTTCTGATCAGATGATCAGACACAAGTTTATGGGCAGGCTCGATCGCCGCCAAGTGATAGCCGAGATGGTGGAAGCAGTGAAACTGGCACGGCAAGGAGGCGCCCACGCTGTGGGCATCAACGCCGAAGATGCTTCCCGAACGGACCTCGGCTTCCTGGTGGAGTTCGGGCTGGCAGGGAAGGAAGTGGGAGCCGATCGCCTGCGCTACTGCGACACGCTGGGCTACGATAGCCCGCTGGTGATCTACCAGCGCATCAAGGAACTGGCCGAGAGGACCAGGATGCCGATAGAGCTTCACTGCCATAATGACCTGGGCATGGCCGAGGCCAACTCTGTGGCAGGCGCCCAAGGGGCGCTCGATGCCGGCGTTGATGCCTACATCAATACCGTCCTGAACGGCATCGGCGAGCGGGCCGGACAGGCCGACCTGGTGAGCACCATCCTGGCCATCAAGTACGCCAATGGCATCGCCGGGCGTTATGAGATCGGAGATCCCGTCAACCTGAAGGTGGCCTGGAAGCTGGCCAACTACGCGGCCTACGCTTTCGAGGTGCCCATCCCCATCAACCAGCCTGGGGTTGGCGCTAACGCCTTTACGCACGAATCGGGAATTCACGCGGATGGCGCCCTCAAAGACCGGCATAACTACGAGCTATACGACTACGAGGTCCTGGGCCGGGTAGAGCAGGAGTGCTGCTCCACGGGCCGGCTTATCCTGACCGGCGAGTACGGAGGCATGGCTGGGTTCAAGGATGTATATCAGAAGCTTGGTATTTCCTTCCCCGATGAGGAGGGCGCTCGCCAGATCATGGAGCTGGTCCAGTACGCCAATGCCCACACGCAACGCCCGCTGACGGACGACGAGCTACGCTTCATAGCCAACTATCCCAGGCAGGTAAAGCGGATTCTCACGGTTACCCCACTGGATGGCCAGGAGCCTCGCCCGGTTGGCGACAGGCTGACCCCCGTTTTGGCGGGGGTCTAGAGAAACATCCCGATGGACGCAATACTCAGAATCAGCGGCAGGTGCGGTGAAGGTGTAATCCTGGCCGGAGAGATCCTGACCCTGGCAGCGGCACGCTCCGGCCTTGAGGTTTTCTCCGTCAAAGACTACCCGGCCGAGATGAAAGGCGGCCTTTGCACCTTTCAGCTCCGGCTGGGAGACCAATCTCTCGTATCGCAGGGCGACCGCCCGGACCTGCTTCTAGCTTTCAACGAGCAGGCTTACCAGGAGCACGGGCATCAAGTCCCCGATGGCGGCCTCCTGGTCTACGACCAGGATGTCTTCCGGGTGGAGGACGAGCGGCTGCGGGCCTTTGGCATCGCCCTTACGACCATTGCTCAGAGAGAGATCAACTTCCTCCCCGGCCGCAACATCCTGGCCGCGGGGGTCATTGGTGGGCTTCTCTCGTTGGAATACGGAAAGATCGAGGAGGTGGTCAGGCACGCTCTCCGCCGTAAAGTCGAAGAGGTAGTTGCCAAGAACGTCCAGGCCCTGGCCTCCGGCTACCAGCAAGGACTTGAGCTGCGTCCCCAGGTCGGCCTGCCTGCCTTTCAGCCTCACCCTGACCAGGAAAGGCTCATCCTGACCGGCAACCAGGCCATTGCCATGGGCGCTCTCGCCGCGGGGTGCCGGTTCTACTCCGGCTATCCCATTACCCCGGCTACTGAAATCATGGAGCGCCTGGCGGAAGACCTGCCCAAGCTGGGGGGAGACCTGGTCCAGACCGAGGACGAGATTGCCGCCCTGGCCATGGCCCTGGGCGCCTCGTTCGCCGGTAAGAAGGCGATGACGGCGACCTCCGGGCCGGGACTTTCTCTGATGACCGAGCTGCTGGACCTGGCTTCCATGGCCGAGATACCGGTGGTCATAGTGGACGTCCAGCGGGCCGGTCCCAGCACGGGCCTGCCTACCAAGACTGAACAATCAGACTTGAATCACCTTCTCTATGGCGGCCACGGGGAAGCTCCTCGCATCGTAATAGCTCCCACCACCGTCGAGGATGCCTTCTATCAGACTATCCGGGCTTTCAATCTGGCGGAGAAATACCAGATGCCCGTCTACCTGGTCAGCGACCAGCATCTGTCCCAGCGCATGCAGACTGTGCCCAAGCTCGACCTGTCTCGTTTTCCGGTGGTGAACCGTGAGCTTGCCCCGGAGGGAGACGGCAAATACCAGCGCTACGAGCTGACTAGCTCCGGAATCTCGCCGATGTCCGTACCCGGCCGCGAGCACGGGATTTACGTCGCCACGGGCCTGGAGCACGACCTGTCGGGCCACCCCAACTACGAGCCGGAGATGCACCGGGCCATGACCGCCAAGCGCTTCCGCAAGCTGGCCCAGGCGTCCAAGGAACTGGATGGAGCAAGGGCCTACGGCCCCCATCAAGCTCTGGTCGGCGTGTTGGGTTGGGGCTCGACAGAAGGGGCCGTCAGGGAGGCCGCGGACCGGGCCCTTAGAGAGGGATTGCCGGTCGCCGTCCTCTACCCGGAGGCCCTGAACCCGCTGCCGGAGCGGGCCATTCGCGACTTCGCCGCCCGCGTAAAGAGGGTCCTGGTACCGGAGGTCAATTACACGGGCCAGCTCGCCCAGCTCCTGCGGGCCAAATACGGCCTGGAGGCCGAGCGTCTTAACAAGAGCGAGGGAACTCCTTTCACTCCCGTGGAAATCTATCAGAAGATCAAGGAGGTGGCCGGGGATGAGCACGCCCGTCGCTACCCACAGGAACCCGCTGGCCTACAAAAGCGACCTTAAGCCCGTCTGGTGCCCCGGCTGCGGGGATTACGGCGTGTTGAGCAGCCTGTATCAGGCTTTCAGCCGGAAGGACGTCGCACCCGAAGAGGTGGTCATCGTCGCAGGCATCGGCTGTTCCGGCCGGCTGCCCGGTTATGTTCATGCCTATGGCTTCCACGGCGTCCACGGGCGCACGCTGCCCATTGCCACTGGGGTGAAGCTGGCCAATCCCTCCCTGACGGTCTTTGCCGTAGGAGGCGATGGTGACGGCCTGGCTATTGGCGGAGGCCATATTCCCCATGCCGCCCGCCGCAATGTGGATATAACCTACCTCATGCTGGACAACTCCATCTACGCCCAGACCAAGGGGCAGTCGTCGCCAACCACCTCCCTGGACTGGGAGACCACCTCCATGCCTTACGGGACCATCGAGGACCCCCTGAACCCCATAGCTATGGCCATTGCCTACGGAGTGACCTTCGTAGCCCGGGGCTACGCGGCCCGCAGCCAGCAACTGGTGGAGCTGATCATGAGGGCCATGGACCATAAGGGCTTCTCCTTCATACACATCATAAGCCCGTGCGTGACCCACCACGATACGTACAAAGAGATGGCGGCCAAGGTGATGGACATCCCCGCCGGCCACGACCCCAGCGACAAGGTAGCGGCCTTCCGCCTGGCCCAGGAAGAGGAGCGAGTGCCCCTGGGCGTCTTCTACCAGGTGCAGCGGCCAGCCTTCCATGAACGCCTGGAGGAGATCAGGCACAAAGCCGCGCCCGACGGCCCCGTCACCGTAGAGGACCTTCTGTCAAGGTTCAAGTAGCTCAAAGAGAATCCTCAGCCCGTTCCAGACTGGCCCCCCATTTCATAAATGCGGTCAGGTAATGTTTCAAAATGCGGTCAGGTGATGTTTCCCCTGGGCGGCCTGGCCACCCCCAGTTGTAGCCGCAGGCTTCAGGCCTGCGTTCATGTCGTGTTGAAGCCTACGTTCATGCCTGCATTCATGCCTGGGCAGACCGGCGTGAATGGACCGCAGGCATGAAGCGTGCGCCTATACGGCCGCACCCAAGATCTATCCTGGGTAGGCGCACCGCCTGGCAGGAGAAGCGTGCCGTTCCATGGTGTCACAGTGGCAGGATTACCCCTCAAAGGGCCCACAGGGTTCGGCCTGGAGCATGTGCTTGAGGAAACCCAATGGTAGCCGCGGGCTTCACGCCTGCGCAGGCGAGAACCGCAGGGCGCGGGTAAGCGCAGGCATAAAGCCTGCGGCTACGATTGGGGGGGGCCGATCAGGCCACCAGCGAAAAGAATGTGTGATTGGATACTAGACAATTGGCACAACCCTCCGTGATAATGAAGTATAAAGCAGGAGGTACCGAAGATGACCAAGGTCAAAACCTTCACCAGTGAGATTAAGATCTTCCAGACCGTTCGGGAGCTAACCGAGCTGGACAGGGCTGTCAACGACTTCATAGCCGGCAATAACGTGACCAGGGTGGTGTCGGTGAGCGATACGACCACCACTGATAATTCAGGGACTACTATTGGCCTGATACGGGTGCTGACTTACGAAGAGGGGAAGTAGAATGATGGTGGGGTGAGCGGAGGGATTCGAACCCTCGGTCTCCAGGGCCACAACCTGGCGCCTTAACCGCTAGGCGACGCCCACCACGCTGGGCACTACAGCAAACGTATAATACAATATAGCAGCCCAATTCTCAAGTGCCCTGGGAGGAGTCCTTTATGCGCTTTTACGACATAACCGTTACCTTGAGGGAGGGAATGCCTACCTACCCATCCATGCCCAAGCCGGATTTCCGGCCGTTCAAGCGCATCGCCGCCGGGGATCCAGCCAACGCGACGCTGCTCAGCCTTGCTTCCCACACAGGCACTCATGTCGATGCTCCGTACCATTTTGAGGAAACTGGCCAGACCATAGACCAGGTCTCGCTGGACACCCTGATTGGGCGGGCGAGGGTAGTAGAGATCAACGCGGGGGGGGATATCACCGCCTCTGACCTGGACCAGGCCGGTCTGCCGGCGAACCTGGAGCGGGTCCTTTTCAAGACTCGCAACAGTGCGCACTGGCAGTCAGGGGAATTTTATGCCGGCTACTGCGGCCTGGCCCCGGATGCGGCGCGGTGGCTAACCGAGCGCCGGCTCAGGCTGGTGGGAGTGGACTACCTGTCAGTGGAGCCCTCCGGTCCCAAGGGCTACAGCACGCACCATAGCCTGCTGCGCAAGGGGATTATTCTCCTGGAGGGTGCGGACTTGAGCCGGGTTCCGCCGGGTGATTATACACTCGTCTGTTTGCCTTTGCCTGTTCAGGGAGCCGATGGAAGCCCCGCCAGGGCCATCCTGGTCGAGCCTCCTGTTCCAGGTCTATAAAGGAGTTGCCATGGAAGTATTCTGCCCGTACTGCTCCAAGCGAATATTCCAGGTGACTGTAAGCCGCACTTATCTGGTGCACCTGGACACCGACCCGGTTGATGAGAAGTGTGTGAGGGAAGAGATCAACGAGGCCCGTTGCGCCAGTTGCAGCCGCGTCTTGCCTCAGGGCATCTGGGAAGAGGTCCGGCCGCGGGCCTAACACCGGTTGCCGCGCCAGGGCTCAAAGGTAACAGACGTCATTGGTATCATCACGCCGCATCAGGTGACGGCGGCGGCGCTCATCTGGCTCACATAGTGGCGCAGCGTGAACAGGCCAATTCCCAGCACAGTTACGCCCACCAATATGATAACCTCGGCGATCCCAAAGAGGTCGGCCAGGCCTCCGATGAAGAGGATGGGGAGGATAGAAGCGACATTGCCCATAGTCAACTGAGTGGCGAATATCTTGCCTCGCAACGACTCAGGGCTGTGCTCCTGAAGAATGGTCTGGGCCGGAATGGTGATCAGGGCGAAAGCCAGACCCATGACGAAGGCTAAAGATATGACCATGCCTAGAATCCACAGGACCACTGCCCTCTCAGGCAGGCCGGCCGCAAGATAACGTCCTATCCAGTTTGTGGATCCAAAGGCCATCAGACATACGCCGAAGCCTAGCAATCCCACGTTGACAAGCCGGGCGCTGGAGACCAAACGGGCCAGGCGGGGCGTCAGCACGGCCCCCAAGCCCACTCCGATGCCGGCCGGCGCCAGGATGTAGACCGCATCGTCGGCGCGGATCCCCAGAACCCGCTTCACGAAGGGAGCGGCTACCACGCTCAGCACCAGGATCAGCGTTGTGGCTGTGGTCATGTTCAACATGGCGAAGCTGATGACCGGTCTACTGCGAATATACCGCCACCCCTGCTTCAGTTCTTCCCATAGCCCAAAACCGAACCCCAGCGCGTCCTGGGTGGTGGCCGCGGCCCGGTCCCTGGGCAATAACGATACCAGGCCGGTAGCTATAACGTAGACCACTGCCAGTCCCACCAGCGTCCAATACGTATCGAAGACCTTCACAACTACGGGAATCGGGAAGACCAGGCCGGCGAACTGAGAGCCCATAAAGGTGAGGTTAAAGAACCCGTTGGCCCTCATCAGTTGTCTCTTGGGGACCAGGAGAGCGATGGTGGCGACCTCCGCCGGAGCGAAGAACTGGCTCACTGAAGAGAAGAGCAGGTTGACCAGATAAATCACCGCCAGAGCATCCCCGGCTCCCAGATATCCCACCACCAGGGCCGCCCTCACGGCATTGCTAACCAAGAGGATCATCCTCTTGCTGCGCCGGTCCACAATCACGCCCGCCGCCAGACCAAAAACCACGGAGGGGAGAATAGTGGAGAAGACCAGGAGGCTCACTTGGGTGGTGGACCCCGTGGTTTCAGCGATGAAGACCATCAGGACGAAAAAGATGCCGTTCTGGGCCGTCTGGGTGAGGGCCTGGGCTATCCAAAGCAGGAGAAAAGGCCGGTTGCGTAAGAGCCCCTGCTCCTGCGCCATATGAGTGTCTGGCATCATGAAGGCGTAGGCGCTGCTCCGGCTTCATCCGCTCGTATAATGGCTCGGACCCGCTTCTCCAGTTCCCGTCGCTCTAACATCACCGGATGGCGGCAGCCCCGGCACCGGATGCCAATATCAGCGCCTATGCGGTAGACGGTCCATTCCTGACTACCGCAGGGGTGCGGCTTCTTGAGCCGCACGATGTCACCCACCCTGATGTCCAGCAAGCCGGACCTCCCGGTGGCGGTTGATGTCATCACGAAGAAGCGAGGCCTGCTCCCGGGCGCGCTCGGCGAAATCCGGCCCCCGGGAGGCATAGAGGACCTGCCGTGAGACGCTGATGATAGCACCCTCTCCCTGCCCATCAAGACCCTCTCGCACCGCCCAGGCCAGGTCTCCTCCCTGGGCCCCGATGCCGGGAATGAGTAGAGGCATCTCCGGGCATATTTCCCTGACTCGCCGGAGCTCCTGGGGAAAGGTGGCGCCCACCACCAGGCCGATATTCCCCTCAGCATTCCAGTCCTGCGCCCGGCGGGCTACTATCTCATAGAGGGGCACCCCCTCCGGTCCAACGGGTAGCGCCTGGAAGTCTTGGGACCCCGGATTGGATGTCTTGCAGAGGACGAAGACCCCCTTATCGACATAGCTGATGAAAGGCTCCAGGGAATCGAACCCCAGGTAGGGGCTCACCGTCACAGCGTCGAAGCCGTAAACCTCGAAAAGCGCCCGCGCATAGGCCCGAGCGGTATGGCCCACGTCGCCCCGCTTGGCATCGCCGATCACGGGTATATCCTCCGGAATAGCCCTCAAGGTGTCCAGGAGGGCCTGGTATCCATCCCAACCCAGGGCCTCATAAAAGGCCAGGTTGGGCTTGTAGGCGCAGACCAGGTCGGCGGTAGCTTCGATGATAGCTCGGTTAAAAGATGCCACATCCGGAGACGGCATCAGACTCGGATCAGGGTCAAGGCCCAGGCAAAGAAGGCTATTCCTGGCGCGGCTGGCCGAGCGCAGCCTCTCTAGGAACGTGTTCTGACGGTGACGGATGCGGGAAGTCATTGGAAGTATTCCTTGGCGGCATTGTAGCATGGCCCAACCTGGCACTACAAGACGCCAGCGAAGGGAGACATTTTTCATAATGCGAACACGGGAGTCTTTGGGGGTGGCCCCCTAAAGCTAACAGAAACGTCGGAGGCGCACCTTGAACCCCCTTCCAGCGGGTTTAGGGGTCAATATGAAGGTGCCTTGTGCCGTGGTGGTTCGGCCTCGTCCTATGCGATAATATACTTGGTGAAGTGTGGCGGGAGAGAGTCTTCGTTAAAGTGTATTATGCCTAGGCCGCGGATTCAACTGCGTCTCATGTGCTGCGCAGGAGCAGTTCGACAACCCGCTGGACGGAACGCCGGGCGGTGTCTGGAGACTGGGAGCCCAGGCAATCGTCGATGCGGGAGGCCACCACTTGGGACGTTACCCGGTCAATGGCGGTGCGCACGGCCATGAGCTGGACCAAGACCTCCTCGCACGGCCGGTCTTCCTCAATCATGTGGCTGATGCCGCGGACCTGCCCCTCGATACGGCGCAGGCGCAGCATCAGGTCGCCTTCTGTGTCTGCCAATGCTTAGCACCTCCTGGAGTGCTTGGTAGTGCTGGATAGCGCTTCGTTGTGCTTCGCAGTGCCTGGTTGTCTTTTCGGCGTGTAGCAAGCACTACAAAGCACTACAAAGCACTATAAAGCACTATAAAGCACAACCATCCACAACCACGGACGCCTACGGCGCCCCAAGCATCAACTTCAGCCGCACCCCAGAGCTGTGAGGTACTCCCATGGGAAGTCGGACAGGACCGTGTCAAGGTTGTCCTCAGAACCGCAGTAGGGGCAGGGCTCCCGGGCCGGATCCTGATAGTCCCATAGGAACTTCTCCTGCTCTATCCCGCAGACTTTGCACTCGAGTTGGTACAGTGGCATTCCCTGTTCTCCTTAAGAGCCGCCTGTTGACCGACCGCCATGCTGACACCATACCATACGCCGGTAGGGTATGTCAACGGGCATCCCATGTGAAGTCGTTAGCCCAGTACTCAAAGGCCAGTGTTGATCAGAAAAGGAGAATTGTTACGAACCTGAAACATGTTTCGAGCTCGCGACCATATGTTAAGGATCGCGCTGTGTTACGATTAAATGGAAATAATATCGAGGAGGTCTTAATCTAATGGTTCGTTCGAAGCTTCCGTGGATCGTAACAGTACTTGGTATCATCATGATCATCGTAGGCGCTGGAGCGTTGGCCACCGGAGCGCCGTCGCCGGCTCAGGCGGAGACCTTTTGCGGCTCCGGCCAATCGCCACAGTTCGTCCTGGGTTTTGCCAATCTAAAGGCCCAGGTGGGGGCGCCCGTTGGGGATCCCGTTGAGTGCGAGCACTTCGACGCGGCGGGCAACTCCTCACAAAAGAGCTCCACAGGTATGCTGTTCTGGCGAAAAAGCACCAATATGGCAGCTTTCGCCGCCGGCAACCAGCACTGGGCCTGGACGTCCAAAGGGATTGTGACCTGGACGGGTGATGCCATCGATCCCCCGGCAGAGTTGTTGGCGCCGGCGGGCACTGCGAGTCAGGATGTTGCCGCGCAGAGCTCCCAGCAAATGATCGACGAGGGACGGACAACCTTCCGCTTCGATACCTTTGGCGACGAAGCCTTCTGGGGCGATACTTTAAAGTTGCATACGGCTATCGAAGGGGCCAAGCTTGGAGGGGTCGGCCCCGGTGTCAGCCCCAAGACTGCTCTTTCCGTAGGATTGAAGGTTGACGCCGCAGCTCTTCCTGATAGCCTGGTTCAACAGATCAAGGCGGGTCAGGTCGATCTGGACGACCCGGCAACGACTCTGGCGCTCTTGAAGCTAAATGCCGTAGTAGGCGTCAAAGGAATCTTCAACCAGCAGGGCGGCCTCCAATCCATCGGCATAACTTGCGCCATCTGCCACTCCAGGGTCGACGACTCATTCGCCGCCGGTATTGGCGGGAGGCTGGACGGATGGTCCAACCAGGACCTTAACGTCGGAGCAATTGCAGCCCTGTCCCCAAACCTGAAGCCTGTGGCCGATCTTCTCGGTGTAGATGAAACGACGGTGAAGACTATCCTTAATTCCTGGGGACCGGGGAAATACGACGCCGAGCTTTTCCTGGACGGCAAGGCCTTTCGTCCGGACGGCAAGTCTGCCGCTACCCTTATTCCACCTGCTTTCGGCTTGTCCGGCATAAACCTTCACACCTGGACAGGGTGGGGATCGGTGACATACTGGAATGCATTCGTGGCGAATCTCGAGATGCACGGCAAGGGGACCTTCTTCGATCCCCGGTTGAACGACCCGGCGAAGTTCCCGGTTGCTGCGAAGGCGGGCTTCGGCAACGTGCGCAATGACCCTGATCTGGTAACCTCCAAGCTGCCAGCCCTCCAGTTCTACCAACTGGCCATTCCCGCGCCGAAGCCGCCAGAGGGCAGCTTCGATAACGTCGCCGCGGCCCGCGGCCAGGCGATTTTCAACGGCAAGGCCCAGTGTGCGACATGCCATGTCCCACCGCTCTTTACGGAGCCGGGCTGGAACATGCACACGCCGGCGGAGATCGGCATCGACGACTTCCAGTCGAGCCGCTCCCCGGATATGGCATATCGGACGACTCCTCTAAAGGGACTGTGGACGCACATGAAGGCTGGATTCTACCATGACGGACGTTACGGAACGCTGCGGGACGTCATAGACCACTATAACGTCTTCTTCAAGCTGAATCTGGGCGCGCAGGAGATCAGCGACTTGACCGAATACTTGAAATCGCTTTAGCCGCAGGCCCCCACTTAAGGAGGTAGGGCCCCGACCGAGATTGGGGCCCTGCTCCGAAGTGGGAGAATCCCGCCAATCTCGCTCCAATATGAGCAAATTCATGATAGGAGGAAACCAATGAAAGTTCGTATCGTCTGGTTCATTTCCCTGTCCCTTATGTTAGGCTTGGTGGCCTGCTCCGGTACCCCAGCATCCTCGCCATCTGGTACGCCGAAGCCTGCCGCGGCTGCGGCTACTCCAGCAAGCGGCGCCGCGACCCCGGCCGCGGTGGCGTCCAAGGCCGCCGCGCCAGCCAAGGCCGCGGCCCTCAAAATCGGCCAGAACGCGGCGCTTGGACAGTTCCTCACCGATGATCAAGGGCGTACCCTTTACGTCTTCCTTCAGGACACCGGCACCGATAGCACATGCTATGACGCCTGCGTCCAAAAATGGCCGGTGCTGCTGACCCAGGGTGCCGCTACCGGGCAGACAGGTATCAACGCCTCGCTCTTTGGGACCACGCAGCGAAAGGACGGGACAACCCAGGTTACCTTTAGCGGTCATCCTCTCTATTTCTACGCCAGCGACCAGAAGCCGGGCGACACTGTTGGGCAAGGCGTAGGCAGCATATGGTACGTCATATCGCCGACTGGCGAAATCATCAAGAAATAAACGCGGGCTTTGTAATAAGCGGCGACATTGATGCTGAAAGGTAAATACCTAACGTAGTAGTACTAGAAGTCCGGCCGGAAACCCTGAAATGCCTCCCTTGGGACAGCTTTGGAACGTGGCCTTGCCCCGGAATCCTGCCAAGAGAGACTCTCCGGCCGGGCGTCTAGGCGTCTAATACCAGGTTGCAAGAACCCGCAGTACCTTACTGGCCCGAGAAAGTGGCCCAGGCGTCTCGCCTGGGCGCACAGGCCGGAGGCCTGTGCCACTCCATTCTCTCGCCGCCCATTCGCACTCCGATTCTTGCAACTTGGTACTAAGCGTCACGGGTGCGCCTGGAGACGCCGGACTCATTTCCATGGTCCGCAAGTTCTGAGCGGCAGTGACATTGCCGGTGGCGCCCAGGCGCCACAGTCTGTCGATGGCGTGCCGCAGAGGTAGCTCCAGCAGGGCCGCCGCCTCCCGGAGGGTAAGCTCTCCTTCAGTGTAAAGTCGCGCCACATATCTTGCAATCGCCAAACACTGGACGATCACCGAGAGCTTCGAAGCACCACCAGGCACCACCAAGCACTGTAAAGCACAGGCGGGCCTGGCTACGGGATGGGGTGCGCCCTCACCCGTATGAGCCCCCTGACGTCATCTAGGGCAGTCCGAAGGATGTGCACCCGGCTGTCCAGGTCCTCCACCCATTCCACGGGGATTTCGGCGATGCGGTACCCCTTTTTCTCTGCCAGGATCAGGAGCTCCGAATCGTAGAACCACTTGTTGTCCTGGACCAAGGGTACCAGCGCCTGAGCCGCCTGACGAGTCAGGGCCTTGAAGCCGCACTGGGCATCGGAGAAGTGGGTCAAGAACATCGCCCTGACCATGAGGTTGTAGCCTCGAGAGAGGACCTCCCTCTTCAAGGAGCGCTTGATGCGGGAGGCCGGCATGAGACGGGAGCCGATGGCTACATCGTAGCCCTTGGTCAAGGCCTCTATGAGCAGGGGGAAATGCTTGAGGTTGGTGGACAGGTCGATGTCCATGTAACTGACGATGTCCGCCTGGGTGGATAGCCACGCCTGTCTCAGGGCCAGACCCCGGCCCTTCACGTCCAGATGAATGTACCGGACCTCCGGGTATTTTGCAGACAGCTCTTTGGCCACGGCCAAGGTGCCGTCCGTTGAAGCGTTGTCGACTATGACCAGTTGCCAGCAACAGGGAAAACCCGACTGGAGAAACTCCCGCAAGGTCCGGACGCTCTGAGCCAGCACCCGCTCTTCATTGTACACGGGTAGGGCCACGTCAACGCTTAGCACTACTCGCCTCTCATACGCTCCTTGAGCACTCTGGCCACTGCCAGGGGGTCGCTGGACACCACGCTGCTGGCATAGAGCTCCATGGCCCCCATATCCGAATTACGGGTGGCCGGGTCACCCCTGTCAACCATCCGGGCCATGAACGGGAAGCCGCTCCAGTCCTCCTCTACATCAGCCACCGGCGGCATATAAAGGACCAGATTGAAGCTTACTACCCCCATGGCCTTGGTCATCGACTCTGCTACCTCGTAGATGGCGTCCTTAATCCCGTCGTCCAGATTGTAGGAGACCAGAAGTACCTCCTTCTCCTTAACGGGCGCCAGGTTCGCCAGGACGCGGGTACCACCCCTCTCGAAAGCGCACCCAACCATGGCATGGGCTCGGTAAAGGTCCTCGAAATAGTCCCTTCCATGCTGGTCCCGGTAGGCCACTGCCGCCCGCCGCAGCCCCTCTACCTTGGGATAGTGCATATCCCGCGTAAGGGTCATTTGGAAGTGGCCATGGACCAGGGTTGCCCCGCTCTTCCAGAGGCAATTCCACATGATGAAGAGGTACTTAGCCAGAGGGTCTACCCCGTGTGCCAGCCTGCCCCACTCCAGGGCCACCTCTATATAGTCGTGGACCATCTCTCTAGTGAAAACCAGTGGATTATGCTCATCGAATATTACAAGGCCGCTAAACGTATCGTATTTGGCCACGTTACTGGCAGTGATGGAGTGCTGGCCGCGGACCCGGCCGAAGACGTCCGCTGGAGTCCCCGTTTCCGGCTTGCAGAACGGATCACCCTCGTGGTTCTCTATCTCCTCCTTCAGGGTCAGGTTTTCCTTCATGTCAATGGGCCGGCGGGAACGTAGCTCGTTGAACAGGGCTCCATCCAGGGTAACCATGTTGGTAACCTTCACTATTTTTTGCTTGAGAGTGGCCTCCACGGATCCAAAGAGCCTGGCGATCCAGGCGTGCATCTCCGGGGGCGGTATCAGCGCACCCTCGGCTACGCTGACCCGGAAGATGCGCTCGAATACCTCGCGCTCCTCCGGGGCAAGCCGGGCCACGATGCCGTCCAAGTCGGCCACATTGGCCTGTTCCAAGGCCTTAACCATTCCCAACTACCTCTCCTCCTAGTCTAACGTTTGGGGCATTCCCCCTGGTTTCTCACTAGTACTCCAGATCACCATTACGGTTCCATGAGACCGACTCGGTTTTCAAAACCGAGTCGGTCTTGGCTGGGCCAGGATCATTCGGCACTGTATTTACGGTCCGAAGTACTAGTCGCACCCCGCCCCCTCGTTGAGGAGAACGGCAGACACCTCCCCCCCAAACCCCGGGCGCGCCGGCCCTCTCGTTCCCTGTTCCCCGTTCCCAGGTTAGAGGCTGACAACTGACAACTGACTGCTGACAACTGACTGCTTTCAGCTAATGCCGAAAATGCCGCCTGCCCGTGAAAACCATGGCCAGGTGGTGACGGTTGGCGACTTTGATCACTTGCTCGTCCCGGACGGACCCTCCGGGCTGGATTATAGCACTGACGCCCCCTCTGGCGGCATGTTCTACACCGTCCGGGAAGGGGAAGAACGCGTCTGAAGCCAGCACAGAGCCCACGGCCTTCTCGGCGGCTCGACTCAAAGCTATCTCCACGCTCACGGCTCGGTTAGGCTGGCCCGCGCCGATGCCCAGGACCGTCTGACGCTTGGCCAGGACGATGGCATTGGACTTGACATGCTTGACCGCCCGCCACGCGAAGAGAAGGTCGGTCAGCTCGTCCAACGTAGGGCCCCGCTCAGTGACTACATGCAGTTCCGCCTCATCCTGGGAGACACGGTCAGGGGTCTGGGCGAGGAACCCGCCGGAAACCCTCCGGAAGTCCAACTGCGACGGAGAGCTCACCAATGGAACCTCCCGAGTCCCCCGAGCCGCCACGATGCGGAGGCCGCGCTTGCCTTGCAGCAGCTCCAGGGACTCCACCTGGAAGCCCGGCGCCACGATGGCATCATAGTGGGACGATGCTATCTCCCGGGCCGTGGCAAGGTCGACCTCCCTGTTGATTCCGATAACCCCGCCAAAAGCGGAAACCGGGTCCCCTTCATAGGCGTGGTGGTAGGCCTCCACCAGGTCCGACGCGCAGGCCAGCCCGCACGGGTTCCCGTGCTTGATGATCGTCACCGCCGGGGCGGCGTAGTCAGAGACAATGTTTATGGCCGCATCCAGGTCGGCGATATTGTTGAACGAGAGCTCCGGTCCGGCCAGCAGCGTTACAGACGCCACGCCTTTGGTCTCGGGTTCCTCCTCGAATTCGTCAACGTAGAAGGCCGCTTCCTGGTGAGGGTTCTCCCCGTAACGCAGGGGCAGCAGCTTGCGCAGAGCGACAGTCAGGTGTTGAGGAAAGAGCTCACCCTGTTCCAGGAGGAACTGGGCCACGGCTGTGTCATAGCTGGCCGTATGCTGAAAGGCCTTCTGCGCCAGGTAGCGCCGGGTATCCAGGCCCACGCCTCCGGAGCGGAGCTTCTCCAAAACATGGGGATAATCAAAGGGGTCTACCACCGGGATAACGTGGGGGAAGTTCTTCGCCGCCGCCCGCAGCATGGTTGGGCCGCCGATGTCTATGTTCTCCAGAGCCTCTTCCTGGCTTACCCCCAAGCGCTTGATAGTCTGCACAAAGGGGTAAAGGTTGACCACCACCATGTCGATCAGCCCAATACTGTGCCGGGCCAACTCCTCCAAATCGCTGGGGTGATCACGCCTGGCCAGGATGCCTCCGTGAACGGCCGGGTGCAGGGTCTTTACCCGCCCTTCCATGATCTCAGGAAACGATGTCAAGAGGCTGATCGACCTGACCGCGAGGGCGGAGCTCTCCAGTGCCCGCTGGGTGCCGCCAGTGGAGTAGATCTCCCAGCCCAGGCTCACCAGCTCCCTGGCGAAATCCACAAGGTCACTCTTATCGTAAACGCTGAGGATGGCTCTCATAGCCTACCTCCTCCTCATTAGGGAGTGTAGAGCAACGCTCAGCCGTGTAGCTGGGGTCGCCCCTGACCCCGGCGGTCGGCATCGGGGACGATGCCGACTACAGAACTTGTTCAACATTCTCCCTTACTGTGGTTGAACGGTATCTTCTATCCAGTCCAGATAGGCCCGGTTCCCCTGTCCAACTGGTATCTCTATTACCTCACAGACCGCATAGCTGTGCATGTCCCGTACCGCCTCGATGAGCTTGGGAAGGGCCTCCGCCTTTGTCTTCAGGACCATGAGTGCCTCGATGGTCTCCTCCAGCCGGCCCTGCCACCAGAACAGGGATTGTACCCCAGGGATAATATTAGCGCAGGCCGCCAGTTTTCTCTCCAGGACGCCCCTGGCGATACGCTCTCCTTCCTCCTGGGAAGGCACGGTCACAAGGACAACCGAGTAGCCCATCTACCTCACCCCCTGGCCCCGAGGTTGGGGGTGAGGTCAGTTCCATATACCCGCCTGCCCTCCACCCGCAGGGAACCATGGGCAAAGAGCTGGATGGCCCGGGGCAGGACGCGGTGCTCCTGCTCCAGGATTCTCAAGGAAAGGCTTTCTTCGGTATCCCCATCCAGGACGGGAACCGACTCTTGCAGGATAATGGGCCCGCCGTCTACGTCCTCGTTAACAAAATGAATGGTGCAACCCGTAACTTTGACCCCATAACGCAGGGCATCTTCCTGGGCGTGCAGGCCGCCGCCAAAGGCGGGCAGCAGGGACGGGTGGACGTTGATGATCCTCATAGAGAAAGCGCGAACGAATTCCGGGTGTAGGACACGGTCGTAACCTGCCAGCACCACCAGGTCCACCTCAAATTCCGTCAAAATGGTGACCATACGGCGGTTATGTTCTTGTCGGGAGGGGTAGTCCTCTTCCTGGACCACCCGGGCGGCAATACGATGGCCGGAGGCTCTCGCCAGGGCATAGGCTTCAGGCCGGTTGCTAATGACCACAGCCACGCGCGCCTCCACTGCTCCCTGCTCAATGGCATCGATGATGGCTTGAAGGTTAGTCCCCCGGCCTGAGGCCAGGACCCCCAGGTGGATCATAAATGCCGCGCTACCACGGGGATACGCTAGGGGCGTTCCATGACCAGCTTGTCCATCTCCAGTTGGACGGGGATAGGGTATTCCCCAGTAAAGCAGGCCAGGCAGAAGTCCTCCCCAGGCAGGCCGACGGACCGGATAAGGCCTTCCAGACTAAGGTAGCCCAGGCTCGTGGCCCCAATATAGCGGGCAATCTCCTCCACGCTCTTGTGCGAGGCAATGAGCTCCGCCCTGGTGGCCATGTCCACTCCAAAGAAACATGGATGCCGGAGGGGCGGGGCGCAGATACGCATGTGTACTTCGGACACCCCCGCCTTACGGAGCAGACTGACAACCCGGGGCGTGGTTGTGCCCCGCACTATCGAATCGTCCAGAACCACCAGGCGCTTGCCGCTGAGGGCCTCCATCAGTGGGTTGAACTTCAACTGTACGCCCATCTCACGCATACGCTGGTCCGGCTGGATAAAGGTGCGGCCTATATAGCGGTTCTTGATAAGCCCCTCGCTGTAGGGAATGCCTGACTCTTTGGCATAGCCAATACCCGCGGGAATGGCTGAATCCGGCACGGCAATGACCAGGTCCGCTTCCACCGGGTACTCTCGCGCCAGTTGAGCGCCCATGGCCTGGCGGGCCAGGTAAAGAAGCCGGCCGTTGATGAGGCTGTCCGGCCGCGCAAAGTAAATGAATTCGAAGACACACAGGGAACGCTTCTCAGAAACGGCCCCCATGGTGCTGCGCACGCCATGCTGATCGATGACCACAACCTCTCCCGGCTCGACCTCCCGGAGGAATTGGGCCCCCACAGTGTCCAAGGCGCAGCTCTCCGAGGCCAGCACCCACCCTCCATTGAGCCGGCCCAGACAAAGGGGTCTGATGCCCAGAGGGTCTCGCACTCCTATGAGGCTGTCGCGGGTCAGGAGAACCAGGCTAAAGGCGCCCTGCAGGCGGGGCATCGCCCGCAAGATCTTTTCCTCCCAGGTGCGTCCAAAAGAAGATGTGACGAGAAGGGCGATTACCTCGGCATCCGTGGATGTTTGGAAGGCAAAAGCTGGCTCCATCTGCGCCCGAAGGGCGGCGGCGTTGACCACGTTTCCATTTTGGGCCAGGGCCAGTGCCCCCAGGTCGCCCTCGACTATCAACGGCTGGGCATTGCTTATGAGGCTTGAGCCGGTAGTGGAATAGCGGGTATGGCCAATGGCGATATGGCCGCCCGACACGTCTGCCAGGTCTTCCTCTACAAAGACATGGGCCACCAGCCCCATACCCTTCCGTACCCTGAGGCTCTGGCCATCCGAAGTAGCGATGCCAGCGCTCTCCTGTCCGCGGTGTTGTAAGGCATAGAGGCCGAAAAAGGTGATGCGGGCGACATCCTCGCCGGGGGCGAAAATGCCGAAGATACCACAGGACTCTCGAGGGCTGCCTGTGATCACTTCGGCCTCACGGTAATCGTAGAGAGCAGCTCAATTACATTCCTCTCTGGATTATAACCCCACGTCCATCCATGGTCAATCGCTAAGCTCTCGCGCGCAACCCTATGTCGTCCATGGTTAGGGTTGGGGTGTCCTTCGTTACGGAGGATTGCCCGCTAATGGTACCAGTGGAGCACGGTAGGAGTCAAGCTTTCTGACTCCCCCTTTTCCCCTCATTAGGCTATAATGTCCCCAAAACCCTGGAGGCGCGTTTGGCTATCCCTATTTCGCTGGCGGTCCTTATCTGGGCATTGATTACAGTCTTGGCGTTCTTCAAGCCTGCCAGGTTTCCCAAGGGCCTTTTCCAGGACCTCCTGGCCGTGGGAGGGTTCGGGGCCCTGCTAGTGGGCTTCTTCTGGCAGGTACTCTTGCTCACGGAGTACCAGGTGCCCCGGGGCGGCGGAGACCTGGCCTCCTTTCTCTATCCCGTGTACAGCTTTGCCGCCCATAACCTCCAGCAGGGAATCATTCCGCTATGGAACCCCTATCAATTCGGAGGGATGCCTTTCGCCGCGGATATGCAGACGGGAATGTTCTATCCCATCAACTTCCTGGTATTGCTCCTGGCCAGGCCCTTCAGCTACCAGGCCATGGAAGGACTGGCCATCCTCCATTATTTCCTGGCCGCCGTTTTCATGTACATCTACCTGCGCGGCCTGGGGATAGGGCGGCTGGGATCATTCGGAGGAGGCACGACTTTCGCCTTCAGCGGCTTTGCCGTGGCCCACCTGGGCCATCTTAACATGCTCTCATCGGTGGTCTGGCTTCCCCTGGTATTGCATTTCTTCCACCGGGGATTCACCACGGGGCGGGCGTCGTGGGCGGTGGCGGCGGGCGCGGCCTACGGCGTCTCGATACTGCCGGGCCACGTCCAGATGACCCTCTACCTGGGACTCTTCCTCATCCTCTACTGGATCTGGGGCATGGGCTCCCAGATCTGGACGAGCCGGCGCCAGGGTTGGCGCTGCCCCTCAGTAACGCAGATAGGGTCATTACCCATCGTTCTCGCGGTTGCTTTCGGACTGGCCGCCATACAGTTGTTGCCCAGCTTTGAGCTTACCGGGCTGTCCGTTAGGGCCGCCCTAAGCTACGAGAAGGCCATCGAATACGCCGTGAGCCCCTTGGGCTTCATCACTCTCGTCATCCCCCACTTCCTTGGTCCTAACAGCACTGATTTCTGGGGCATCAAGGGCAACCTGACCGAGGTCTACGGATACACCGGGATCGTGGCGATGCTGCTGGCAGCCCTGGGGCTGGTCGTTATCTCCAGCCGGCGGGGCTGGGCCTGGTTCTTCGCCCTGGCGGCCTTCTTCTTCGTTCTCCTATCCCTTGGGCAAGATACGGTCCTCCACGGCTGGCTCTATCGCTTTGTTCCTGGCTTCGATAAGGTGCGAGCGCCGGGGCGGTTCCTGTTCTTCTTCGACTTCGCAGTGGCCGCGCTGGCCGGATTCGGCCTGGATGCGGTTGCCAGACCTCTCGCCCGGCGTGATCGGCCTGCCGTCAAGTTCATCCTGCGGGCGGCGGCCGCTCTGCTTGGCATAGGGGTGGTGGGAGCCCTCTTTTTCTACCAGGCCCTCCTGACCAGCCAGGACAAAGACGCCGTCATTTACCGGCGAGTCGAGGAGGCCACCTCGGGCATAGTGACCGCCCTGGTCTTCCTGGCCTTGGGGCTGGTGGTCCTTCTCTTGCACCGCTACCACGGCCGCTGGCGGACCTTCATCCCCTTGCTGGCCATAGTGGTTATCGTGGTGGACCTCTTCAGCTCCGGTTGGTCCTACAACACCACCGCGCGGGACGTCCTGGACGGCTTCAACCATCCCCAGGTAATCCGGTTCCTGCAAGAAGACCGGGATCCCTTTAGGATTGACTCAGCGACCAACGTGTGGGATGTGTGGCAGCCCGGCATCAACCTGAACAACGATATTGGGGATGTCCAGGGCCTCTTCAACCCCATGACCCTGGCCGATTTCTCGAACTACTGGGAGAGCATGGGGAGCCGGAGCTCTCCCTCTTATGACCTCTGGAATGCGAAGTACGTCGTGGCCCATAAGGACGTGGTCCTGGACTGGGCCAAGTATCAGCCCGTGCTCACGGACGCCCCCAAGGTCAATGTCTACCTGAACACGCGGGCCAGGCCCAGGGCCATGGTTGTTCCCAGCGCCCGGGTCCTGCCCCGAGAGGCCATGCTGGAGCAGCTCCGCGCTCCGGATTTCAATGCAGCCGAGACTGTTCTCCTGGAGGACGGGCCGGTGCGGACGCCGGCATCAACGCAGTACCCTCGCAGAATTGTCTCTATCTCTTATCCGACGCCCAACCAGGTGCGGATAGAGGCAGAGACCGCCGAGGCGGCGTACCTATTTCTGGGGGACGTAATGTATCCAGGGTGGAAGGCCTCTGTGGACGGACAGGCGGCGCCCGTACGGCGGGCCGACTACCTCTTCCGGACGGTGGACCTGCCGCCGGGCCGGCATACGGTGGACTTCGCCTTTGAGCCCCGCACCTGGACTCTAGGATGGGTCATCAGCCTCCTCTTCCTGCTGGGAACCGTCTCAACTATAGGGGTAGCAGCGCTCAGGAAGGTCCCCGGGGACTGAGCACTGGCATGGAAATTGGCCCACAGAGTATTGGGTTTCCATGCCCCAGGCTTCCAGCCTGGAGTGAACCCCTATACCCCAGGCTAAAGCCGTGGGGCACAGGGAGAGGCATTTTCATGCCCCGGTGGCGTTCCGGCGGGGCATGGAACGCTCGAACGAAAATGAATCCAGGGGCTGCCGGGATCCCTAATCTGTACAATCTGCGTAATCTGCGGATCGCTCTCCCCTCTCTCACTCTGGCTCAGTGATATGGAACTAGCTGGACCCCGCGGCCACTGGCCTCTGGCCATCCTCGTGGTTGCCTTCATCGTCCTGGGGTCCTTCTACAATATCTCCAACCCCATCTTCGAGGCGCCCGATGAGCTGTGGCATTATCGCTTCATAAACCACCTGAGGAGTGGCGGAGGGCTTCCCGTTTTGTACGAAGACCCTGAGATGAACGTCGCCGGGCAAGAGGGCGGACAGCCTCCCCTCTACTATACGATCGCGTCCCTGGCGACGTCTGGGGTTTCCGCTGGGGACCTGGAGGCCGTGACCATAGTGAACCCCCAACAGGGCCGTGGAAGTGAACCCAATCTGCTGGTCCATACTGCCAGAGAAGACTTTCCTTATAGGGGCACCACCCTGGCCGTTCACCTGGTGCGGGGCCTCTCAACGCTCATGGGCACTGCCACAGTGCTCCTGACCTACCTCGTCGCTCTGGAGGCCCTGAAGGGCAGGAGGCATCTGGCCCTGTCCGCGGCCGCCGTGACGGCTCTAAACCCGCAATTTCTCTTCATCAGCGCCTCGGTTAGCAACGATAACCTGGTTACCCTGGTCTCGGTACTGGTCTTATTCCTGGTGCTGCGAGGCGTTAACCGGGGTTTCCCGCTGTCCCATAGCGTAATCCTGGGAGCCGCCCTGGCCGCGGCGGCCTTATCCAAAGTCAGCGGCCTGGCCCTCTTCCCCCTGGCGCTGGCAGCCTTGGGCCTTAGAGCCTGGCGGGAGCATTCTCCGGCGTCCCTTCGCGCCTTATTCATCCTGACTCCAATGATGGCTGTGGGGGCCGGTTGGTGGTTCGCCCGAAACTGGGCGCTTTACGGGGCCCCCCTGGGGCTCGGGCCCTTTATTGCCGCCTCTGGCGGCCACGCGCCTGCTATCACGCTGGGCTCCCTCCTGGCCGAGATACAGCGAGTCTGGGTCTCTTACTG